>JAEEGG010030463.1_pt1 | contig 10013 bp, 8 predicted proteins | sample 9134161 | NCBI WGS metagenome assembly JAEEGG01 (sample SAMN16246543, study PRJNA631951) | gut metagenome | biome: gut microbiome; feature: rumen; material: CR-attached | host: Bos | place: Iran: Karaj | collected 2018-10 | reverse complement strand
CAAGACCGAACAACTGTTGAAGATGCTTGAGCATCCCGAGCAATACACCGAGCGGCAGTGGCAGGACATCCTTGCCGACGATGAGTGCCGCGAACTCTACTCGTTGATGGCCAAGACCCGCAGCGCCCTTGCCAGCGAGCAGGCCGACGAGCGGCTGAGCGACGAGATGATTGACGCGCAGTGGCAACGCTTGGCCGGGGAGCAGCATGAGCGGGCCGTCATCGTGCCCCTGTGGCGCAAGATCGCTGCCGCAGCCGTTGTGGTAATCGCTTGTGTGGGCATCGCCATTGCAGCAGTGCATACAGGCTTTTTCGGCCTCAGGCACAGCGAAAACCAACCCGAGAAGGTCGTCCAGCAAGGCAGTAACCAAGAGAATATCGCCACTGATGAAGCGCTGGCACCCACGCCCGACACCTTGTCGATGGCTGCCGGACCCCTCCTGTTTGAGGAAGTGCCGCTGGAGCAGGTGCTCGCCGAACTTGCAGCCCACTATGGTGTGGAGGTGGAGTACCGCTCGGACGACGTGCGGTCGCTGCGCCTGTTCTATCAATGGGAACCGGAATACTCGCTGGACAAGGTGGTCGAGATGCTCAACAACTTTGAGGCCATCTCCATCCGGCACGAGGGTAACCAGCTGATTGTGGAATCGAAAAACCTGAAGTAACCCTACCCATGAAGCGAACCATCACATTGCTCATGTGCATGGCATTTGCCCTGCTGCTCACGGCCGTTGCACAAAGTATCACGCACACCTTCAGTGACGTGTCGATGAGCGATGCCCTCAAGTACCTGCAGCAACACACAAGCCGCTACAAGATCGTCTTCATCTATGACGACCTGGAGGACTACAAGGTGACGACCATGGTCAAGAACAAGTCCGTGCCCGACGCCATCCGCCAAATGATCGGTTTCTATCCCATCAAGATGACCAGGAAGGAAAACAACGAAATCTACGTCGAAGCCATCCTCAAGACCGAGCGCCGCCTCATCGGGCGCCTCATTGATGAGAAAGGAGGGCCGCTGGAGTATGCCAACATCATCGTGATGGATCCACGGGATTCCACTCTGCTCACCCACGGCGTGAGCAATGCCAGTGGCATTTTTGTCATTCCCGTTGAGCGTGAAAAGGTTATTGCCCGTATCAGTCATGTGGGTTACAAGACGGTGTATAAGCCCTGTAAGACTGTTAGAATCGGTACCATCAAGATGGAACCCGAGATCATCAGGCTCCAGGAAACCTTTGTCACCGTCCCCAAGATGCAGATAGCGCGTGACGGGACCAATTATACCATCTACAGCATCGACGGCACCATCATGGGTAACGCGGGCAACGCGCTTGACCTATTGCGCTGGGCGCCGGGTATCATGGTTGATGCGGGTGACGGCATCTCGGTCATCGGGCGCAGTTCGGCCGAGGTATATATCAATGACCGAAGGATCACTGACAGGTCGGAACTCAGGGCCTTGAGCTCCCAAGACATCAAGCGTATTGAGGTCATCCGCGACCCTGATGCGCAATATGCCTCCACGGCCGATGCGGTCATCAAGCTGTACACGCACAGTTCCATCAAGAACCACCTGGGCGCCAGCCTTACCGAGGTGTTGGACTTCAAGCACAAGGTCTCAAACGCCACTACCTTGACGATTGACGGCAAGTATAACAAGCTGTCGGGCAACGTCTCGCTGGGTTACAGCCGCAACTATTCCCGCAGCCACAACACGCAATATACTCATGCCTATGGCAGTGGCGTCAAAAACGACACCACGAGCTATGCAGGCAGCGGAGACAACTACCTTGTGTTCGCCGGCATCAACTATGCCTTTAATCCCAAGAGCGTTGTGGGTGTTCAATACAGTGGCGATTTTAGCAAGACGGGTATTGACCTGCAGACGTCACGCGAGTACAACCATGGTTTTGTCACTGAGCAGACCGACAAAAAGTGTGATATGGCATTGAGATCAGACCACCAGAACATTTCGGCCAGCTACTCGTGGCAACGCACCGATGATTCCCGCCTGCTGCTCATCTATGATCGTGCCTACTCATGGCAGACCAATCGGCAGGATATTTATGAGCCAGACCAGTCACTTCAAACGATAGACTACTTCAATGACTATGAGATCAGCACGGCCACGGCAAAATATGATTTTGTCACCCGCGGCTGGGAACACAAGACGGGTCTGGAATGGGGCCACGCAAGTAATTCCAGCGAAGTGGATAAGGAAGGCGACATCCAGCGAAGCAAACGCAACAACTACTGGACATCGGCCTATTATGCGTTGAACAGGCAGTGGAATCGCTGGCGGTTGAACCTGGGATTGCGCTACGAGTATGACTATACCAGAACGCGTCAGGACGTCGTTATCCGTTTTGAGAAAACATATCATGACCTGTTGCCTAGCCTAAAGGTGGGTTATCGGGTGAATGACGACTTTGATCTCATGGCCAGCTATCGCCGCACGCTCGTGCGCCCGTCCTACAACCAGTTGCGCTCCACATTCTACTTTAACGTGTTGCCGTACAACAGCCTGGGTTATTCCTTCCTGTCAAGCTCTGATTTCATGGCGGGTCATTCCCCGCAAGAGAATTTACCGACCAACAACCTGTCGCCCAATATCATCTACTTGGGCGCCGATGACATTGCTACAGGCAACCCAGAGTTGCGCCCCACGGCTACCGACCGCTTTGCCCTGACGGCACAATATAAGCATTTTGCGGCCCAGCTGTCCTACAGCCGTGTGGACAATGCCATCCAGACCGTACATCAGTTGTTGAGTTCAGGAGCCTTGCTCCAGAGCCCCATCAACATCGGCCGCATTCAAGCCCTGAGCCTCGACGTGGATTATTCCTACAGCAACAGATGTTTCAACGTCTTCCTGCTGGCATCGGGCACATGGCCCCGCATTCCCGTGCCCTCGTTGGGACGGGACAAGATCGAGAGCAAGCCGTTTGCGGTGCTGAATGGCAACCTACAGTACAACCTCACGCAGCATCTGATGCTGGGGTGTGACGTGCTGTATTCCACGCCCTGGACCTCAGGCTGCAGCACCCGTTGCAATTCAAGGCTGGGCTTGAACCTGAGTGTGATGGCACGCCTGCTCGATGACCGGCTCACCCTGGGCGCCAACTTCAATGACGTGTTCAACCGCAGCATGAGCACCCGCAACGAGACCCAATACATGAACGTGTTCAACAGCACCGATATCCACAACGACTCGCGCAGCGTCTCGCTCATGGTCCGTTGGACGTTCAACACCATCAACAATCCCTTCAAGCGCCGCAGCGGCAACGATGCCACATTGCAACGCACCCAAGAAACAGTCAACTAAACAATTAAACAACAATAGAGATATGAAAACGAAAATGTTATTTATGGCAATCATGGTCATATTGTGTTTGACGGCATGTAGTAAAGATGAGACTGGTGTGTATGACCCATCTGGTTTTGACAACAATCAGGAATTGCCCATGTTCGAATATGATAAAACTAAAGATTTTGTCTTCTGGCCGACGCCCACAATTGAAGATAGCGAATTGACGGGCGGAGGCTATGACTTCGCCTATTGGCAGCAGCACAAGACTGAGGCTGAGAGTGTTGAGGCCATGATGGCCATGTGCAACATTCCCAAGGATTTGTTGAAGGCTATGTCAACACGTAATTTGGCAATAACCTGCTCAAATTACCCGTATAATGCAACATTCCTGGCTCACAACGATGAGTACAAGGGCTTTCTGGGAACCATCGCATACTTCAACGGCTATGCCGAACTCATGAAACGCAAAGGTGGTCTGCAGACCACCCTGGATTTGTATGCTGAATTGGACGGCCGCGCACAGGACATCTCGTTCACACGTTTTCAGCCTTGGACATTCTTTGTCTGCTCTGCTGTGGATCACAAGGTGCTATCCAATGAGCAGGTAGCCCGATTAGCACAAGTGGTAACTTCAAGATTCAGCGATGGAACCGAAAGGACCAATCTCGCATTCACCTATCTGCTGGGTGCTTTTATCGCCTATCACTATGATACAACCCTGCCCGACGAGCAGCTTTATTTACTCAAAGTATATATCCATTCAAGCTGTCAACTCACGCCTGTCGATAAACCTGTTGACCGCATCTCCACCATTATCGAGTCAAGCCTGAACCGCCTTGGCAGCGTAGATTGAATTCATCCTTAACAATACAAAATTATGAAGAAGATAACACAGATACTATTGATGCTTGTCATTGGAGTTATCGCCGTTTCCTGCGACCATGATGAGCCTGATTATTACAGTCAAGAGGCTACTGGCGAGACCTTTATTGAAAATGGTGTGCTGGTAGAGGCCAATACCGATTTCTCTCAGGAAATGTTGACCTATGCACTGAGCAAACATGAATGGAAAAGCGTCTCGTTCTTTTTCTATGACAGTGAACACGTATCCAATAATGTCACCTTGCCTGGGGCTCCGCTATACATCCACAGGGATGGAACCGTTGAGTATAACTCAGCTTTGGGCCCGTATGCAAGTATTCGGCAATACACTATCAGCGGGAAGGAGATGACCGTCTCCATGAAGGACAATCCCTGGTGGAGTAACGCACTTTATCCCGACGTGGTGTACACCGTCGTTTCGGTTGATCTGAAGAAGAATTCCGGAAGAATCATCATGGACAGGGAAGTGTCAGGTTTTGTTGATGGTCCTTACTATGGTGATACGCTGAATCAGCGATCTGTCTGGACCTATAACGACTAATTTATCCCAAAACACCCATTTGGATATTGTGAGCGACAAACAAGTGGTTTACCTTTGCAACAATAAAAGACGATGAAAAAGATACTATTGATAATGCTTGTGTGCCTGTTGGCACTGGCGGGCTGTAAGGACGAAAAGGACGAGCCCACACCCGACAAGAACGCGATCGAGTCATTCACGGTCAATGGCGTGTCGTTCAACATGGTAAAACTCAAGGGCGGCAGTTTGACGATGAACATGGAATTGCCGTTAACCCCGACAGTCGTACTATATCAGGACTCAACCCTTGATGTCACCCTTGCCGACTACAGTATCGGCCAGACCGAGGTCACACAAGCTTTGTGGCAAGCCGTAATGGGCAATAATCCCAGTTATTTCTCAAGCAACGAAATCTTTATGGTTGAGAAAGAGGGGGAGTTTGAGGATGACCTGAACCGACCTGTCGAATGGGTATCGTGGGATGACTGTCAAGCGTTTATTGAAAAGCTGAACGAACTCACGGGGCGACACTTCAGGATTCCAACCGAAGCCGAGTGGGAGTTTGCAGCCCGTGGAGGAAACGAGACGCACGGCTACCCCTATGCGGGAAGTGATAACATTGATGATGTGGCTTGGTGTCTTGGAAACACCGACAACATGACGCATCCTGTCGGCCAGAAAAAGCCTAATGAATTGGGCCTCTATGACATGAGTGGCAACGTGCGTGAATGGTGCCTTGATCGTATCTCATTTAGAATGGCTGATGGGACAAGCTATGCATACCGCATAGTTCGCGGAGGTTCATATTACCAGAAGTGCTTTGTATGGTATCGTGACCGTGCAACGCAAAATGTAAAAGGAAGTGATCTCGGCCTGCGCCTCGCCATGTAGTAGCAATCATGAATTCAACATCGATAATAAAACAATCAATCATGAACACGATTAAGAAACTGATGGCACTGCTGCTGGCTGTGCTGGCGATGTCTTTACTCACTGCTTGCAACAACGATGACGAGCATGAAAACAAACAAAAATTTACTACTGCCATCAATAACCGGGCATGCAAGGATGGCGTGGTCATCTTCTCACAAGGCACTGCTGAGGTCGAAATCAACTTTGATGCTCGCACGGCGATGCGCACCATCAAAATCACAAGCACCTACAAGGATATTGATGGACAATCACGCACGCTCACCACACCCGAGTTGGAAATGCCCTCACCCTATGGCAGTCCCATTGGAGTCTATTCTTTCTCCACGACCGAAGACCTGGGTGACGGAGTAAGAAACCTGAAAGGTACCATTGACATTCAAACTGGCATGATGCGATACGCTTTCCAGCAGAAAGATTACACCATGGTCTGCACCACCAATCTGCTGTTCAACAATGTAATTACAAACATCAGCGACGTGTCGGGCGCGACCATTAATACCAACATGTCATCCTATCTGTTCATGCTGGACAGCAATGCCAAGACTTGTATCATGCAGATCAGCAATTTTGTTCCAGGCGTCAATGGTGCTGTACAGGCGGCAGTTGTTGAATACAAGGGCTTGAACGTGACGCTTACCGATCAGGGCTACCTAATCAAGGCCGACGAAGCCAAGGCCACTCATGACAGCTATTACGACCTCACCGACGTGGATATTACTATCGATAGTGACTGCACCCATTTTTCCGGTTCATTTAGCACAAAAGTGAGTCGTCACGAGTTCAGTGGCAACCTCTTTAATTAACCAACCTAAATAATTGATTGATCATGAAGAAGACAATGTTTGCACTCGTGTGCATGCTGATGGCCGCTGGAACGGCCATGGCGCAGAAGAATTTCACCATTGGCCCCAAAGTCGGCGTGGACTATACCCACTGGTGGGGTGAAAACATCAACGACGAAAGCGCTTTGAGTTATCAGGCAGGTGTATTCATGGAATACCGCTTCAGCAGTAAGTTTGCTATCGCCCCTGAGGTGGTCTTTGCTGCTCATAATCGCCCCAAGATGGAATGGCAAAGTTGGTGGCTGGACGAGTATCCCACCCGTGATATAACCACGACTTATCACACTAATTACATCAACATTCCTGTCATGCTTAAGTATTATGCGACTTCATCATTGAGCATAGACTTGGGTCCACAATTTGGCTTTAAAGTCTATGACAAGAGCACCGACAAGTGGGAAGACAGCAACGGCTATTGGGAAGAGAAGCACAACATGGGTCACAGGAGCTTTGATTTCGGCCTCGGCCTTGGCGCGACCTACAATTTCAATGAAAAGGTCTTTGTTCAGCTCCGCTACACCCTGGGCTTAGTGCCGCTATATAAAGACGGTAACGCCAGGAACGGCAACGCCCAACTCTCCATCGGCTACCGCTTTTAATTGTGAGTTGAGAAAAATACCAATTTGGGTATTTGGCATTGTAACTTAACAATAGTATTTTTGCAATTGAAATAAAGAATAGAATCATGAACACAACAAAGAAACTGATGACATTGCTGCTGGTGATGCTGGCACTGACGGCCTGTAAAGATGATGGTGAGGTTGTTTATATGCTTCCCGATAAAAAGCCCATCCAGTTGAGCGCTGAACAAAAGCAAATGCGTGACAACAACAATGAGTTTGCATGGCGGTTGTTCCAGACCATGCAGGAGCAACAAGGCGAGGTCAGCACTGTGCTTTCACCCATCAGCGTAACCTATGTGCTGGGGATGCTTAACGCCGGTGCAGCAGGGACAACACGCGACGAAATTACCGCAACGCTGGGATTCGGCTCAGACCCGACGGCGGTGAACGAATACTGCAAGAAAATGATTGAGGGGGCGCCTAACGTCGATCCGGCTGCTACCGTGAAAATCGCCAACTGCATCAACGTCAATTCTGCTATGGGATTAAGCCTGCTCAAACAGTATGTCAACGACATGGAGAACTATTATAGCGCCCAAATCGAAGCCCTGGACTTCACCAAGAGCAGTACCTTGGAGAAAATCAATAAGTGGTGCTCAAAGAACACAGACGGGATGATTCCCAGTATCCTCGATGAGTTGATTCCCGATGCTGCCATGTGTCTATTGAACGCCATCTATTTCAATGCTGACTGGAAAGAGAAATTTGACGTGAACGACACCCGTAACTCGAGTTTCACCTTGCCTGACGGATCTATCGTGACGCGTGAACTCATGCACCGCAAGGCCATTGCACAGGGCTGCGAGAGCGAGTTGTGCTCCATGCTACGCATACCCTTTGGCAGCGGCGGCTACAGCATGTATGTCATGCTACCTGCCGAGGGAAAGACAACGGGCGACCTCATCCGCGACATGAGCCAGCAGGAATTGACCGACCATCTGGACGCCATCGACATGACACCCCACGAGGTGGATATCCTCATGCCACGTTTTGAAATCATGAGCGACATCGATCTGATAGATGTCCTTGAACCCATGGGCATCAAATCGGCGTTCACGGCCAGTGCCGACTTCTCAAACATGTCTGACACGAGGCTGTTTGTATCCATGATGAAGCAGAAGGCCAAGATCGAAGTCGACGAGGACGGAGCCAAAGCCTCGGCAGTAACCATTGCGATGGCTGGTGATACATCCCCTGGACCACAGCTATATGAAAAAGCCGAGTTCCACGCTACCCGCCCCTTCCTGTATTTCATACTCGAGGAGAGCACCCGTAGCATCTTCTTCATCGGCACCTACTGTGGCAACTGATTCTAAACCATATTTTATTACAGTTTCCTGGGCTTGCTTAAGCCTCATGAGGGGAGGGATTAGTCCTTCCACTTTTTTTTTGAATTGTCAAACGGTTTTACTGATTCAGTAAATTAGCGATTTTCTCTTCAAAATCCATGAACTGCTCTTTGTCAACAAGGCTCTGAACACATCATTAAAAAAGAAAATTATTGGATTTTTTAGGCCATTGTGAATAAAAAGCAGTAATTTTGCGGGATATTTTGGACATAACACTATTAACTGACTATACTATAGACAAATGGCTAAGAAACTGACCGAGAGAGTGACTTGGGTTGGAAAGGTGGATTGGGAACTGAAGACGTTCCATGGCGACGAGTTGTCCACTCACCGCGGCTCAAGCTATAATTCCTACTTGATTCGTGACCAGAAAAATGTGCTGATCGACACGTCGTGGCTGCCCTACAGCCGTGAGTTTGTAGCCAATCTCAAGAAGGAAATCGACCTTAACGAGATTGACTATATCGTGATGTGTCACAACGAGATCGACCACAGCGGCGCTCTTGTTGACCTCATGCGCGAAATCCCTGACACGCCCATCTACTGTACTGCTAAGGGTGAGGCCATCATCCGTGGCCACTATCACCAGGATTGGAATTTTGTCAACGTCAAGACGGGTGACACTTTGAAGCTGGGTGAGACTACGCTGACCTTTATCGAGGCAACGATGTTGCACTGGCCTGACACGATGTTCTGCTACCTGAGCGGCGAGGAAATCCTGTTCAGCAACGACGGCTTCGGGCAGCACTTCGCCACCGAATCACTCTATGACGACCAGGTGTGCATGGCCGAGGTCCTGCAGGAGGCTGAGAAATACTATGCAAACATCATTGCCCCCTTTAGCCCGCTGTGTAACCGCAAGGTGAAGGAAATCTTGGGGATGAATTTGCCCCTGAAGATGATTTGCCCGAGCCACGGTATCATCTGGCGCAACAACCCCGGACTCATTATTGAGAAATACCTGCAATGGAGTGAGGCTTATCAAGAGGATCAGGTGACCATCATCTATGACACGATGTGGCAGAGCACCCGCCTGATGGCACAGGCCATTGCCGAGGGCATCCGTGAGCAGTCGCCCACGACGACCGTCAAGATCTATAACGCTGCCCTCAACGACAAGAATGACATCCTCACCGAGGTGTTCCACTCACGCGCCGTGCTCGTGGGCTCTCCCACCATCAATAACGGCTACAGCTATGCCATTGCAGGCATCCTGGAGATGCTCAAGGGCATGAAGCTGAAGAAGAAAAAAGGTGCCGCATTCGGTAGCTTCGGCTGGAGCGGCGAGGCCGCCAAGCTCATTACCGAACACCTGAAGGCCGCAGGCATCGAGCCCGTTAACGATGGCATCCGAACCCAGTGGGTACCCAATCAAGACGCCCTGGAACAGAGCCGACAGTTTGGCCGTGACTTTGCCAAACAACTGTGATTTGGTCAAACAATTTGAACAACAATAAACAACATATACAACCCAATCAACCAATTAACTAAGAAACTAACAATGAACAAAGTCATTAGTAAAGAGCCGTTTTCTGCTAACGTGACGAAG
>JAEEGG010030461.1_pt1 | contig 10014 bp, 4 predicted proteins | sample 9134161 | NCBI WGS metagenome assembly JAEEGG01 (sample SAMN16246543, study PRJNA631951) | gut metagenome | biome: gut microbiome; feature: rumen; material: CR-attached | host: Bos | place: Iran: Karaj | collected 2018-10 | reverse complement strand
GATTTTCTTCATCTGGGCCTCGGCAGCCTTCTGGTCCTGCCAGAAGTCGGGCACGTGGGTGCGCAGTTCCTCTTCCTCGACCTCGATTTTCTTGCCATCGACGTCGAGATAGCGTTTCAGGTCATCTTTGCGTTGTTGCAGTTCCTTGAGTTGTTCTTGTGTGATCATTGTTTGGTTTGTAGTCCTTGACTTCTAGTCGCTAGTTCTTAGTTGTTTGCGGGTTCGTTTTTGTCTTTCTTCTTGCGGTAGTCGGCGGCATACATCGCGTCGATGAGGGGACGGTAGCGCTTGCTGATGACCGCGCGGCGAATCTTCAGCGTGTTGGTCAATTCGCCAGTTTCCATCGTGAAGGGCTTGGGCAGCAGCACGAAGCGCTTAATCTGCTCGTAACTGGCCAGATCCTTCTGGTAGTCGTTGATGCGTTCCTCCATCATCTTGTGGATGTCGGGGTTGTTGACCAGTTCCTCGATGCTGCGGTGCACGATGCGCTTTTTGTCGGCATAGGCCTTGAGTTCCTCAAAGTCGGGGACGATGAGTGCCGACACATACTTGCGGCCGTCGCCGATGATGGTGACCTGCTCGATGTACTTGTCCTGGCCCAGCAGCGTCTCGAGCACCTGCGGGGCGATATACTTGCCGTTGCTGGTTTTGAACAGGTCCTTGAGGCGCTCAGTGAGGATGAGTTCGCCGGTCGGGGCTATCTCGCCGCAGTCGCCGGTGTGGAACCATCCGTCGGCATCGATGGCTTCGGCGGTTTCCTCGGGCTTGTTGTAGTAGCCCTTCATCACGGTCGGTCCCTTGACGAGAATCTCGTTCTTGTCACCGATTTTCACCTGGATGCTCGAGATGGGCATGCCGATGGTGCCCAGTGTCCACTCGCCGGGCTTGAAGAAGCTCACCGAGGCATTGGTCTCGCTCAGGCCGTAACCGATGCAGATGTTGATGCCCACGGCGTGCATGAACTCGGTGATGTTGTCGCTGAGCATTGCTCCGGCGGTGGGGAACATCTTGCCGTCAACCACGCCGATGGCACCGCGCAGTTTCTTGAACACCTTCTTCTCGAAGTACTGGTACTGGCGCTCGATCAGCGCGGGTGCTTTCTTACCCACGCGGGCATATTTCATGTTGCGCGTCTTGCCCACGCGGATGGCCTGCTTCACCATCATGCGCACCACGGGCTTGGCGCTGGCGAGGTTGTCGTTGATGGCGGTGTACACCTTCTCCCAGAAGCGCGGCACGCTGCACATGTAGTTGGGCTGCACCTCCTTGACGGCGCGCTGGATTTCCTTGGGGTTGTAGTTGATGGCGACGCGGATGCCGCTGCACAGGCACACCATGGTCCACCCCAACTCAAACACGTGGCTGAAGGGCAGGAAACTCAGCGACACGTCGGTCTTGTCGTCGATGATGGTGTCAAAGCGCTCGAGATGGGCATCCATGGCGGCATTCATGTTGCTGTGCATGAGCATCACACCCTTGGGGACGCCTGTCGTGCCCGAGGTGTAGATGAGATACATGATGTCGCTGTCCACGCCCTCTTGCTTGCGCTGCTCGATGCGGCTGGTGACCTCCTTGCCCAGTTTGTCGCCCGTCTTGATGAACTCGTCCCATGTCAGAGTGGTCCTGTCGTCCTTGTCGCGCTTGACCTCGGGATGCAGGGTGACGATGAACTTGAGTGTGGGGCACTCGTCGATGATTTGACGTGCGATGTCATATTGTCCCTGGTCGCCGGTGAACAGGATGGTCGCCCCCGAGTCGTTGACGATATAGGCAGCCTCATCGCGGCTGCTCGTGGCATAGATGGGCACGGGGATGGCACGGTTGTAAAAGGCGCCGAAGTGCGTAATCAGCACTTCGGGGCAGTTCTGCGTGAACAGGCACACGCGACCTTGGGGCTCAACGCCACCCATATACAGGGCCCCTGCCGCGCAGTCGATGAGGCGACTGAACTCTTGCCATGTGATGGAAGACCACACCTGCGTCTCGTAGTCACGGAAGCGCAGCGCTTCGCGTTCACCGTATTTGGCACACTGCCGGGGAATCAGTTCTACAAATCTATTCATAAGCCATCATGCTTTGGTTAACAACCTGCAAAGTTAATAAAATTTGTGCAAGCCGAATGCAATAAAGTTTACTTTAATTGCTGAGGCGCCTCCAAATTTATCCAAAAACATTTCAGTTTTCAGCCATCGGCTGGCAGTTTTCGGTCAATAAGCACTTAATTGGTCATAATTTCTCAAAAAACGTAAAAATAACTTGCATTTGAATGAAAACTGTTATAAATTTGCCAAATTGAATTGATGTTATTACTAATTATTATAAATTGACCTGAATTATGAATTACATGAGAACATTTTTGATAGTAGCAGCGGCTCTGCTGCTCTCGCTGGAACTGTGTGCTGCTGATGTGGATGTCACTAGCGCTCAGGCCTTAGCGCAAAGTTACCTGCAGAACCGTCAATCCGGAAAATTGATGGCTCCAGGCGGTGTCAACCTGCGGCTGGCGCACACCGAGCGCTCTGCATCCCGTGCTGGGAGTGTGGCCTATTATGTGTTCAATGCCGATGACGCCTTTGTCATCGTGGCAGGTGATGACCGTGCTGAGCCGATTCTGGCCCGCGGTGACCATGCCCTGGACGTGGATAATATCCCGCCCAACATGCGTTGCCTGCTCGACCAATACAAGGCCCAGATCGACTGGCTTGCCGGCCAACCTCCCGTTGCCCAGCCCCGCCGTACCCGAGCCCGTGCCGAAACGGTCACCGTTGACCCGCTCGTCACCTGTCGCTGGGATCAGAGGGAACCATATTACAACCTGTGCCCTGAGATGAACGGCGAACGCTGCCTGACCGGCTGCACGGCCACCGCGATGGCCCAGGTGATGTATTACTGGAAGTATCCCGAATCGTTGCCTGAACTGCCAGGCTACCAAGTCAACTGGAAATTAACACTGCCTGACCTGCCGGCCACCGAGCTGCGCTGGGACGATATGCTTGATGAGTACCATAGCGGCCGCTATACCGAGGCCCAGGCCGATGCCGTGGCCACGCTCATGCGCTATTGCGGTCAGGCAGCCTACATGGAGTATGGTCCCGATGCGAGCGGAGCCTCGGAAATGAATGCCCTCATGGCACTGCAGCTGTTTGGCTATAATGATGAAGCCGAATTGCTGTCACGCAACTTTTATGGTCGCGACCAGTGGATCGACATGATCCTCGAGGACCTGATGGCCAGCCGCCCCGTGCTGTATTATGGTTATACCGAAAGCTACACCGGGCATGCCTTTATCCTTGACGGCTATGATGGCCAGATGTTCCACGTCAACTGGGGCTGGGGCGGTAGCAGCGACGGCTATTTCGCGCTGGATGCCCTGGGCACTTCATTGTATGAATTCAATTACTATCAGACGATGCAGCATGGCATCTATCCCGATCCCCAGGGAGGCGGCACATCGACGGCCTACGACTTTGAGTCGGCGGGAATCTACTATAAGCAGACAGGCAATACCGCGATGGTTGTCAACAAGGATTCACGGTATAACACCTACAGCGGCACTATCATTATTCCCGAAACCGTGACCTATAACGGCCAGACGCTGACCGTTACCGCTATCGGCGACAAGGCATTCCTGAACTGCCAGCTTCTCGTGCAGGTGGTTGTGCCGTCAACCGTGACGAGCATCGGCCGGTATGCCTTTGCCTGCAGTGATTATATGGAAACCGTGCGTCTTAAGGGCGGCAATAAGACCTTCGGCTATGGTGCGTTCGCCATGTGCTATAATCTGACGCATGTCTATGTGGACGATATCGAGTCCTGGTTGAGTATGGACTTCAAGAACATGGAAGCCAATCCGCTGAACAACTACGCTGACCTGCACGACCAGCATGGTGCCGGCATTACGAATCTGGTTGTGCCTGGCTCGATGGGAAAAGTCAAGGACTATGCGTGTGCCGGCTGGAGGAATCTGCAGTATGCCACGCTCGAGGAGGGCATCACATCGATAGGCGAATGTGCATTTCTCATGGCGGCTATGAAAGACATCGTCTTGCCCTCGACGCTACGCTCAATAGGGCGGCTTGCCTTTGGGGCATGCATCGAGATGTCCCATATCGATCTCCCGGCTTCTCTCACGACGATAGGCCCGATGGCGTTTGCCGACTGCTACGAATTAACCCATGTGGATATTCCCGATGGTGTCACGTCGCTGCCCGAGGAAGCTTTCGGTGGCTGCGGCAATCTGACCAGTGTGAAACTGCCCGCAGGCCTTATCGATCTGGGGCCGTATGCCTTCAGTTACTGTTCGTCGCTCACCAGCGTGTCGATTCCTTCCACGGTCGTTACGATGGGCGAAGGGGCGTTTATCGATAACACCAATCTTACCCAAGTCACCTTTGGCGACCAGTTGGAGGGGATTCCGGCTCTGGCATTCAGCGGTTGCACCAGCCTGCAGGAGGTCACCCTTCCCGAGAGTGTCACATGGATTGGCAGGGAGGCCTTCAGCGGCAATGCTTCGCTCACCGCTGTCAGCATCCCGCCAGCCGTTGAGCGCATCGGGACCATGGCCTTCAAATCCTGTTCCAAACTGGCCCGGGTTGACATCAGCGATATCGCATCGTGGTGCAGAATCGCGTTTCCCGATATGCAAGCCAATCCCGTTTATCATGCCCGCCACCTCTACCTCAATGGTGAGGAACTGCAAGACCTGGCCATTCCCGCCGGCGTGAAGCGCATCAGTGACTTCGCCTTCAGCCGTTGCGAGAGCCTGACCCGCCTGACGGTGGGCGACGACGTGGAGCGCATCGGTGAGCAGGCATTCTTCAGCTGCAAGCAGATGACCGAAGCAGACCTGGGCGACGGTGTTCAGAAAATCGGTGAGAAGGCCTTCAACACCTGTACCCGATTGAAGAAAGTCACCTTTGGCAGCAGTGTGGACTCGGTGGGCATGTATTCCTTCGGGGGCAGTACTGCAGTGACCAGCATCACCAGCCGTGCCGTCACGCCGCCTTACTTGAGGGGCGTCGGCTCGTTCAGCGACAAGGTGTATAACAATGCCGTGGTCAGTGTCCCCCGCGAGTCGCTCGATGCCTATCGTGAGGCGCTGGTGTGGAGGCGCTTCAACAACATCCAGGGCGTCAATTTCCATGCTATGGAGGCTGCCGACGTGAACGGTGACGGCGAGGTGACCATTGCCGATGTCAACCTCATCATCGATACCATCCTACAGGGCGGCGCGTCGGCATGGCCTGTTGACGTGAACGGTGACGGTGAGGTGAGTGTTGCCGACATCAATGCCGTGGTCAACATCATCCTCACTGGACGGTAAGGTCTGGAGAAGGCTGTGCCATCTTTTAAAAACTACGAATTTCGCTAATTCAACGAATGAATTTTGGCAAGGCTCGTGTAATTCGTAGTTTTAACCCATTGATGGGCCAATGATGACACAGCCTCCAATCGCCAGGCATTACGCATGTGCGGACCCTTGAGACGCAACATTTTACGTCTCTACACAACGGATGATTGATTTTTTCTTTTATTACTAATTATTATAAAATTTGGATGATTATGAGTTACGTGAAGTCATTTTTGATGGCAGCATTGCTGCTGTCGTTATCGGCGCCAATGCGGGCGGCCGATGTGGATGCCGTTGGCGCCCAGGCGTTGGCGACTGAGTTTCTGCAGTCCTGCAACGCGGGCAAGTTGATGTCTCCTGGCGGCATCAGCCTTCGGTTGGCCTATACCGAGCAGTCGCCGTCCCGTCCCGGCAGCGCCGATTACTATGTGTTTAACTCCGACCGTGGAGATGCCTTTGTCATTGTGGCCGGTGATGACCGTGCCGAGCAGATTCTGGCCTATGGCGACCAGGCCCTTGACATGGCGGTCCTCCCCTCCAACCTGCAGTGGTGGCTCGACCAGTACAAGGCCCAAATCGAGTGGCTTGCCGAGCAGGCCGGCGTCAACGTGCCCTCCCCCAAGCGGGCGCCTGACGACGATGTGGTGATTGCGCCGCTGCTCAAGGCCTTCTGGCACCAGGACACCCCCTTCAACGACCAGTGCCCGGTGATTAACGGGGAGTCCACTGCCACGGGCTGCGTCGCTACGGCGATGGCTATGGTAATGTACTTCTGGAAATATCCTGCCGAACTGCCCCCGTTACCCGGTTATGTGACAATAACCGAGCAGTACCAAGTGCCGGCATTGCCGGGTACTCAGGTGGACTGGGACAATATGCTAGACTACTACAGTTCCGGGGGCTATAGTGAGGAGCAAGGCGCTGCCGTCGCCACGCTGCTGAGGTATTGCGGCCAGAGTTGTTACATGGATTATACCTCCATGGGCAGCGGTGCCTGGCAGGACGAGCAACTCATGGGATTGAAGCGCTTTGGCTACAATCGCGAGGCGCAATGCCTGTCACGAGACGACTATGATGACGGGCAATGGAACGAGATGATCATGGAGGACCTGTCCAATGGCCGTCCTGTCCTGTACACCGGGGCAGGCTTTGGGGGTGCTCATGCCTTTGTCCTCGATGGCTATTCCGGCGGCAGATACCACGTCAACTGGGGCTGGGGCGGCGGCAATGGCTACTATGTGCTGGATGCCCTGGGCAGTTCTGACTGGCAATTCAATTACTATCAGACGATGCAGCATCATGTCTATCCCGACCCCGAGGGTGCCCAGGCGCCGCTTTACGACTTTGAGGAGTCGGGCCTGTGTTATCATCGCGTCGGTGACGTCGTCGAGGTCGTGCGACGGGATATCATGCCCAACTGCTACTCGGGCTCGATCATTGTCCCCGAGACCGTGACACATGATGGCGAGACCCTGACTGTTGCTGCTATCGCGCCCTGTGCGTTCATGGACTGCGAGGGGCTGACCGAGGTCACGTTGCCGGCGTCGGTGACCTGCGTCGGTGAGGGTGCCTTCACCAACTGCACCGGGTTGAAGACGGTGCGCCTCGAGGGCCGAAACAAGTTGATGTGTAGAAATGTTTTTGCCGATGATCGAGCACTGAGCGAGGTGTATGTCGATGATATCGAGGCCTGGTGCTCGATGGACTTTGCCTCGAGCGCATCATCGCCGGTGTCCTATGGCGGCATGCTCTACGACAAGGCGGGCACCCCGATGACCGACGTGGTGGTTCCGTCGTCGGCAGGGAAAGTGAAGGACTATCAGTTTGCCTTCTACGAGCGTCTGCACAGCATTGTGATTGAAGACGGTATCACCGAGATTGGCAACGATGCTTTCAAGTACTGCACCGGTCTGACCAGTGCCTCGCTGCCGCAGTCGTTACAGTCCATCGGGCTGGAGGCCTTCTATTATTGCGAGCAACTGACCGGCTTGTCGTTGCCCCGGTCATTGCAGTCAATCGGTGACTATGCCTTCAATGGTTGTAAGCGCCTGACGCAGGTTGACATCCCCGGATCGGTAACGAAGTTGAATGATGGCTCCTTCTGTGAATGCTATAATCTGGCTCAGGTGACCTTGAATCCCGGACTCGAGCATGTGGGTGATTACGCTTTCTATGATTGCCTGTCCCTGGACAGCGTGGCGTTGCCCGGCACGGTCACCCGATTGGGGTATGCGGCATTCTGCGGCAGCGGCCTGACCGGTGTGAGCCTCAACGAGGGGCTGCAGCAAATAGAGGATTATGCGTTTTATGGATGCTACGGTTTGCAGCAGATCACTGTCCCGGCAAGCGTCTCGCTCATCGGCTCTGGTGCCTTTACCGAGTGTTCATCGCTCGGCAGCGTTGTCCTGAAGGGCGCTCCGGACCGCATCGGCGAGCATGCCTTCAAGTCCTGTAATCAGTTGTCTCATGTCGAGGCCAGTGATGTGGCCTCGTGGTGCCATATTTCGTTTGGCGACAATCAGGCCAATCCGCTCTTCTTTGCCCGCCACCTGCATGTGGGCGGCAAGGAAGTGTGCGACCTCAAGGTCCCTGCCGGAGTGACAAGCATCAACGACTATGCGTTTATCCAATGCGAAGGCTTGACCAGCCTCACCATGGGCGGTGGGGTGGAATCGATCGGCGAGCAGGCCTTCCTGGGCTGCAAGCAGATGACCGTGGCCACCGTGGGCAACGGCGTGCGCACCGTGGGCGAGAAAGCCTTCAACGGTTGCCGGTCGCTGCAGGCGGTCACCCTAGGCAGCCGTGTCGAATCGGTGGGGATGTACGTCTTCGGGGGGTGCAACGCGCTGCAGACGATCACCAGCCGTGCCGTCACTCCACCTTACCTGAGAGGCAAAACCTCTTTTGCCGACAAGGCCTATAACAATGCTGTGGTCCGTGTTCCCCGCGAGTCGGTTGATGCCTACCGTGAGGCGCTGGTGTGGAAACACTTTACCGACATCCAGGGCGTCAATTTCCTGGCCGAGGCTGCCGACGTGAACGGTGACGGCGAGGTGACCATTGCCGATGTCAACCTCATCATCGATGCCATCATCCTGGGCGGCACGTCGGCATGGCCCGTTGACGTCAACGGTGACGATGATGTGAGCGTTGCCGACATCAATGCCGTGGTCAACATCATCCTCACTGGCCAGTAACACTTGGAGAAGGCTGTGTCGTCTTTTAAAAACTACGAATTACGCTAATTAAACGAATGAATTTTGGCTTCGCAAAGTCATCAATTCGTAAGGTTCGCGTAATTCGTGGTTTTAACCCATCGATGGGCCAATGATGACACGGGCTCAATTTGAAGTGATTGGTAAAATCAATTGTCGGCCATCTCTTCGAGCCTGGCAAGGAAGGCGATGCGGCCTCCATCCAGCAGGTTGATGGCTCGAGGCACGATGTCACCGAGTTCGGGCGTGGTGTCGGCCAGGATCTCAAAGGCGACCCACACGGCGGTATCCTTCTCGCCCTTCTCGTCTTCCATATCCATGGTGTAGAGTTTCACCACCTTGATGCTGCCGTTGACGTCGTTCATGGCGCGCATGATGCTGTCCTCGTTGTCCTCGGTCACTTGGAAGATGGCCGGCATCATGAGCCTGAAGTATTGTTCGTCATCCTCATCCTTGAAATAGAGGTAGTTGATGCCCTCTTTCTTGAAGGCGATGCCGAAAGGCGTCTCGTGGGGGCGGTAGCCTTCCTCGGCGAGATAGTCCATCATCAGTTTGTTTAAGTCCATTGTATTGTGAGTTTTAAGTTGTGAGTTGTAATTTGTAAATATGGTTGCTGAAGCCTAACACCTAAAGCCTAATGCCTAAAGCCTAATGCCTAAAGCCTAACACCTAAAGCCTATTTAAATCCCACGCGGGGCAAGGCGTTGCTGCGGATGATGCCTTCCATCTGCTGGCGCATCTGCTCATATTCCTTGATCAGGTCACTGTTGATGGAGGGTTTGATGCCCTCGATGGTCCTGACGAGCAGGTCCTGGGTGATGTCGCTGCGGTTGAAGGCGGCGATGGTAGCGGCCTCGTTGACGACATAGGCGATGTCGCTGGCGACATATCCGTCGGATTTCTCGGCGAGTTCCTCGCTGTTGAGTTCGCCGCAGGGGCGGTCCTTGAGGTAGAGCTCAAACATGAGTCGGCGGGCGGTCTTGTCGGGCATGGGCACATACACCTGCTTGTCGATGCGGCCGGTGCGCAGCACGGCGGGATCCACCTTGTCGGGGCGGTTGCTCGTGGCGATGACAAAGATGCCGCGCTTGGAGCAGTTGTTGAGTTGGGAGAGGAACTCGTTGACCTCACCGGCCTGGTTGGGGCCCACGTCGCCCGAGCGGCTGGGGACAAAGGCGTCAAACTCGTCGAAGCACAGCACCGTGGGGGCGTTCTCCTCGGCCTTCTTGAACAGGTCGGCGATTTTGCCCTGCGAGCCATGGATGTAGATGGAGCCCAGGTCGCTGGCCTTGACCAGGATGAAGTTGAAGCCGGTCTCCTCGGCAAACTTCTCGGCAAAGAAACTCTTGCCGCAGCCGGGAGGGCCGTAGAGCAGCATACCGTTGGGCGGGGTGAGCTTGTATTTCTCAGCCAGTTCCCTGTCCTGGAGTATCATGATCACGCGCTGGC
>JAEEGG010030457.1_pt1 | contig 10014 bp, 8 predicted proteins | sample 9134161 | NCBI WGS metagenome assembly JAEEGG01 (sample SAMN16246543, study PRJNA631951) | gut metagenome | biome: gut microbiome; feature: rumen; material: CR-attached | host: Bos | place: Iran: Karaj | collected 2018-10 | reverse complement strand
AGATGAAGCAAGAAGCATCGCCGCTAGAGCGGACTTCCAAATGGCTTTTTTTAAGTTTCCATTCATAATAGGTACAATTCTCCAAATTCGGATCATCTACAATATAGCTTGTTTTTGGGAATTTTCGCTCCACTCTTTTGCAAAAAAGGCTTTGCAAAGCTAGATGTATCAACGGAATACCGCTTGTTAAGCCGCATAGACGCTGGACTCAAGCGTAAACGGAAATTTTTTCATTTGTAATGTTTCTTAATGTTTACAAATTAAATTTTTTGACGATGCTCACAATGGACTCAAGCGTAAACATAAGATAAGCATGTTTTTGATTTTCTATTTTTTGTTTTATATAGATTTTGAGAACACGCATTTAAGCTCATAACCTTTTGGGGGTTACCATGATTAAAAAGATTCTTTCAGCAATGGCAATCGGATGCGCCTTCTGGGCATGCGACAGTGGCTCGGCAACAATACCGACTTCGCCCAACAAGGGCAACACTAGCACGGCCGTCCCCGTAGACTACACCTTGGGAAGAACGATGAACGCGATTCTTGGACGCGGCATCAACCTGGGTAACTCCTGGGAATCCGACGGTTCCGATGATGGCGCCTGGAGCAACCCCATCCGTGACCAGGACTTTACCACAATCAAGAAGGCAGGCTTCAATTCCGTGCGTATCCCGGTCCGCTGGCAAAACGGTTCAGACTATTCATACCATACAGTGGACCCGAACCGCCTTGCGGGAGTCATTGAAGACATCAATCTCGCTATTGCCAACGGCCTTGCTGTCGTCGTAAACTTCCACCACTACACAGAATTGAACTGCGCGGGTGGCGGCGGTAACGGCTGTACATACAACCCCACCGAATACGAAGCTGAAAAGGCTCACTTCCTTGCTCTTTGGGCGCAGGTTGCCACGGCCATGAACGCATTCCCCGACAATATGCTAGTTCTCGAAATCCTGAACGAACCGATCATCCCGAACGCCGAGCGCGTGGACCAGCTGATGAATGACGCCTACAAGGTCATCCGTGCAGCCGCTCCGGGCAAGACGATTATGTTTGAAGCCTACCATGCCGCAAAGTTTGCCGACCTCTCGATGCTCCACTTGCCGCAAGACGGGAACATCATCTTCAGTGGCCACTATTACGAACCGTACACTTATAGCCACTCAGGTCACGGCTACGAATGCAAGGGCGACGCCACATACGTCTCTACAGCGGACGAAGACCTGTTATCGTACGTTGGGCTGGCCTATAAGCTTTACCCGGACGTGAACGGAATAGACCAAGTTCCGTTGAACATGGGTGAATTCGGCGTGGCCGGTGGTGATTCCAGTCCCTGCCAATGGCAAGAGGGCGAGCCTCCCAGCGCAGCGCGCAAGGCCGCCTGGGCAAAGAAGGCCGCGCAGGCCGCTGTCAAAAACGGCATGTCGTTCCATTACTGGGGATTTGGCTACACAGGCGGATTTGACGCCTACGAACCCAATGCCGAAACGTGGAACACAGGATTTCCTGGAGCACTCATCTTCTAGAATCTTAAAAATGAGCGCAATAGCGCGAATGATCACGGGCGAACGAGAGAACCGCCCCAATGTTCATCAAAGAAGGCTTGGAACAGAGGTTCCGGGCCTTCTTTCAATTCTTCAATAACTTCGGCGGCCGGGCGTTTGCCACGGTAAAGTTCGCGGAAAGCACGTTCAAAAAACGCGATACGTTCAGGCGGGAATTCATCAGCATGCAAGCGGAGCGCATGGAGGTTGAGGGACGCAAAGCGGAGCGGATTCCCGAATGCACGGCTGCAAGGAGGAACGTCGTAATCGACCTTGAGCGTGCCGCCCACAAAAGCGTAGGCGCCCACCTGGTTCCTCTGCTGCACGGCCGTAGTACCACCGAGAGTGGCAAACTTGCCAATGCGAACGTGTCCGCCGAGCTGGCATCCGTTCGCGATGACCGCCCCTTCGCCGATTTGGCAGTCGTGTCCCACATGGGCGTAAGCCATGATGAGTACGTGTGGCGCAATGCGAGTGCAACCGCCGCCCTGGACTGTGCCGCGATTGAGCGTCGTGTATTCGCGAATGATGCAGTTTTCGCCAATTTCAAGGCGAGTCGGCTCCCCTGCGTACTTGAGGTCTTGCGGAGGCGCACCAAGAATTGCCCCATCATAAACGTGCGTATTTGATTTGATGGTCACGCCGCCATAAACGCGCACACGCGATTCAAGCACTACATTTTCGCCTATTTCCGCATTTTCATCGACAACGCACCAGGGGCCGATAACGGCAGACTCGTGGACGTTGGCATTCGGATGAACAAAAGCGGAAGGATGGAGCATACCCGTAATTTAGTAATTTCCTATATTTCCCCTCATGGGTGGCATTATTCTCGCATGCCTGACTGCGCTGTATGCGCTCCTGTTCCTATTCTTCATAGTAGGACTGTTAAAGACGCATCGCTATAAAGGCCCCAAAGCAACCCCGAGTGTTTCGGTCGTGATCCCGATGCGCAACGAAGAGGAATTTGCCGAACGCACGCTCGAAGCGGTCGCCGCCCAGGACTACGTTGGCGAATGGGAAGTGATTTGCGTCGATGACCGTTCTACCGACCGCACGCGCGAGATTCTAGAAAAGTTTGCCGCCACGCACCCGCGTTTTCGCGTTTTGAGCCTTCCGCAAGACTTACCGCAAATCGCAAGCCCCAAGAAGCGCGCACTCGAAAGCGCCTTCAAGATTGCGAAAAACGAAGTGCTCTTGACGATGGACGCCGACTGCATCCCGCGCAAGAGCTGGATTACCGCCATGGCCGGGCGATTTGTCGATGGTATCTGCATTGTGCAAGGCCCCAAGCAGAACAACGGTTCGCGTTCAATGCCGCACCTCTACCAGAAACTTGAAACGCTCGGCTACACCGCGATGGAAGCGGCTGGCTTTAGCCTTGGCCGCCCGATTGTCGCGAGTGCGGCTTGCCTTGCATACAAGAAAGACCTGTTCTTTAAAGTCGGCGGATTTGGAGACCTCATCAACCTTTCAAGTGGCGATGACGACATGCTCATCCACAAGATGATGAAAATCCCGGGAACGAAGGTCTGCTACAATCTCGACAAGGATGCAGTGATAGAGACCGCCCCGGTACACACGTGGAAGCAACTTTTCAACCAGCGCGCCCGCTGGAGCAGTAACGGCACGAACTACGAAAGCAAATCGTACATCCTTTTGCTCACGCTTATTTACACGTACTACATCTGGATGTTCGTGAGTCCGTGGTGCGCCATCTTCCTTGATTTTCCGTGGCAGTGGTGCGTGTTCAGCATTCTGCCCAAGATTGTCGTGGACTTCGTATTCTTGAGCATAGCCTCTTGGAAGCTCAAGTCCAAGCGCCGCATGCTCGCATTCTTGCCTGTAGAGCTTATCCAAATCCCGATGATCGTGTTCTGCGTCCCCGCAGGAATCACCGGAATGTTTAGATGGAAGTGATTTAGACGAAAGAACGCCCGCAAAGCGGGCTATAGACGAAAGACGAAAGGGAAATTGTTACTAGATCCTCGCCTTCGCCCAGGCTATAGCATCTTCTGCACTCGTGATTTTTCCATCGAGCTGGAGCTCAAAGCTTTGCTTGATGGTCTCGCCCATCTGCTTGCCCGGCTTGAATCCCAAATCCATAAGCATTTTGCCCATGAGGAACGGCTGCGGAGCTGCATTGAGCAAATCAAGATCTGCAGCGGCCTGCCAAAGCTGTTCCGGGAATTCCGAGGCGCCGGCGGCGGCGTAATACTTACGCGGGGTGGCCTTCACAAGCAAGCACAGGAGCTTTAGTCCACCCAGCTTCACCGCCATGCGGCGAAGCGCCGGCGCATCACTTACAATTGCAAAATCAAGCGTGCTATAAGCATTCAAAAGCAGCGGAACATTTTTCACCAAGTGCGTTTCGTTCGTAATGCGTTCAAGGAACTTGAGAGACGTTTCCGGACTCCCGCTGAGGAATGCGGCAAATGCAAATTCCATCACCTGATCGTCCGAAAGATTATCGCGCAAGCTTTCCGTGTTATCAAGCATTTCGCCCAAATCATCCCAGGAGCCACGCAGTGGCGAAACTTCCGGGAAGAACTCGTTCAGCTTGATATCCAAAAACGCACGCAGCCCAAGCGACGGCTTGCCCGGCTTCAACAGCCACTTCTTGAATTCTTCGAACAAGCGCTCAATAGAAAGGTCTTCAAGCGAAAGCGTCCGGCAAAGTTCAATCGTCTCGGGCGCAAGCTTAAGCGCAAAGCGGCTTGCAAACTGCACACCACGCAAAATGCGTAGCGAATCTTCGACAAAGGCAGGGCCGACATGGCGCAACAAGCCTTTCTTCAAATCGTCAATGCCGCCGTACGGGTCGCAAAGCGTAAGCTCCGGCAATTCCATGCCCATCGCATTGATGGTAAAGTCACGACGGAGTGCCGCTTCCTTGAACGAAAGCTTTTCATCCGTATGCACCACGAAACCGCGGTGGCCATAGCCAACTTTGCTTTCGGTTCGCGGGAACGAGAAATCAAGCGAAAGCCCCTTCATCGCCAAATGGATCACGCCAAAGGCCTTCCCCACAAGATTTGTGCGGCCATATTTCTTTAAAATCGGGACAAGTTCATCTTGAACAAGGTCGTAAACTTCAACATCGTAATCACGGCAGTTCTTGCCGAGGAGTGCATCGCGCACCCAGCCGCCCACCAAAAAGGCGCGGCCACCCGCTTCACGGATTTCACCTGCAATAGAAAGCAGTCGATTAGGCAAGTCCGGTTCAAACGTCTCGCCTGAAAGTGTTACAATACTCGGCATTACTTATTGGCCTCAACAGACTTGTAGCGGTCGTAAATGCTAGTTGTCTTTTCTTCGGATGAATCCTGCAACAGCGTCTGGACAGGGATTTCGACATTGGAAGAATCGCCTGACGGTGCATTTTCTGTATTTGCAAAACGCTCGTAAATGCTACCATTAGATTGTCCGGACTCGTTCTTCTTTTTGGCTTCTTCCACACGGCACGTGCGAAGTTCTTCTTCCATATAGGCGCGCTGGTCCGGAGAATAGGTCATCGTGTTCAGGCGGTATTCAATTTCCTCACACACAAAACCCTGGCGCTCGCCGGCACAGCCGACCAAAAAAGACACTGCCAAAAAAGCCACAAATCCAACAACTTTATTCATAACATTTTCCTCGCAAGCATTAATGGATAATCAGGAGCTTGCCCTTCCTAACCTTGGTTCCGCCACGCACAACGTACTGGTAAACACCAGGCGCCACGATGTTTCCGTTATCCATACGGCCATTCCATTCGGCACGGCCACCGGAAATTTTTTCACCGCTCAGCGATACTACAAGCTTGCCGCCCCTATTGTAAACGTTGATGACGGCATCGTCTGCGACGTTGGCAAACGAGACGTACGGCTGGAGCTTCGGACGGAACGGATTAGGGTAAACCTTGACATCTTCGCGAGCTTCATCGGTCATGTTCTTTTCTGTTCCACGCAGGTCATCCCTCTTGTAGCGGGTAATGCCGTTTTCGTGGGCAAACCAGACCATGCCAAGCACAGTATCAACAGCAACGTCCTGGATTCGATCGCTCAAAAGACCATGGCGGCTCGTAAAATGCAGTACGGACAATGTATCCGGGCTTGTCGTGCGCGGAGTCAGGCGGTAAACGCCCTGCGCCGTCGTCCCTACCCAAAGATTTCCACGGCTATCAACATCGATGCTCGTGTAGCTCGCACCGTTAAGGCCGTTTGTCGAGAGCGGAGTCTTCAGGTCGTTTTCATCCTGGTCCCAATACACGAGGGCGGAGTTTGTCACCATCCAGAGGTAACCCGTCTTCGGTTCATAGGTCAAGTCTAGCGGAGTCGTCGAGGGGCCGGAATACGTCTTTCTGGAAGTCGTATCCACCTTGAAAATATTGCCGCCCTGCTTTTTCGGAGGGTCAAACGTAAACACATCCAGGCCACCTTCGGCATCAAGCGATGCTATCGCACGCGTACCGACATAGACAACCCACTGGCCCTTTTCGTTTATGCGGGCCTGCATCGGTCCGCCAAAAGGAGTAGAACCGACATTGCTCGCACAAGAAACATTCGTACCGTCAATATCCACATAGACAAGGCTGTAGCCTTTATTCGAAGCAGATGTCGTCAGGTAGCCCATGCCGTCTGGAGCCGGAGTCGAAGCGATGGCAACCATGTACGGAGTATTCGGATCACCCGTAAAGTTGTCCATGCAGTAGTCCGCATCCTTGTTCGCGATAGAAATGTACTGGTAAGCCTTTTCATCGGCCAAGACGTCATAAAGGAAATAGGCTTCACCCCACACATGGTAGAAAGTAGCGCCAGTCGGGAGAACTGACAAGGTCTTCATATCATGGGCGCGGGCATTCGCATCGTTCTTACTGTATATCCCAGGCATGCCCTCGTATACAGGCATCGGGTCTTTCCACTTGAAGCGCTTTTCTGGGCCGTCAAAATAGTAGTAAGTCAAAAAGCCTTCTTCGGATGCCGCTAGGACACCGCCTTGCGGAAGGACCTGGAGCTCATAGGCATCCCTAATCGGGAAGGGCTTGTAAGTCGTCAGTTCCGTCAGTTCCTTGCCATCGTAATAGAAAATATTATTAGCTCCGGCAAGAACAGCCTTGCCCGACGGCTGCAACGAGACCCAACGGACTATGGACTTGTAATAATAGCGAGTCACCTTTTTTCGGCTGGCGTCCAGTTCTTCGACAGAGAGTCGCTCGTACAGGACGGAATCCTTCAGGACTTTTCCACGGACGGCAACCATCGCATCTGTATCCGTAAACACGGAGAACGTATCGAGCGCGACACGCGTTTCGCCATCCTTATCCCAGATTCTCATGCCTTCGGTCGGGAACGTCTTGATATCGCCATCCTTCCAGGCGATACTCTTGATCGGTTCCTTGTCATTAGACGCTTCGGAAATAATCTTCCAGGAATCCGGGTTATAAAGTGTCACGTCGGAATCCAGCTTTTCCCAATTCATCTTGCGCATGAAAATTCCGCCACCCGCAGCAACAATCAGGGAATCACCACGGACTTCCATGGCACTTACAGGGAACGCCGAGACGCTGATATTGGCGATGCGCTCCACGGTAATGATGGAAGTCATCGACTTGAGGCTAAAGAACGAAAGACGGTCTTCGAAGGCAATCACCAGAACAGGGCCGCCCAAAACAGCCATGCCGGGAATCACACGCGTATTGCTGCCCGCATAAGAACGGCTCAGGACCTGCCAGGAACCGCCGGGAAGCATTGTAGAAATGACACCGTTGTCGCTAACGGAAAAGACGCCAAGGTCAGAGACGGCAATCGCACTCATGGACTGGTCGCCAAGGCCGTTCGATGTCGTGTACAAATCGTCGGCATTCAAAGCCCTGTAGCGGATACCGCCTGCAGTCGCCATGAGCAAGCCTTCCCCATTGGGGATTGCCGCCTTAATCGGATAAGGGCTAGAAAAATTGATCCACTCGTCTTGCGCAAAAACAGTCGAGACGATGGAGAGGATACAGATAAGATTGATTAATACTTTCACATTCTAAAATTACAAATTTTAAAAACATTTCAACCAATGTATTCAATAATTTCCCGCAATGAGGCGTCCCGTCCCGTAACCATCTTGACCTGCAGTTTCTGCGCCATCATTTTTTCTTGCATTTTCTGAAAAGCGATTTCTCGGCGGTGGACAAGGCTACCCCGGGAAACCCCGATCAGCAGGCTCAATTCGCGGAGGCTTATCCCGCCCACATCCGAAAGTTCCACAATCATCCTTTCAAGCGGATTCAGCACGCCAAGCAAGACCTCTATTTCTCCCATGACGGATTCCAGATCCAGCTCGCCTGCATTTGGCGGAGTCAATTCAACCTCGCTAGCGTCATATTCGGCTCCCGGCTCGCACAGGCTCGAAAAGGGGATTTCACGGCCCATGTTCCTTTTGCGATAGGCGTTGTAATGGCAATTCAAAAGCACCCGATGGAGCCATGGCAACAGATAGACCTGGTTATTCAGCGCTTTCGCCTTTTGGCAAAAACGGAGCGCCACCTCCTGAAACAAGTCGTCCGCTTCATCCTTGCCCCCACATTTTTGCAGGCATAATTTGTATATTCTGTAGGAATATTTTTCCCAGAGGGTCCCCACCCAATTCGGGGAACGGTCGCAAAGGAATCCCGTATATGACATAATTGTTTTATTTCCGATATTTTCTACTTCTTTTAGCGAGACACAATTTATGAAAATTTTAGACAAATTTATAGAATTTGGAAATTTTGCAAACAACCGTTTGCAAAAAGCTTCATTTTGCATGCTATTGTTTGCAACGGCTATTTTCGCGGAAGAGTTCAACATGAACAATATGCCGCCTCCTGAGGTGGGCATGCACTATTCCGCAGGCACTTTGCAGAAGGGTTCAAACGTCACAGTCGAAATTGTCATTCCTGACAAATGGCACGTGAACGCAAACGTCGCCGCCGATGAATTTTTGAAGCCTTCGTCTATTGAGATTTCGGCAAAGGGCGTTCACTTTGGAGAGCCCAAGTGGCCGGAACCGCTCAAGGAATACAGCGAAGCTTTGGACCTTGAAAATCTCGTATTCAGGGGATATTTCACGGTGACGCTCCCGGTCGACAGTGTTGAAGATGATTACGACAGCTTGACGACAAAGGCGACATTCCATTACCAGGCATGCGACAATTCTATTTGCCTCGCGCCATCGCAAGTGACTTTTGGACTTGGGCCGCTCGGATTTGCAAAGAAAAGCGCATCGCGAGATGATGGTGCGGTACCTGCGGCGAAAAGCGCTACAAGCTCAAACGGGAATGCTGCGGGAAATGCCGCCGGAAACGCAGCAGGAAAAGCCACCGGGAATGTCGTCAATGCGCCGAGTGCTGCAGGGAACGCCTCGGAAGGCGCTGCCGGAACGTTCATATTGCTTTTGTCGGCTCTGTTCGGAGGCTTAATTCTGAACTTGATGCCATGCGTGCTTCCCGTGCTTTCGCTAAAGCTTTTCAGCTTGATCAAGCAGTCTCGTGAGAGCCACCGGCGCCTGCTTATGCTAGGCGCCACGACAACCCTCGGGATACTTGCTAGTTTCTGGACGCTCGCCGGGGTTGTCGCCGCCGTCAAGGCGGGCGGCGGAAATGCAGGCTGGGGCATGCAATTCCAGAGCGCTGGATTCATCGCATTCATGGTCGTGATTCTGAGCGCCTTTGCGATGAGCTTTTTTGGAGTCTTTGAAATCTGGCTCCCCGGAAGTGCCACCACCAAGATGGACAAGGCCGGGCGTAAGCAGGGCTTCTGGGGTGCGTTTTTCACAGGAGCTCTCCTCGTACTTTTGAGCACACCGTGCTCCGCACCATTTCTCGGCACCGCGATGGGTTTTGCCTTTACCGCATCAACCCCTGTGCTGTTTTTGTTTTTCACCGCAGCAGGCATTGGGCTTGCGCTCCCCTACATGCTCGTAAGTGCGTTTCCGAAAGTCCTGAAAGTTTTTCCGAAGCCGGGCGCATGGATGGTCACGCTCCAGAAAATCATGGGTGTTCTTTTGCTCGGTACAGTCGTATGGCTCCTGTGGGTCGTGCATGAACAGGCCGGAAACGTTGGCGTCGGCATCTTCGCCGCCATTTCGCTCTTGAGCATCGCCATGAGCTTTGCTATAGGAAACATCGCCCCGCCGGGCGTCGCGTTTTCTCGCGAAGTCCTCTCCGTAGGCGGTTCTGTCGTGATTCTTGCAGTCATCTGGTTTGCATTTGCATCGCCAAAGTTTGAAGCCGAAGTCAATGCGATTTTCAAGGCAAGGTCAGTACAGCTCGTCACCGAAGATGGATGGTACCGCTACACGCCGGAACTCATTGAAGAATTTGCGAAATCAGGCCGTACCGTATTCATTGACGCCACCGCCGACTGGTGCCTCACCTGCAAGGCAAACGAAGCCGCCGTCCTCAACCGCGATGATTTCAAGCGCGCCATGGACAGTCTGAATGTCGCCCGCGTCAAAG
>JAEEGG010030454.1_pt1 | contig 10015 bp, 5 predicted proteins | sample 9134161 | NCBI WGS metagenome assembly JAEEGG01 (sample SAMN16246543, study PRJNA631951) | gut metagenome | biome: gut microbiome; feature: rumen; material: CR-attached | host: Bos | place: Iran: Karaj | collected 2018-10 | reverse complement strand
TGCCTTTCATGGAAAATGTGTCCTTTTTATGACTTTATATTATATTTAAGGTAAAGGGAATGTTTGAAAAGTCATCGTGGATGACCATGACTTTTCAAACATGTCGGTCATGCCTTGCCGCCCAGCCGTTGTCCGGCGTATTTCTTTTCGCGGATTGGCTGCCACCACCATGCGTTGTCCAGATACCACTGGACGGTCTTTCGGATGCCCGTGTCGAAATTCTCTTCCGGCCGCCATCCGAGGTCTTTCTGGAGTTTGTCCGAATCGATGGCGTATCGGAGGTCGTGTCCGGGGCGGTCCGTGACGAAGACGATCTGGTCGGAATATTTCCCCTGGGCTTTCGGGCGGAGTTCGTCGAGAATGCCGCAGATGGTGTTGACGACTTCAAGATTCGTCCGTTCGTTATGGCCGCCGATGTTGTAGGTTTCGCCGGGGATGCCCTTTTCGTTGATGAGCCAAAGGGCCTTCGCGTGGTCTTCGACGTAGAGCCAGTCCCGAACGTTCTCCCCCTTGCCGTAGATTGGCAGCTGCTTGCCGTCCAATGCGTTGAGAATAACGAGCGGGATCAGCTTCTCTGGAAAATGGAAGGGGCCGTAGTTGTTGGAGCAGTTGCTGATGAGCACGGGGAGGTTGAACGTATGGCCCCATGCGCGGACGAGATGGTCGCTGGAGGCTTTGGAGGCGGAGTAGGGGGATTTGGGATCGTAGGGGGTGGTTTCCTTGAAGAAGCCTGTCGCGCCGAGGCTGCCGTAGACTTCGTCCGTGGAGATATGCTGGAAGCGGAACGCGGCTTTGCGTTCATCCGGCAGGGGGCGCCAGTATTCGAGAGCGCATTGCAGCAGGTTGGCGGTTCCGAGAACGTTGGTTTTGACGAAGCAGAGCGGATCGTCGATGGAGCGGTCCACATGGCTTTCGGCGGCCAGATGCATGATGGTGTCCGGCTGGAAGTCGTCGAAGAGGCGTTTGACGGCCGCCGGATCGCAGATGTCCGCCTGTTCAAAATGATAGAGCGGTGATTTTTCCACGGATTGGAGGCTTTCCAGATTGCCGGCGTATGTCAGTTTGTCGAGATTGACGACTTCCGCGAGCTGGTTGCCGACCAGATGACGGATGAGCGCGGAGCCGATGAAACCCGCACCGCCTGTCACGATGACCTTTTTCATGTTACCTCCTTGATTGGCAGTTTATGATTATTTGGATTGGTTTTTGTGGAAAACGACGCGTCGTCGTCAATTGTAGTCCATTTCGTTGCAACGGTATTCCTTGAGAAGAATGCCGTGCTTTCGGCAGAACTTCAGAAGTTCTGCCCGTTCTTCATGCTGGAAGTTGTCCGCGCAGACGACAATTTTTCCAAGTTTGTGTTTTTCATGGATTTGTTCAAGATCCTCCAACGTCCCGAGAACGCGGAGACCGTAGCAGTAGCTGTGGCTGAAGTGCGGGTTGCGGTCGATGAAGCCGATGATGTTTTCCCGTCCGGCGCGATCAATGTCGATGGCGACTGAATTGACGTACATTCGCCCTTGTGGGCAGATACCGCAAAGAAGAGTCGTGATGTCCGGAGTCGTGTTTGAGTAAGAGGCGTTGACGTGTTGTTTGATGAGGGCTATCCGCAGGGCGTGGAAGAGCATGCGTTCGCCGATGATGGCGGCGTCGGCGATGCCAGTGGCGGTGATGAATTCACGGAGGGTGAAAGGATAGAATTGGAAAATGGCGTTGATGATGGCGGATATGGAGAACGCTCCGGCGACGGTGAGAAGGAGCCAGAAGTATTCCTCCGTGGACGGGTAGTTCCAAAGGACGGAATAGGTGCGCGAGATGATGATGACCAGAAAGACCGGTATGATGAAAAAGGCTGTTTCGGTGTAGTCAAGATGGTTTCTGGCGAAGACGAAGGCGGCGGTGCAGATGCAGACATCCCACATGGGGTTCAAAATATTGAGCAGGAGTCCGAAGCGTGGTTTCTGGTAGTTCTTATAGACGATTTCCGTCGAATGCCATAATTCGATGGATGCGTATCGGACGACGCAGATGGCGATGCTTGTGAAAACGATGATGAAGGACAGCCACCACAGTCTGGGGGGGATGAAGAGGATGCTGATGCCGACGCACGCCATGACAATTGCCAGCAGGTAGATGCTTGAAACGGTCTTCTTCTGGTTTTTGTGGTAGTAGGTGAGCAAGCGGTGGTGGATGTGGTTGCTGTCCGCCTTCCCCAACGCGATAATATGCTGCAGGATTCTTTCAATTAAGCTCTTCTGATGTTCCGGATCCTTCTCTACGGGATTGATGATACGGCGCCAGACGGCGAAGAATATGTCCAGCACGGGGACGCCGCAGACCAGAATCGGAATCACGACGGCGGAGATGGTGGCGACTTGCGATGTGGCGTTGAGCCCTGCGACTCCAAGAATATAGCCGATGCACATGCTGCCCGTGTCGCCCATGAAGAGCTTGGCCGGATGCCAGTTGTAGTAGAGGAATCCGCAGAGCGATCCCGCGAAAGTGAGAAGAATGAGCGAGCTGAAACGGCTTCCCGTGAACCACGTGATGAAGGCGAGGGCGATGGCGGAGATGCAGCCGATGCCGCTTGCGAGACCGTCCACGCCGTCGATCATGTTGAACGCATTGATCATGGCGGTGATCCAGAAAATGGTCAGGAACGCATTGAGCGGCGCGGCGATCTGCCATTTCGCATGGAGGTCGATATGGACTCCAAGATACCATGCGCAGGTGGCCGCGATGATTTGGAAGATGAATTTCACCTTGGCGGAAAGGCGGAATTTGTCATCGATGATGCCCAGGGGGATGAGAATGGCGAGGGGGATGAAAAGTTTGAGGGTGGTCCAGCTGGGCTGGCAAGTCGTCACGTCACGTCCCAGCAAGGCATAGGCGACGACGACGATGAGAAATGCCGCCATGATGGCGATGCCGCCGCCGCGCGGGCACGTCTCTGTATGGATATGGCGTTTCTCCGGTTTGTCGAGCATGCCGAAGGTTTCGAGGACCGGTATGATGGCATGCGTCAACAACATCGACAGCAACAATGCCGTCGCTGGCAGAAACAGGCAGATCGCCAAGGTTCGGATGCCTTCCTTGCTCATGTTGTTTTTTGATCTTGTTGATGACGGACTCTTCTCTTTCAACTATAATATGGCTTCATTTTATTGTTTTCATAGAAAAGAATATGAAAAAAAGGTAAAAACGTGTTCGATTGTGGAAGTGGAGACATTGCGCGGCTGTTCGTCGGGTATGGAAAAACGGCCATCCGCGAGGTTTAATTCCTGAATGAATGGCATTTTTGCAAAAAACCTTTATCTTATAAAGTAGAGGGAGAAGTCCAATGCCGAGTCAAAGAAGAAACCATGCCAGAAGAATACGACTACCCACGTATGCATGCGCCGTCTGAGTCCGGGCATCATCATCACCACCATCATCATCACTCCTCCACGTCGTCATCGTCGTCCGATTCCGGGCGCCATCATCATTCGCGGATGTGGGACCACATCCAGGAGAAGGCGAGCAAGGTGTTCCATGCGATGGCGAAACTTCCGTTCGCCGTCGCCCTGGGGCTGGTGGTTCTCATGCCGTTGGCGTATTTCGGCGGCGAACGCTGGTGGATGCCGACCGTCTGGCTGGGATTGGTTCTGGCCTATACGATGTGGGGGCTTTCCGTCTGGTGGTGCGGGAAGGACTACGCGCATGTGAAACTCTCCGTCTGGGGACTGCTGTTCCTTATTCCGCTGCTGGTCGGCGCTCTTCAGCTTGCGCCTCTCAAAGGAGTGACGAAGTTGTTGTCGCCGAAGGCGTTCAGCCAATGGGAGGCCATGGCGGTGCTGGCCAAGGACATGGAGACGCCAGAGCTTGAACCGGAGGAGTCTGATGACGCGGAGGCGGTCGCGGAGGCTTTGAAAGAGGCGGAGAAGATTGATTTGAAGCGCGGGAAGATGCGGACGCGGATAAGCGTCTCGCCGGACGATACCATGCAGATGTGCAGCCTGTTCGGCATCTGCCTTTTCCTGTTCATCTTGCTGACGAGCAAGTTGCATCATACCTACCAGATAAGGCTCGTTCTGCTGGCCATCATCGCGACGGCGCTCGGCAATGCGATATTCGCTTTTGTCGAATCGTTTGGAAGCGTGGCGGCGGGAATGAACCAGCGGGAGTCGTTCAACGGCGTCTTCGGCAACCGCAACCATTTCGCGTTCATGATGATGATGGGCGTCATGTCCACGGTCGGCCTGATGGGCATCCTGACGGGATCGAAGCGTCACGGCAGCAAGCTGGAGGCATGGTGGACGAAACTGCTGGTGCCGTTGGGCATCATCCTGTTCGTGTTGTTGACGGCGATGGTCATGAGCCTTTCCCGAGGCGCGTTCATGGCGACAGTCGTTTCGTTGCTGCTTTTCGGCGTTTTCTGGGCTTTCAGCATCCGCGGGCAGTCGATGCACATGCGTCAGAAGACGTTCGCGTTGCTGGCGGTGGTCGCGGTGGCGTTTCTGATCGGCATGCCGTTCGTCCTGCAGCGTTTGTCCGAACGCTACGAGGCGTTGACGGCGGAGGATATCACGATGGATTCCCGTGTCGAAGTGTGGAAGGACAGCTGCCGCATGATAAAGGACTACTGGCGGTTAGGCGCCGGGCTGGGCGGTTTCGAGACGTCCATCCAGCCTTACGAGGACGGACGTTTCACGGATGCGCGCATCGCCCATGCCCACAACGATTTTCTGGAATTGACGGCGGAGATAGGGGTTCCGGCCATGGTGCTGATGATGGCCATGGCGCTCGTCATGTGGTTCCGTTCCATGTACAGGATTCTCCATCATCAGGAGAGGACGTATAGATGGGCCGGATTGGGCGCAGGCGTGGCGCTGATAGGCGTCACGTTGCACGAATGCGTCGAATTCAACCTTCTGGCCTGGTCCAACGCATTGGTGTTCACGGCGTTGCTGTCAGTCGTCGCAGTTTGCGGAAGCAGCCGCCACCGCCGTTTGAAACATGAAAAGACGGAGGAGGAGAAGGCGAAGGAATCGGCGACGAACCGTGAGAAGCGTCGTCAGAACCGCCATGACAGATGGCGTTGGCGTCTTGCGCTCGTCCCGTTGTCGCTGGCCGTACTGTTCATCGGGGTGCCGGTCTGCGGGAAGCGGATGTACGCCGGATGGAAGTATTCGGATTTTCTCAATGACCTGCGGCAGCCGGTCGTCGAGGGGAGGCCTGTGAAATTCGACTGCGAGCGGCGTATCAAGATGCTGCAGGGCATCATGCGTTGCTGGCCGGACGACCATTATGTCCTTTGGCGCAGTTCGGCCGTGAAAGCGGAGGCCGCGGACGAATACAATGAACAGTATTGGCAAGAGGCTTGCGTGGAAAGCGCGCGTTCTATCATGACGGCGCCTGGCGACGGCGACGCGGCCTTGCAGTGCGCGATCTACTGGGAGGCCGCGAAGGATTGCTCCCAGCTGACGCGGACACGGCGGCTGATCGTCAGTTTGTACGACTGGGCGGTGCAATGCCAGCCGACGCTGGCGGAGACGCGTCGTCGGGCTGGCATGGCCGCCTACCGCGCATATGTTCTGGCGGAAAGTTTCGATGATCCGCAGACTGCGACGCTGAAGCAGAAGGCCCATGACCATCTGCTGGCCGCGCTGGCCTATGGCAGCAGGTCGTACGACACCATATTCTCGATTCTGGTAGAGCTTCTGGGCGGCGTGAAGCAGTTGGCGGAAGTCATTCCGGACAATTTGGATGCGCAAAAGGCGATGGTGCGTCTGCTGTTGCGTCGTCGGCTTTTTGACGAGGCTCTCCAATTGACGGAGCGTCTGCGTAAAATGGATCTTGAGCCGAAAGAACATCTGGAACTGCTCAAGACGAAATGCTCGATTCTTGAAATGTCCGGACGTCACGAGGCACGTGCGGAAGCCTGGCATGAGTTGCTCGCCTTGCAGGAGGCGCAACTGCCGTTGGACGAGGCCTCTGCAAAATTCTCTGACGGCGAGCCGCGGGAGGCCCTCAATCTTCTTCTGAAGAAACGCGGCAATGTCGTTCTTTGCCAGCGTGAGATTCTGCTCGAGGCGCAGTTGCAGTCCTTCCTGGGCAAGTACGAAGAAACCGTCCAGACGTTGATGCGTCTGGCGTACATCGAGGGGCCTGTCGAACGGGAGGTCATCGACGGAGCTGAAAAATTGCTGGGCGGTTCCGAAAGTTCATGGAAGGAATCGGTCGCCTTGCGCGTCCGTTTCCTGGAGAAGGTCCTGTATGTGAAGCGCGGCCTGCATGGCGATGCTCTTGCAAGGGATTTCGAGACGCTGGAGAAGGAGTTCGAAGCAGGGCGTCCGCAATGGCTGCAGCGTCATTTGGCCTCTTATTACGCAGGGCTTGTCTGGGAGGGAACCCATAAGAAGGAAGAGGCGATCGCCGCCTACCGCCGTTGTCTGGAAATCTGCCCGAACCATCTGTGGTCCCTGCAGCATCTGGCTGTGTTGGATCCTATGTCGCTCAACGACAAGGAGCTGGAGCTTCTGGACTTGTCGACGCGGCGGCTGTCTCCGATTGCGACGCTGACAACCGGCATGCTTTGGATTGGCGTCAACGCCAAGCCTGATACGCTGACGGCCCTTTACATGCCGTTGCGTTTCGAGTATTTGTTCCTGTGCGTTTCCGAGGTGACGAGCCATTTGCGCGCCACGATGGTGTTTGGCGACAAGCATGGCGCGGTGTTCTCCGATCATATCGAGCCGCATGACGGGATGGAATACACGCTGCGCGTCGGAGAAGTGATGCGTGTGACGCGTGCCGAATGGCAGCCTGTGACCCTCACGTTGTCGTCAAAGCGGCGGATGCTCGCCAATGGCGATGTCGCGATCCGTTACGGCGGATTCTCGGCGAAAGCCTTTGCCGTGAACATCCACGGCGTGTCCAGAAAGCCGCGTTCAGGAAAGTGAACCCAATTGGTCCTTTAATCCGTTCAAATCCAATAAGTTGTTTAGGCTGAACGAAAAGTAGCCTGGCTTGTTCGGGGCTGGCCGAAGCGCGACGACCAGATGGTCCGTCATCTGGATGTCCATGATTTCGGCCGCCATGAGCAGTGTGTAGGTCAGTTTGATGTCTTCTTCGGAGGGCGTCGGATCGTCGGACGGATGGGTATGGCAGAGGATGAAGGAGCGGCAGGCTTCGCGGACGGCGGGGCGGAAGATTTCCCGCGGGTGGAGGAGCGCCCTGTCGAGAATGCCGATGGAGATCAGTTCGTCGCGGATGAGGCGGCTTTGCGAGTCCAGCAGGAAGACATGCGTCTCCTCCTTTTCACGCGATTGGATGGCGTCGCGCATATACTCGGCGATGAAATCCGGATTATTGAAGAGCGGCCGCATGGCGAGACGGAGCTTGACCAGCCGTTTGGCGAGCGTGAAGGCCGCGCAGAGGCCGACGGCTTTGGCTTCGCCGATGCCGCCGATTTCGCGGAGCTGCCGGACGGTGGCAGAACTCAAGTCCAGCAGATTGTCGTCAAACGAACGAAGCAGTTCATTCGCAAGTTCGAGCACGTTTTTCCCATGGGTTCCCGTGCGAAGCAGAACGGCGAGAAGTTCGCTGTCCGTCAGAGAATCCGGGCCTTGGTTCTGGAATCGTTCCCGCGGCAGGTTGTCTCCTTCCAAGGATGTCTGCATGTTGTTGGTATGTTGTTGCTTGGGTTGTTTCATGGCCAGGCCTCAATGGTTTGGCGGACGGTCGGTGAAGCGCACAGCGCAAGCAGCTCCTGCTTGCGGGCGTCGCGGATGTCTGGCGGAAGCTGCTGCCCGATGGCCGCCGCCGCATTGCGTTTCAGGACGGTTGTTCCCGTATGGTCAAGGGCGGTTCCTTTGATGAGCCGCGTGACAGCGGCGGACGGCATGCGCAGGAATTCTTCCGCGTCAACGGCCAGAGGCTTGACGTAGTTTGTTTTGGGACAAGAGCTTGTGCATTTTCCGCAGCCGTAGAGCGTCGGCCCGAGGAGGATTTGCTGTTCCCATGTTAGCGGTTTTCGGTATTCGCCGGAGAGCCATGCGCGGCAACGGCGGACTTGGAAGCCTTCGGCCGAGCCGAAGGCTTTCGTGGGGCATGCCTTGAGGCATGCGCCGCAATGCGGACATTCCGCTGGCGCGTCCAGAAGCCTCGGCGGAAGATCATGCGCGGTGAACAGGATGGCGAGATTGACGCCGCATGCGTAACGATCGTCGTAGATGAGCGAGTTCAATGCGCGGGAGCCGATACCCGCGATTTGCGCAAGTGGTTTCTCCAGAACGGGTTCGCTGTCGACTCCCAATTCCGTCTGGGCCGGTCCGAACTGCTGGAGCAGCAGTTCTTCAAGCCGTTTGAGTTTTTTACGTCCTGTCTCATGATAGTCTTTGTCCAACGCGTAGGGGGCGATTTCCGCGAAGGGGCGGCCATCATGGGCCAACGGCAGTTGGAGCAATGGCGAATCGTCGCGTTCCGGAAGGAAACTGGCGATGACAAGTGATTTGGCCCAAGGACGTTGTGCAAACGGCTCGACCAGAATGTCCCGTTTGGAGTCGATATAGTTTAAAGCACCGGCATTGCTTCGCAGCCATTCGTCAAGATGCTTGGAGAGGCTGCCGTCCGCAAGGCGCGGCGGTTTCAGGCAGGCGATTTTGACGAAGCCTGCCTGTTCGGCCAATGATGGGTAATCTGGTTGCTGCACGGATTGAAAAAGGCGATGTTTGAACTGTAAGACGGTCGAAAGGGCGGAAAGGGCAATAAAAATCCATGTTGAGCCGTTTTTTTTCAGCGGAAAACATGGAATATTTGCCATGTATATATTATGATAATAATAGTCTGAGAGTTTGCCAGTCGCGAACGCGATTTTTCATGGCGACAGGACGGTTTTTTTGACAGGAGCGAATGAATGGACAATCATACACCGACGGAAAACAGCCATGCGAGCGTGGAGGCATGTTTCAAACGGGACGACATGCGAGGCATCTGGCCATTTGAACTGAACGCCGAAGTGGCGCGGCTGACAGGCCGCGCCATGGCGGAGCTGCTTGCCGCGAATGCGGATGGAAAAAAGGAAATCGTTCTCGGGCATGACGCGCGCCTCGGGTCGTTTGACTTGCTGACGGCGTTTGCGCATGGCGTCGAGGAGGCGGGAGGGCGTTGCACGTCCATCGGCCTGGCCTCCACGGAGCAGGTTTATTACGCGTGCGGCCGTTATGCGGACCGTTTCGCAGGCGGCGCGATGGTCACGGCATCCCACAATCCACGGGACTACAACGGCCTCAAGATGATGCGTTCAGGAGCGGTGCCGTTTTCGGCGGAGGATCTGGCCTTCATCCGTCTGCGTGTCCTGCAATTGCTGGAGCCTGTTCCGGTAATGCCTGTTGGAGAAGAATTTGCGGAATACATGCTTCATTTGGCTGGCTTCGACGCATGGAAGCCGTTGGGCTGTGTTTTGAAAATCGTCGTGATGGCCGGCAACGGCGTCGGCGCCGTCGCCTTCCGCCCGATCGCCAAGCAGCTGGAAGTGTTTGGCTTGGACACTGTATTCGTGGAGGACACGCCGGACGGGACTTTCCCGCGCGGCGTCCCGAATCCGCTGCTGCCGGATTTCAACAAGCGGCTGGCGGAGGCCGTGAAAGAGAACAAGGCGGATTTGGGCATCGGTTTCGACGGCGACGCGGATCGCGCGGGATTCGTCGATCATACTGGCACGCCAGTCGAGGCGTCGCACATTCTGGCGTTGGTTTCGCAACGGAAACTGGCCGCCTGCAAGATTCGGAAGCCAGTGGTATTACGGAACATCTGCGGTTCGCAATTGCTGAAGCATTTGTTCCCTGCGGGTGGCGACGTCGAATTGATCGATCTGCCGGTGGGGCATGGGCAGTTCAAACGGCTGATGCGCCATGAGGCGTTCTCCGACCGTGTCGTTTTCGCCGGTGAACATTCCGGCCATTATTTCCACCCGGACTTCCTCTGCGCGGATTCCGGCATGCTGACGGCGCTTCATCTGATCGCGCAGACGTGG
>JAEEGG010030452.1_pt1 | contig 10015 bp, 9 predicted proteins | sample 9134161 | NCBI WGS metagenome assembly JAEEGG01 (sample SAMN16246543, study PRJNA631951) | gut metagenome | biome: gut microbiome; feature: rumen; material: CR-attached | host: Bos | place: Iran: Karaj | collected 2018-10 | reverse complement strand
TTAGGACAATCACAATAAGAACAACAAAAACCAATTACCAACAACGCAAAGCTTCGCTTGGCTTTACTTAAATAAACATAGCCATATATATAGGAATATGTATTATGCCATCTTTTATCATCAAATCTTTTTGATAAAGTATATATTTTTCGCCTAATCTTTTCCCAAATTTATCTATGAATTTACTTAACGAAGAATGACTTCTATAAGCAGAAGACTTAACTTCAACTGGCTGTATTTTTTGATGATTAGAAATCAAGAAATCAATTTCCATAGTATTTTGTCGATTTTGGCTGTCAGATCTTGAGTAGAAAAAAAGCTGATAACCTCTGCAACGAAGCATTTGTGCAACTATATTTTCCATTAGCATACCCTCGTTAACGTAAAGTTTATCTAGAAGTATAGACTTATAAAGAGTATTGTCAGCAAATTCATCATCTCGAAAAACCTGTGATACTAACAGTCCAGTATCACCCATATAGCATTTTTGAGTTGTATGATCACAGCTCATTGCCAAGCCAACAGTGGGGTCTGTAGCATTAAGACATCGGTTCACAATCATAGATTTACTTAACCATATAAATGCATCTTCATATTCTCGATTTCTCGCTTTTTCTGAAACATCGGCCAATTTAAATTTTTTTTCCTTTTTGGAGAGCTGCCCAGCAATGTTATCAAAAAGAGCAAAAACTTTTTGTTCATCTTTTCCAGCATACTTTCCAATATCTTCACGATAAAGAGAAAGAATTTGTTTCTTAATCTTGTCAACCGATTCGAAATCTTTTGTTTCAATGTATTTATTTACAGCCTGTGGCATACCTCCTACCAAAAGATATTTTCGGAAATCATTCATAATTTTTCGGTGAAGCTGTTGGCCTAATGACTTTTTCCTTTCAAAACAAGTTTTTAAAAAAGGAATTGTTGAACTATCACCATTAGCTAATAAAAATTCTTCAAAATCTAATGGAAACATTTCGATATGCTCTTCTTCAGATGGAATCAAAATATCTTTTACATTTTTACGTAAACTAATAAGAGAACCAGTTTCAATATAATCATATCTTCCATCTGCAACTAACTGTTTGATAAACTGTCTAGCAATCGGATACAACTGCACTTCATCAAAAATAATCAGGCTTTCACGAATAAATAGTTTCTTGTTATAAATTGCTGATAATTTAGAAAAGAATAAATCTAAATCGTAAATATCTTCCTTAAAACATTCTATTGTTCCTGGTTTTGGATAAGAAAAATCAATTAAAATATAACTTTTATATTCATTTTTAGCGAATTCTTCTGCTATATAGCTTTTTCCAACACGCCTAGCTCCATCAATAAGCAAAGCTGTTGTTCCTTTGGAACTTTCTTTCCATCGTTTCAGACTATCGTATATTTTTCTTTTCAAGCTAAACTCCAATACATTTTCACGAAATGACACTTTATTTTAATCAATTTTATCACGAAAAGACACTTTCTTGCAATTATATTTTTCACGAAATGACGCTTTCTAAAAAACACTTTGTACTAGTCAATAAAAGTAGACACAAAAAGTTTAATTTTTTAATTTAATATTTTTAAAAGTAGACATATATAAAAAATAGAAGCAAATTTCATTTTCAAAAGTAGACATAATCATTATTTATTATAAATATTGATTTTCAAAAGTAGACACTTTGCTCACCTCCTTCTTCTGAAGCCGTTTCTGAACGAATTTAGGTTTATCAGAAAGCACTCTGTTTTCAAATGTATTTTTTTTCAGAATCTCTCCTTTGTAATATCTCTTTCTATAGTTATTTGGAGTATCATAACCAATAGCAAAGCACGGTCTATGATTATTGTAGAAGTCCACATATCTTTCCAGGCACTTACAGAAATCATCACGGCTCTGGCAATCTCCAATTTTAAAATCCATAAACAGCTCCTCTTTTAACCAGCCGTTAAGAGATTCATTTACCGGGTTATCTGTAGGTTTCCCTGCTCTGGACATCGAACGGATAATATTTGTATCTTTTATAAGTTCGTTATAATCTTTTGAAGCAAACACGCTTCCCTGATCTGTATGTATGACAGTAGGTTCAGCGCATCCTTTCAGAAGCGTAATCACATCTTCGAGTCCATTTATATACTGCCATCTGGAACCTCTTCTATCTGCAACCCGATATGTCAGAATCTCTTTTGTGAACACATCGAAATAAAAAGTCACCTCGAAATAGAAGTATAAGAACTTAAAAGCCGTCATATCAGATACGATAACCTGTCTAGGGCGATCTACGGTATCCCATGTGGTAAATATAAGATTGGGATATCTGTTCTTTATCTTGCGTGGTCTGGAATGGATTTGATGTTTGGTTTCAGCTTTTATTCCAAGATACCTGAAACATTTATATACATAATTATCACAGCAGTCATATTTATGCTCCAGTCTGATAAATGCAGCAGTCCAACGATAACCATGTGATTTATGATTTTTATGTACTTCATTTACAAGATTGATAAGTTTATCCCGGTTAATATCCCTCTTTGATTTATCGCGGTTCTTCCATTTATAAAAGCCGGCTCTGCTGACACCCATCAGTAAGCATAGATCTTTTATACAGTAATCACGTGATAAAAGAGATACTATTTCGAATTCTTCACTTTTAAACGAATGTATTCCTGTTCCCCAGTCTCTGGATTTATCCTCACAGTATAATTTTTTTTTAAACGCTCATTTTCTATTCTAAGTTTCATTATTTCGCGTTTATAAGCTTCTTCTGTCCTGTCAAAACCTTCAGGAAACAAATCCTTAAATTCTGTATCAGCTCTGGCAAGACCTTCTAAACCTCCTTCTTCATATTGCTTTATCCATTTCATAAATGCAGTTACAGACATATCATTGCGTTGGCAGAACTCGCTCATCTTTATACTGGGATTACTCTTATACTGACGGATAAGAAACTCTTTTTCCAATGGATTTTTATGCTTAGACAAATCAGACACCTTTCTGGCAAAAACATATTTTAATTAAATATATTTTTTTACCTATTCGTGTCTACTTTTAGTATAGCAACAATAAATAAACTTTTAAAAATCTCCCTGTCAGGCTTTGCCTGACATCCCCCTTTACAAAAGGGGGTATTACTCACCAGCAGGAGTGGGACTGAACTGAGCCTTTATAGCAGCGACACCACTTGAGAGTGACGAAACTTCGTTTTCAAGTTCCAGCATAGCCTGTTTTATCTTTTTCCAGAGTTCCTGACATTCTTTATATTCAGAAGTCTGGTAAGCAGATTTTTAAAAGGTCCCAATAAGCCAATGGGATACGTAAATTATCAACTTATAGCATCTGGAAGGAAGAATAGAGAATATTTATATTTCGATGATAAATATAAGAAATATATATCCACCAAAAATAGTAAGCTTCTTAGAGATGATTAACACAAAATTGGCAGGCCAGTTACCCTCAGGTTATAAATTTGACCTGCCTACAGAAGCACAGTGGGAATATGCTTGTAAAGCAGGAACAGGAAAATGCTTTGTTAATAATATTGACGAAGTAGCTTGGTATATAGAAAACCCAAAGACCGATGGTGATAAAAATAACGGTAATTTAAAAATTTGTGTAGCCCAGGACGTTGGACAAAAGAAACCGAATGCCTGGGGTATCTATGATATGCATGGCAATGTTTGGGAATTATGTAAAGATTATTATGCGGAATATCCAACCGAAGCGGTAACAGATCCTAAAAACGAATTTAAGATAAGTTTTAAAACGATTCCAGATAATACAGGTACACACACCGAGTTTGACCATCCTTGGGGTGTTGCACGAGGAATTTTCTCAAATGAAGCCGGCTTAGGTTCAGCTCCAATTGCTGCGGCAGCTGCACAGACTAACGAGCCAGTCCGTCAGGGACTAGTCTCTATGACAGGCACTTTTATTGATACAATCATTGTATGTACAATGACCGGATTATCCATTGTAATAACGGGAGCAAATGAACAGCCTCTTGATGGCGTTGCTGTTACCTCTTATGCATTCTCTCACGGTAACTTAAAACCGGTGAAAATATATCGGAGGAAACTATTTCAAAAGAAATTATTTTTTTGAAAGAAGAGAGATAAGAGCAGACTTCAAGGTTCTTGTTCCACTGATTCTCATCAGCTAGTATTCTAAACTAGTTTTTTTCTTCTAAGCACTTATAAACTTCGTATTTCTCAAAGATATCGACTAGTTCTTTATTCAAAGCATTATTTTCCGCTTCTTTACTAAGTATATCTAATGCCTTTTTTAAAGGTAATGCGGGCTTGTAAGGTCTATCCTGAGCTGTCAGAGCATCAAAAATATCAGCAATGCCCATCATCTGAGATTCTATAGGAATATCCTTTTCAACAGAATGTTTTGGATAACCCTTTCCATTTAATTTTTCGTGGTGAGCATAAGCTATTTCAGGAACCCTGGCCAAGTCTTTTCCCCAAGGAATTTTAGAAAGATAATCATATGAGTATTTTACGTGAGATTCTATTTCTAATCTTTCCTGTTCTGTTAATGAGCCTCTTTTTACAGATAATGCCTTCGATTCTCTTTCTGTTAAATAAGCTGTTTTATTGCCGTCTCCATCTGTATATTCAGATTTTGCCAATTCTGATATTTTGTTTGAAGAATCTTCTTCTAAAACCGTTGGTTCGTTCGATTTAACTAAAGTATTAATGGCATTTTCAATTTCATTAATCTGTTTATTGAAATTATTTTCCATTTCCTGCTTAACAGACAAAAACTTATCATAGCCATTCTTCGAAATATAATCGTAACAATTTTTGTAATAATCTGTTTCAATTGATTTTTTAATGAATTTATAGCGAGCAATAAGATTTTCTAATTCATATGGGTATAGCTTTTTGCTTTTGGTAAGCACTTCATCGCTAACGCTGACTTTACCAAAATCATGAAGTAAAGAAGCATATCTAAGCTGTAAGAGTTCCTTTTCGTTAAAACGAAGTTTAGCGAAGGTTCCTTCACGAATATCATTGATTTTTTTCGCCAAAGCGACTGTTAATTCAGCGACTCTTTCAGAATGACCGTGTGTACAGGGGTCTTTTGATTCTATAGCAACAATCGAAGCTTTTACAAAACCCTCAAAAGTTCTTCTTAAATCATATAAGAGTTTTGCATTTTCTAATGCAACAGCAGCCTGTGAAGCAAAGTTATTCAAAAGGTCAACATCTTCATTATTAAAGGGAATAATATTTTCTTCTTTCAGCTTTATTCCCTTTTTACAACCTTCATAGTCTCTTCTTTTATTCATCAATTGAATAACCCCTACGATTTCTCCATTTTTGTTATACATAGGAGCGGTAATCATTGATTTAGTACGATAACCCGTAGATTTATCAAAATCCTGATTAAAAGAGAAAGGAAAGGTGGGAGGAACAAAATATACATCTAAAATGTTTAAAGTATGTCCAGTTTTCGCAGTAAAGCCACTTATTGACTTATCGTTTATTTCCAATAGAATATCTTTTTCACCAGACCAGTTGGTTGAAATATTCTGTGTAAAAACAAAACGCAGATTCTTTTCCCCTTCTTTTAAATAAAGGCTACCAGCATCAGCTTTAAGCAAATGTCTTGTTTTGGTGAGTATGAAATTTAATAAATGCCCTATATTTTTCTGAGTTGTCAAAGCAATAGCAACATTGTTCAGAACAATTAATTTTTTTTGGGCATTATTAAGTTCGGCTTCTAAATCAATATCTGGCTTATGGAAAGTATCTTTATTTTTAGCGTTTAATAAAGTTTCTATGATTTTTTCTCTACTGCAAGGAATATTAAGATAAGTGAAATAGTGGTGTTCAAAAATACCTTCCAGATATTCCTGGCTATATCTTTCACCAATCGCCACAATAGGATTTTTCTTATGTTTTCTTTTAAGAATATCTAATAAATCAACTATGTTATCTTCAAAAGCAGTAAAATATATAAAAATAACATCGTTTTCCTTTATACTTTTATCTAATAACGTCTTTATATCTGTAAAAACTTTCGCATTAATTGATTTATCATTAAATATAGAAGTGTAAAAATCGTCTTCTGGAAAACGATAAGCATATATATCACTTGTATTTGACATTTTTACTCCAAATATATAACCCGACTACGCTCTAATACTTTAAATTGCAGAAAGACTTAGAATCTTAACCGAGTGTTCCAGCCCAGAAACCCAATGATAAGCTTCTTCCAAAGTCTCACCTATAGAAAAAACGCCATGACCTTTTACTATAACTATCGGGGAATCTTTAAAAGCAGGTATAACCAGTTCAGCCACTTCATTAGAAGCTATAGCATTTTTAGCTTCTATTACAGTAACACCCTTAGGGAAATAATATAGACCTTCAGCATCTTCAAGCATCAATAAGTTATTGTAGATATGCTTACCACTGAGTGATTCTGCAACAACATAAGGGGAATGAGCATGAACGATAGCTTTTGCCCTGGTATTAAGATAAATTGAGCGATGAACCGGCAATTCCCTGGATGCTTTCAAAGTTTGATAATCATCATGCTTTATTGCTGTAGTTATTAAATCCGGGTGATCAATATGGTGCAGCATGCAACCAGTACGAGTGATAATCATATGATCGTCATCACTACGAACACTTAAATTGCCAGAATGGGAATTATTAAGACCTGCAACGAACAAATCCTTGCCAACTAATCTAAAAGCATTAAGAAACATTATTTCAGCCCTAATACCTGTGGAATTGTTTCAGCGTAAATAGGTTCTATTATACCTTTATCCGTAATAATACCTGTTATCAGTTCAGGCGGAGTTACATCAAATGCCGGATTATAAACTTTTACACCAGTCGGAGCAACTTGAACACCGCCAAAGCAGCGTATTTCATCAGGATTTCTCTGTTCTATGACGATTTCATCATCATACTTAATGCTCATATCAAAAGTGCTTGTTGGAGCAGCAACATAGAAAGGAACCCCATTATATTTGCAAAGAACAGCAAGAGAGTAGGTGCCAATCTTATTGGCAACAAAACCTTTTGCTGTAATTCTATCGGCGCCTACAACTACCCCTTGAACAAGGTCGTTTTTAATCAGGCCTCCAGCCATATTATCTGCTATTACAGTAACATCGAAACCATCTTTCATAAGTTCCCAGGCAGTAAGTCTTGCACCTTGAAGCAAAGGACGAGTTTCATCTGCAATAATTTTAATATTCTTACCTGCTTCTTTTGCTGCTCGGAACACTCCAAGAGCTGTGCCATAACCTGCGGTTGCAAGTGCCCCTGCATTGCAGTGAGTAAGCCAGGTTTCACTGTCGCCAATAAGTTCCTGACCGTATTTACCAATAGCACGACACATTGCCAAATCTTCTTCGTAAATTGCAGTTGCTTCAGATAAAGCTTTTTCTGCTGCTTTTCCAAAATCACCAGTATGAAGATTTAAAACAGCATTTCTAACTCTGTTTACTGCATAAAAAAGGTTAACTGCTGTAGGTCTTGTACTGGTAAGCAAATCACAAACCTGTTCAAGAATTTCTTCTAGAGAAACTTTTCTTTCTAAGTTCTTTGGATTAACTAAACCAAGATAGACACCATAACCTGCTGCAACTCCTATAGCTGGAGCACCTCTGACCTGCATACCAATAATGCTGTTGGCAACATCCTTTTCAGTATGACATTTTATAATAACTTCCTTCAAAGGAAGAAGAGTCTGATCAATTAGTTCCAAAGTATTATCTTCATTATTAAAAAAGACTGTTTTTATCATAAAATGCCTCCTGCTATATGGTTGATAGGATAAACCAAAATCATTGATAAAATCAAGCTAAAGCAAAATAACTCAAAATCTTATCAAATTTATCCTGCAAAACTTTAAGCTCTTGCAACAAAGATGATTTATTGTGATTACCTACTTCATTAATTGATTTGCTTAAAATATCTAAATCTGTATTTATATCTTTGATTCTTGCTTCGATACCTTTTTCTAGAATTATTTCCGCACCTGGATTACTTTCTTTTGAAGCTTGTTCAACAAGAATTCGTTTCATTTCATCAATAACAAACTTAACTTCATCCCAGGTTTCAACCCAGAAAATCATATTTGTAAAATCTTGATGATCAGTTAATTCCGCACAATTCTCACACTCAGCTTTATTTGCTTTTGGGGCAAAAATATAGGTTTTCCCAGCATCTAAAGCTGTTTTGAGTTTTAATACTGCATTACCTATTTTTTTTATCTTACCACTTTTTTCATCAAGAGCTCCTGTCGCAACAAACTCCAATAATGGCGTAAACCCAGTATTATGCAAATACTCATGCATAGTTAATGCAAGTTTGTTCGAATCTCCTGTCGAATAATCTTCAAAAACAGAGCAGACTCGGTTTTTACGATGACTCCAATAACAGGCATCCAGCATAACCATTTTCTTCTGTTCATCAACTATAGGGAACCAGACTCTTCTTTTCTTCAATGGAAAATTACGCCTATCTTTTTTTAATTCCTGCTCAAAACGCTTTATCAGTGCTGGATTTATATTTTTAAACGAACCATTTTTCAATGCTTTTTGGAATATGGTAATAGCATCTTTTTGTGACCAACCAAGGTTTCCATTGTAAGACAATCTACCTAGCTCTGCAATAAACAATTCTTGTGGAACAAGTTGATTTATGGTAGCAGCCTTTAATACTAAGGAACCTATTCCCCAATACATCAGATTCTTATGCTTGAAATCATCTTTTTCTCGCCAATAATGAAGAACATCCAAAACTATCTGCTTGTTTTTATCGTTCATTCCAAGCAGACTTGAAGACCCAAGCCAATTCAAAAATATGTTTTCAGAATCCATTGTTAAAACCTTATTTTCTTGGAATTATGTTATTTGCTTTGTAATTGCGAGAGGTTGTGCGAAAGACCAAATTAGTTTACCTTAATAGTCTACACATTTGTCATAAAAAGTATAGCGTATGGGCTTTAGCTCTGAAAGCTATACGTTTATGACAATGTGTAGACAGTATTAGTTATTGTCAGCCTCTGAGAGCCTCGGAAAGAGACGTGGCAATCCAGTTTTCTCTTAACTTCTGTTTCAATAATTATTGCATAACCATTTTAGTAAAGCAAGGGCGATAAAAATTCTCTTCTTCATTTTTTCTCCCTCCTCCCTAATCCCCTGATTCCTAATATATTAATTTTCTAGATATAGAATCTTAGAATCTATTCCATCGATACATTGAGCGCCTTCTGGGAAAACATCTGGAGAATATACTCGACTATGACCAAATATCTGCTTTATATCTCCAAAAATATTCTTTTCGTTTTCCCATTCTGAGCTGTCAGCCCATACTATAGAACCACAATCCCAATCACCGCCTCTAGCACGTCCTACAATCCAAAAGGCCCATCTTAGAAACTCTCTGTATACAGGTTCTTTATATTTGAGAATGAGCTCATTAAATAAACCGTCTATAATATAAGATTTTATGGAAACACTGTCTAACTCTAGCACCGCTTTTATTTGCTTTAGCCACTTCCTTAAAATACCAGCATGAGAGAAAAGTATTTTTTCATTTTTCAATTCTACATATTCTGTTATTTTGAATAAATCAATGTTATTTTCAAAAAGGCTTTTATAGGTTTTATACATTTCTCCGCTAGCTTGTCTTGAACACCCTTTATCCAGCCAATAACCTATGTCGTGATTTCCTAATAGCAAGGTTACTTTTTCAGGATAAGCCTTTTTAAATTCCAGTATTTCTTTAAAATTATTTAACTCTTCTTTTCTTGCCGCTTGTTCTTTTTCTAATACAACTGGAAAAGTAGTTAAAGAAGCTATGTTGTAAATATCAAAATAAGCATCAAGATAATCACCTAAAAATATGATTTTATCTAAGGAATCGACTTTTTCCTTCGCTTCTTTCCAAAAATCCTTCCCATGAATATCAGGAATAACAGCTATTTTGTTCAATTTATCCATTTTTACTCTCTCCTTTAATTAAGATTTGGTAAAAACAATAACTTCCTTAG
>JAEEGG010030450.1_pt1 | contig 10016 bp, 10 predicted proteins | sample 9134161 | NCBI WGS metagenome assembly JAEEGG01 (sample SAMN16246543, study PRJNA631951) | gut metagenome | biome: gut microbiome; feature: rumen; material: CR-attached | host: Bos | place: Iran: Karaj | collected 2018-10 | reverse complement strand
GATACGCTGGAAGTGAATGAAAGCCAATACAACCAATATACCTTCTATTCTGAAGACGGTACCCTCCAGTATCAGTGGTTAGAGGGTATCGGCATGAAGACGGGTGGTATTCGTATTCCTTATGTAATGAGAAAACCTTCGTGCCTGTGTGACTATGAAGAATTCCTTGCCTGTTTCGATGTCGATGGACGGCAATTATATCCGGCCAGTGAAGGTGACCCACTTTATTTCGAAATTGAGAAGATTGACCATACGGTTGGTGTTCCCCCTGTGATGAAGAATCCGCCCCTTGCTCCAACGGTTCTTCTGGTGAATGGCAACGTGCTGGAGTTCCAGGGCGAGCACCCTGCCTATACCCTGAACATTGTGGATAATGAGGGTAACACGCTGTTTACGACGGAGGTCACTGAATCGATGATGCAGGTTGAGCTGCCCTTCAACCTTACGAAGGACATGGAAGTGGACCTGCTGCAAGGTTCTTGGCGCATCTATGGCCGCCTCGAACCAGACCACGAGACAGTAAAGGTAAACGGCATCAACAACCATCCTGCCTCCCCCTCCGCTCCTGTCTACGACCTTCAAGGCCGTCGCATTCAGGGGGAGCCAGTTAAAAAGGGCATCTATCTCCGCAATGGCAGGAAGTATGTGAGGAAGTGATTTAGAATCTGCGACGGAACCAGAGAGTGAACACAGGATCGGTGATATTCAGGTGTTTCATCTCGGAATAAATGAGGTCCCGTTCAATAAGAGCTGTTTTGAGACGAACGAAGTTTGAGGGACTTCCTAAATCAAACTGTTGGCGTACCCGCTTTTCGTTGAATCCTGTATGAATGCCAGAGGTGATGGCACGAAGCAGATTCATCTGATAGACAGAGAGCGGTTCTACCTGTTGCATATAAAGGGCCTCATTGGTACTGATAAGTTCGGTGACACTCGGCACGAGCAAATCCTCTGTGGCCGAGGCTCCTTCCGGTAAGCTGCTCAACATGATAGAAGCTAGGTGCTGAACGTATGAGGGATAATTGTCTACCGTCTCACAGATATGCCTGGCCATCGTCTCAGAGATATGCCGTCCTGCTGCTTCAAAATGGCTGATGATGTATGGAATCCAGTCCTCTGTAGGTATCTTCTGAAGCCATATCAGGTCACCAAACTGGTAGAAGGGCATACTACGATTCAGAAAGATATCACTCATCATGTGCCGCTTGCTGCCAAAAAGACAATAGGAAGTGAGATGATGGTGCTGCCACACAGAACGTAACCGAGCTTGAACGCTTTTACTATCGGCAAATTCTCCTATCTGCTGGAATTCGTCTATACATACTACGATATGCTTGTTCTTTCGCTTGGCAATCGTCTCGACCATTTCAAGAACCTGCTCTGGCGTATGAGTCTCTGGGGTAATACCTAATGACACGCTGAATTCTGAAGCTGGGTCTGGGCTTATAGAGATCTTGGGCGTAAGACGTACCAAGAAATCACGCGCCTCTTCCATCCATTGTTACACCTTTGATGCGGTCTGTTGTAATACTGCAGCGGCCAATGCATTGTAGAACTCATACTCGCTTTTGCAACCAAAAATATCCAGACGAACTGTTATCAAGTCCGTTCCTTCTAATTGTCGACATACATGATTGACTAAGGAAGTCTTGCCCCAGCGTCGTGGGGAGATCAGAATGGTATTGAGACCATTCTCAAAGTTTGACCTTAAACGTCGGCTCTCTTCTTTACGACCAGTGAAATTGTAGTCGGTAACAGCCACTCCGTAAACGAAACTCTTCTCCATAACTTCTTGATTTTGAATGCAAAGATAAGTCTTTTACCTGAATTTCACAAACTTGTGAATCACAAACTTGTGAAATTTAAGAATTGTTAGTGAATTGGTAATCTCATTGAGTACATCCAGAGGTCTACAATCACAAAATAGCACTACTCGAACTACTTTGAGCATTAATCTACTGGTTTTATGAAAGTTATCGGTAGTACTATCATCTAAAATAGCACTACTATGGTATTACTAAGATACTACTCAAATTTTTTGTACGCGTCTATTTTGGCTATAGCCGTAAAGCCTTTTGGCTGTAGCCGCAACCCCTTTTGCCTATAGCCGTAAGGTTTGTTGCCTTAGGTAAAGACCCTGGCACCTACGGGGTATGACCTGCTAACCCTTAGGGGGGTACGTTGATAGACCGGTTGTGCAAACGAAGCAGAGAGCTACTACTGGTCAACAGTCTTGCCACTACTTCTTCACATACTTCTTTCCCCCACGCACATACACGCCCTTACCTTGTGGCTCACCCTGAATGTGGCGACCCTGGAGGTCGAAGAAAACAGAGGCATCAGGCGTTAACTTGACGCTGGAGATACCTGTCGGTTCTTTAGAGATGGGGATGCTGGTTGATTCAGCTACATTCAGTTCAAGTACTATGGAGCCGATGGCGAGTATGCCTGCGCTGAGATTGCCTTGACCAAGGAGGGTAAGTGTGTTGTAATACCCCATGAATATGGCACTTACTATCTCAAGGACGGGTGGTACATGGAGATGGGGCGTGAGCCATTGAAAGATGCTGTCATCCTGACCGACAAGTACACTTACAAGGGTACGTGGAAGACGCGCCACGACATTTGGAAGAAGCAGCCGAACATACCCGAAAAGCTGTCCAAGTACATCGTTGATTGCTGCCGCATGAGGGAAACACCAGCCGAAATCCAGCAGCTGATGAAGCAAACCATGTTCAAGTGACGGGACAGCGAGACCAGTCTCAAAACCATGTTCAAGTATCGGAGCAGCGAGACCAGTCTCAAAAAACATGTTTGGGTTGATGACGAGTCGTGACTGATTCGATTCGAAATTAATGAGATATCACCATAGCTAACTCAAAACGAGTAGTAAAGTTAGTATAAAAGTACCCGGGACGACTCTGGAGGCCGCAGCGATGCTCCCTCCGGAGTTTTATTTGTAGGCTCGGCATGAGCATTGTCTAACGGGTGGAAGTCCCGAGTGAGCCCTAATAGTGGGAATCACATAGCCAAGCACATTGATGGGGAGGTGTTTCCCTACTCAGGTTTAGGGAAAACACCTATTCAGTTTAGGATTATTCCTTTGTAAATGCCATGAAAAATGCCGAACTTTGCAGCGTGAAAAAGAAACAAAGGTAATGTTTAACTCTTTAAAAGTATAGGAGATAAAGATATGAAGAAGTTGATGATTCTGGCAATGATGATGGTCATGACAATCTCTGCCACCGCAATGAGCTATAACGCAGCAAAGAACGAGGCCCTCTTTCTCTCTGACAAGATGGCTTACGAGCTCAACCTGACCGCTGCACAGTATGAGGCAGTCTACGAGATCAATCTCGACTACCTGATGAGCCTGAACGGGCACGGCGATGTATTCGGCATCTGGTGGGACCGCCGCAACGCTGACCTCCGCTATGTGCTGAACAGCTGGCAGTACGACAAGTACGTGGCTCTGAGCCACTTCTATCGCCCTGTGGCTTGGAAGGCCGGTGCCTGGACGTTCGCAGTATACTCTCACTACAACAGAGGCCGTTTCTACCATGCACATCCTAAGGTGTTCGTGACTTACAAGGGCGGTCATAACAGGGTTCATGGCTCGCACTATGCTCACATGCACATGCCCGCAGCACATCACCACGCTCCAGCCGTGCACCATCCGGCACCTGCTCCGCATCACGCTCAGACACCTGTGAGGATTGACAATCGCCGCGGTATGCCAAACCACATGTTGGCAAACAATACACCACGCCACGGACGCATGAATGCAGGTCACTTCGGAGGACGCAGATAAGGATTGCGTTTAGCCTCTATATATGCCTTTCAAAAGGACACGGGGGAATTCTCAGTAATGAGGGTTCCCTTTTTCAATGATGATTCTCTGCCGTACCCGAATCTCATAAACAATGCTAATTATGAGTCGAAAGTTACAGGATATCGGATAGAAATGATTAATTTTGTCTCGCGATTTACGAGTATTGAAACTGTTTGATAGATTATGAATAGAAAAAAGGATCCGATGGGCAGAGCTATTGCCGAATACCATAAGACGGGAAAGGCAGGCAGGCTCCAGGTATTTTCGCCGATGTTTGAAGAGGATGAGATTCCCCTGACCACGTTGTTCCGCAGTTATGAGGACATGCCGGGGATAGAACAGAAAGCGCTCGACATGGCTACAGGAACGACGCTTGACGTGGGTGCCGGTGCCGGCTGCCATTCTCTTGTTCTCCAGGAACGGGGCTGCGATGTGACTGCCATAGACATTTCCCCGCTATCGGTTGAGACCATGAAGGAACGTGGTATCAGGAAGGTGATGGAACAGGACTTCTTTACGTTTGAGGGACAATACGACACCATCCTTATGCTGATGAACGGTATAGGGATTGTGGGGAGCTTGAAGCGTCTGCCTGCGTTCTTCCGTCATCTTGACAAGATATTGGCTCCTGGCGGACAGGTGCTGTGCGATTCGTCTGATATATCCTATGTGTTTGAGGATGAGGGGCTATGGTCAGATGATGGTATGATGGATATTCCGAGCGAAACGGACTATTACGGTGAGCATAGTTTCAACATGCAATACAAGGACACCATCGGCGATCCCTTTGACTGGCTCTATATCGATGCTGACACTTTGAAAGAGAAGGCGGTGGAGAACGGCTATGTTGCAGAGGTGGTGGCCGAAGGCGAGCACTACGACTATCTGGCAAGAATAACGAAGAGGGGGTGAATCTCATCAAGCAGAATGAATAGGATTATCAGGGAAGTCCAGCCAAGGGACATGGCTGATGTGATGTCGGTCATGGATGCTGCAAAGCAGATCATGCGGCAATCGGGAAACATGCATCAGTGGACGGACGGCTATCCGTCAGAGACCGTCATAGCTGCGGATATGGCGAAAAACGGCGGGTTTGTAGTCGAGGACGATGGGAAGGTTGTCGGTTACTTTGCCTACCTGCCATCTCCCGAACCCACCTATGCCAGAATCTATGACGGTAAGTGGCTGGATGATGAAAGCCCTTACCACGTAGTCCATCGTATAGCCAGTTATCCCGATGCTCACGGAATATTCCGCAGCATCATGGACTACTGTCTCGCGCACGATCCCAACATCCGTATAGACACCCATCGTGACAATAGAATCATGCAACACAACATCACCAAACACGGCTTCTCGTATTGCGGGATTATCTATCTGGCTTCCGGTGACGAACGACTGGCCTATCAGCGCATAAGCTGTGGTTGAGCAGAGACCTGGGAATTATTTCTTTGGATTATTTCGATTTCCGCCGAATTATTTCTTTGGATTATTTCTTTTTCGAATCTTTCCTATATAAATAGGAAACAAATTGCCCCGCCAAAGTATCTAAATCCATAGGAATTATTTGATACGGGCATACGTGAGTCTCGTACGGCTCCGTCATCAGTTCATAAGTTTCCCATCCTATGAAAGATGTAACCCACTGACGTTGAAAACATCGATGCTCAATAACTCATAGGTTGGAACGACCTGCAGATAGAAGGTACGGCGCAGCAAACGGCCTGAAAGGGCAGAAGCTACCAGCCCAGAGCATCGCCCTAGGTTTTCATGTGGTGTGTAGCAGCACCCTGTAGGGCAAAAGAATCAACGTTTCAGCAATTGGCTTTTGCCCCTTCTGGGTGATGGTTACCACGCCTGTTTTCCCAGGGCTGCCCTGGGAAAACAACTGCTGTCTCCTTCAGGGCGTTTCCAGGTTGGCGTTCGCACGGCCTGTCTTAGTGATAGCCTCGGAAAAATGCCGTTTGTTTTTGCGTTAAGGCGAGGAGATTTTGCGTATAGGCGCAAGGTGTTTTGCGTATACGCACAAGGTGTTTTGCGTATAGGCAAAAGCGTTTTTACCACCACCCATTCGCCTTGGACCTTGCACCAACGTAGTCCCGTCCTCTCACCCCTGAAGCCTAGCTGAGGCAGTTAGAAAGGTGGGGAACTTTAGTTACGTAATATATATATGTTGTAGACGGAAGATAAAAGGTTTGGCTTGGATTATGGATATTTCATATGGAGTTAAACTAAACTGCACAATATTCAATCCAATCTGCCCCTTTCTCTTTCTTTTTTTGACGGCACGCAAATCTAATGTTACACGGAATCGTGGAACTCGTAAAAACACTCTACAGAGTATCATCTAGATAACGATTACCCCCTTATCTACATGATGCTCTTTTCTTTATTCTGTTGTATATTCAAACCAATCAAAATCTGCAGATCCTTCATCGTCTTCACCATAGGCAAACAAGCCAAGCATAACGCCTGTGAACCCACCTATCACCTCAGTGGATAGGTAGCGGTAGTCCATCTTGCTGAGTGTGGTGAATGATTTGCCATCGGCTGAAACTTGCATGTAGTAATAGTCCTTGTCGGAACTGATGCGTATGTAAGCCTGAGCATCTTTCAGTTCAACGGGTTGGTCGCCATGGCTGAGTGCTCCCACACGGATGTTCGACTTGGCAAATAGTTTTCCGTTCTTTCGTTCTACTATCACATCATAATGATTCAGGGGGGCTGCATAGGCAGTGATTCCAGCCTGAGAGCCTTCTGCCAGATGGAATGCGTCAATGAGTGCGGTGGCGCTGAAACGTAACTCTGTCTGACGTCTTGCCACAAAGGTGGGCGACGTGGCTGCATCGAGAGGAGTAGAAGTGGAACGCAGACGTAACCAACCTTCTCGCTCGGTAAGAGAGTAGCGGGAATAATCGGGATTACCGATACTCATCCATCCCCAAGGCAATCCAATGCTGCTGTAGCTGTCTGCAGGAACATCGCGCTTGACATATTTGAACTCTTCACGAATAGGGTCTTGAGGCATTGGTGCTTGAGGTAAGGTGTTGCACTTCATGTCGATAGCGATAGTGCCATTGCCATTGACCACAGGCCATGCATCTTTGTCCCAACGTACAGGTGCAAGCATTGTCTCGCGTCCCATCACATGCAAGAGGTAACCGCTTGTGCGATAGCCCAGACATATCATCCACCATGAGGAGTCGGGAGCCTGTATGAGGTCTGCATGTCCGAGTCCTTGAATATTGCTGTTCTGCATCTTCATACTGAAATGCGTGAGAATGGGGTTGGCAGGATTCGATTCATACGGTCCGAACAGTGATTTACTTCGCAAGATGTTGACATGGTGACCATGCTCTGTGCCCCCTTCGGCTAGCATCATGTAGTAGTATCCGTCTTTTTTGTATAGGTGTGGACCTTCAGGATAACGTCCGCCGAGACCCGTTCCCAAGTGATGAACATCGCCTGTACGCCGACCAGTATTAACGTCAATTTCGCAGATGTTGATTTCACCCGGCTTGATTCCTGGGCGTGTTTCGTCTGCTGCTGCTTTCCATAGGAAATAGCACTTCCCTTCGTCCCAGAAGAGCGTAGGGTCGCAACTACCGATGGCAAAGTCTATGAATACGGGGTCGGACCATTCTTTAGAGGGATCATCTGTCCATACGTAGAAATGACGACGTGATGGGAAAATGGTGGTCACCATGTAATAGCGGCCCTCATGAAAGCGGATGGTTGGAGCATAGACGCCCGCATTTGTCCAACCCAGTTCCGGCTGGTTTTGGGTGTAAAGCCCCGAGAGGTCAAGCTGCGACTTGCGCGAGAGGCAATTGCCTACCTGTTCCCAGTGTATCAAGTCCTTGCTGTGGAAGACAGGTACTCCTGGGAAATACTGGAACGTGCTGTTGACAAGGTAGAAGTCCTTTCCGTTTGTACACACACTTGGGTCGGCATGAAAGCCGGGAAGCACAGGGTTGCGATACCCCTGAGCCAGAATGTTCAGAGACGCTATAACAGCGATAGAGATTATGAATAACGTTTTCTTCATCTTGCTTTCTTTTCACTTAAACCCTCTTGGGTAAGAGGAACGAACCTTATCTTGCCATCCTTCTCGAAATAAAGATATTCTGCACAAACGCTTCTGCGACATTGTCCACCAGGTTCCCCGTTCTGCATGTAGGAACCATCATGATAGATGTAGTACCACTGGTTCTTGAACAGGATGACAGAAGGATGAATGGTGAATCCATAATTGGCCGATGTACTTACAAACCCGCCGTATGTCCAAGGACCTTCGATGCTTGTGGCATACGAATATGCCATCTGCTCTGTCTGTACGCCTGGTGCATCGCTTGCATATACGTTATAATAAAGATTGCCACGTTTGAAGAGCCAAGGTCCTTCGGAATAGTTGCGTAATGGAACCTTCTTGATAGAAGAGCGGATTCTTGTCGTCAATCTTCCATTCGCTGACATTCAGACGTAACTCCTTGCCTGGTTCATAATCCTTGATGTTCCAATCTTGGAGGGTATATACTTTTTGTGCATGAGCGTAAGTTAGTGTAAGCGCGAGTTGTAATGTGATAAATAGTTTCTTCATAAATGTTTATTCATTACCGTGATAGGATGGCTGTTCATTACTTATGACACTGATCAGTAATAAGAGCGAAACGGACTGCCCGCTTTCTATTTTAGCGATGGTGCTAACGCCAACGCCCGACTCAGCAGCCAGTTCTTGCTGTTTAAGACCACTTGATATACGATAAGCTTTCAGCCTCGATCCAAGCTTGTTAAGTATGGATGTATCACTAAGTTCTGTCCACATATTGTCAATGTCTTATGTGTTTCAGCTACAAAGATACAAATATAAATTGTAAATACAAAGATAAAGCTCAGATTTGTTATAAAATCATTGCAAAAACAACGATTGATCTTTGTTTTTGTTTGGTTGATTTATGCAATAGGGCCGAACGGCATAGTCCTCATTTCATTTGAGCTTACCACTTAGAATCCTGCTACGGGCGCATTTTACGGCAGGTTTGTAGTATTCAATCTCCATTGCTTCGAGGGTTCGCTTCAGTTCATCCATCAGTTCTGGATAGAACTTGCACATACGGAAGGCGAGTTTCATGCAGACGGACTGAATGCCAGGGAACTCCTCGACATCTATCATGTGCTCGAAGCAGAAATCGAGGAAGTCCGTCCGAAGGTCATCTTCTGACATATCCAATCGTTCAACGATGTTCAAGGACAGTCGTCTGACGGATGAGTTTTTTGTCTTCATTGCCTGATCGATAAGTTCGTTCTGTATCACCTGCAGCTGGGACAAGTCTTCTTTGCTGGCTTTGGTCAGTCCCCATAAAGCGCTCCTTGCTACGAGGTAATCCTCACTGAATGCATACTGACGCGCAAAACCCAGGAAATCACCACTTGCCTTCACATCCTGGTAGATTTCCTGAGCACCGCCCTCGCTGAACGTCTGTCTGAGTCTGTCTTCGGTTATTGCCATTATATCAATTTTTTAATCCATCTATCCAAGAACAGCATCTGATCTTCTGTGTGAAACCAATGTTCGCCGCCTTCCATGACAGTTAGAGTGGCTTGATGTTTGTTGGCAAAGTCAGAGATGGTCTCAAGTGATGTCAGAAGGTCGTTGCTGCCGTACAGAATCTGCGTTGGCGCATGCCACGTAATAAGATAACTTCTAACATAACTCAGATACTCCCACGACAAATCTTCACCAAAGTCAGAGTGAATTACACCTTCTGATTCCAGTTCCTGCTCTGTAACATTGGCCCACTGCATCATATTGGTAATCAGTTTCTCCATATCCACGATAGGAGAGATAAAGTAGGCTTTCTGAATCATGTCATCAATGCCAGCATTCATGCTGAAGAAAGCCCCGATACTGTTGGCAATCAGGATGACATTCTCGTATTTGCTTTTCAGTTCCTCTACGGCTATGAGTATCTCCTTGCCTGTTTCCCAAGGTGTGAACGTCTGATAGTCCAAGCCTATCACTTCGCAGTCAGGAAACAGCGACTTGTAGTGCTCACTTTCTGCTGCACTACCGCCTTTGCCGTGTATGTATATTACTGCGTTCATTTTAACTATACGGTTTATCATCCAGCGGGCGAGTGCAGCCCCAACTTTTGGCAAAATCTTCAAAGCCCTTGTTGACCTT
>JAEEGG010030446.1_pt1 | contig 10018 bp, 8 predicted proteins | sample 9134161 | NCBI WGS metagenome assembly JAEEGG01 (sample SAMN16246543, study PRJNA631951) | gut metagenome | biome: gut microbiome; feature: rumen; material: CR-attached | host: Bos | place: Iran: Karaj | collected 2018-10 | reverse complement strand
CTACACGCCCAAGACGTGTGGAAAGAGGGTACGCAGTGGGTGGTGACATTTGACGAAGATGACGTGGAAACCTTCTTTCTCGAAGGCCATACCACCATCGAAGGAGTGGAGTATTTGAACCTGAAAACCAACCGATTATCATCAAATATAGCCTACATACGCACAGAACAGGGCGACACCGTGGTCTATGCAAGAACCTTCTTATCGGGAAGTATCACCGACGAATTCATACTCTACGATTTCGGCACATTCGAGCCAGACACCCCTTTACAATACAGTGAAATCGACACCTGCACCTATGAAATCATGCTGTGCACGGATATCATCGATGCCGACTCGCTCTGTTTTTACCATGACGTGATAGCAGACGGCGACATCCTGCCCTGCTATCACAACATTTTGTTCAAGGTGGGGCATTTAGGTGGTCCCTTGTATTTATTTAATGATATCGAAGACGCCAGCCCCTGGGGAGGCAACAAACCCAAGCGCAAGAACATCAGCCACACGGTGCTGAAACTCACCGGCAACCGGACGGTGGAACTGATGCCCAGTGACATCAAGCCTGTCAGTACCGGTTCTCGCACCCGCATTTGCTACAACCTGCAAGGGATACGTGTCATCTCCCCGCGAAAAGGAGTATATATCCAAGATGGGAAGAAGCAGGTGGTGAAGTGACGGGACTGAGTCGTGGCGGTATGGTCATTCCACTAACGATATCAAAAATGCGTAATAAATGCGTATTGTTTTTCTTGGAGGTAAAGGATTTTTATCCTAAATTTGCGATTGAATAACTACTTTTTTTTTATCAACCAAAGACTTAAGCTATGAGAAGATTTTTTACTATAGTGATGACCTTATTCTGCAGCCTTGGCATTACGAATGTCATGGCCCAGGAGGACAGCACCGAACCGTTGGAGACCATCTACCAGAAGTTCACTTTCACGCTGTTCAACAAAGTGGCGGAGGACGGCAACAAGAACGTCATCCTCTCTCCCCTCTCTGCACAAATCGCCCTCTCGATGGTGCAGAACGGGGCAGCGGGCAACACCCTTGCTGAAATTCAGGAGGCCATGGGCACTACGGGATACACCAACGAACAGGTGAACGCCTACAACCAACAGATGGCCGAGCAACTTACCTACCGCCCACCATTCAGTTACACCGAATCACCTTACCAAACTGAGGAAGAGGCAAGAAAAAGCTACGAGGCCGCCTACCCCACTTGCGAATTAGCCAACGGGGTGTGGAGCCGGGCCGACATTCCATTATACGACACTTACAAGGACCTGGTCGCCACCTACTACAACGCCGAAGTGGGCAACGTGGACTTCGGCACCCAAGAGGGCATAGACTATATCAACGGATGGGTGAAGGAGAAGACCCATCAACTCATCCCGTCCATCATCAGTGAGCCTAATCCGAATATTCTCGTCTTGCTCGCCAACGCCCTCTACTTCAAGGGCAGTTGGACGACTCCCTTCGACCCTTATGACACCCAGACGGAAACATTCTATCTTGCCGACGGGAAGACTACCGATGTGGATATGATGCAAGCAGACATGAGATGTCACTCCACTTCGACAGGAGCATTCAACACCCTGACCTTACCATACGGATACAGGGATTTCTCCATGACCATCTTCCTGCCTACAGAAGACCACAGTATTCCCCCACTCACCTACGACGACTGGCTTGCCGCCCGCAACGCACCGTACAAGAGCCTATATCTGAAAATGCCCAAATTCGAGATTGAAGGAACCTACCAACTGAACGACATCCTGATAAAACTGGGCATGGAGGATGCTTTCGGCCCCGAAGCCGACTTCAGCCGACTAAGCAATGTGGGGTTGTGGGTTGACCAAATCTTTCAAAGCGGTAAAATCACTGTCGATGAGAGTGGTACCGAGGCTGCTGCCGTGACAGCGATAGAAATGACAAGTGGCATTCCTGAACCGTCGACAGACGTTTTCATCATCGACCATCCCTTCTATTTCACCATTGAGAACAATGTCACCCACACCATCCTCTTCGTGGGGCGCATGATGGAAATCAGCCAATCGGCTGGCTCACCGCAAGGCATCAAGGACATCCCCGTTACGCCTGCCACCAACCACCAAATTTACGACCTCCAAGGCCGTCGGCTGCAATACGCCCCCGTCAAGGGCGTGTATATCCAGGATGGAAAGAAGCGGGTGGTGAAGTGACGGGACTGAGCCGCGGCGGTAAAGGCAAAAATGTGTGGGAAAACATGTCCAATGTGTAAAAATGTGTATTTATATTCCGTCCAAAAGGAAGGAGCTCACTCATTTTTTCCTATATTTGCCATGACCTATATTTGTAACCACGTCATACCATCAGCAAGTATTGCCCTGCCATTCTGCGAGAACTGTCTCCAAAGTGGAAAGGTTGGAGGATACAAGAAAACCACCTTGGCTAACCAAGGGAGGGAGAGAACGGCTTGTGAAACAATCCCCCAAGAACATACTGCTGAGGTTGAGAACGTGGCTCATGATGCGTAAAAAATGCGTAAACATTTTAAGCTAAGGTATGCCTTTTTTCCTATATATGCCAATGACTTGAAATCACATAAAACCAAAGACTTATGAGAAACAACATGAAAACATATCTACTGTTATTGCTTGCTTTCGCCATGAAGATGACTTCTTGGGCGCAGGACAACATGTTGCCAACAGTCGTTGATGGCAGGATTTGGAATGTTGTGAGCATTCATCCGGCAGAACCACCAGAGTCTGATTCCATACCACCGGGCTATTACCAAGATATTAAGGGGCGCTGGGGTATAGGATTCCCTTATACCTTTATGCTGAAGGGTGACACCGTCATGAATGATGTGGCTTATAAGAAATTATATCTTGATGACAGGTTTGTCAGTGGTCTGCGCGAAGAGGATGGTCGTGTATACGAACGTTATTGGGAAGATGTGCCAGAGCAACTGATTTTCGACTTCTACCTCCAGCCTGGTGAAATTTTCAAGGATGAGGTTGATGACATGTATCAAATGGAGGTGAAGCAGGTGAGAGAAGTGGACGTTGATGGAAAGAGTCGTAAATGTATGGACATGTGGGCTCATATGGAAGGAATGGAAATCGTTGACGGCTTGGTAGACTATTGGATAGAGGGAATTGGCTGCATGAATGGTCCACATTTCCCCTTCTGGTGGGAAGCCATTAGTTCCTCGTCTCTGTTGCTGTCTTGCTATGATGGTGATGAATGTATCTATTCCACCGAAGACCTCAACCAAATTATTAACATCCAATCCACTATCACGAAGTATCCATCAGACAACCTCTACGACCTCCAGGGCCGCCAGTTGCGCCACGCACCTGCCAAGGGCGTATACATACAGGACGGGAAGAAGCGGGTGGTGAAATAAGAGGGCTGAGACGCAAAAAATAACTGTTCGGCGAATCTGTAAATGGAGTGATGCTATGCCAGGATCCTTTTTCTCCAAAGCGGACAGGCTGTCAGTGCCCAATCCCAGATGTGCATAGGCCGGAACGTGCGGCCTGTAACACGATAAGATGGAGTTGAAACAAACATCCTACATCCATCATTCGGCCACTGACTGTATAATCTTACTTCATCGTCACTGACAAGTAAAACAGTGAAGAAAAGCAAGGCTTGTACAATCAGTGGCCGAAGTATTATCTCACGCCACCGCCCGAACCGCCGCCGCTGAAGCCGCCGCCACCGCCAAACGACGAGTGACCGCCACCGCCGGAGTTGCGCGACTCCACAGAGTGATGGATGCTGGTGGCCGTTGACGACGTAGTGCTCAAGAGCACAGGCACCACGGTGCGGTCGGTGAGGTTGCGGGTAATCTGGTTCATCTTCAGATACTCGGGGTTGATCTGCTTCATGTCGGCCATCACCTGATCGGCGATGCCGAAGAGGGTAGCGTAAACCAAGTAGTCGTTCCACAGTGCCACCTCGGAGAGATGGCGCTCGTTGGCGAGGGTGAAGTCGCTGAGGAACTTCTTCAGTCCGAACACCTTCATGGTGTCCTCGATTTCGTTCTTCGCCCTCTTTATCGAGACACTCTCTTTCACCGACTTGACGAAAGCCACCACTTCGGTCTCATGACGGTGCATCCATCGCATGAGTTCCTTGGGCTGCAGCACCAAGTCGTCGCCCGATGCCTGACGGAACATGTCGTAAAGCGTATGGATGGGCGCAGCATTGATGAGGCGGTTGCGCTCATTGAACTCCTTGATGACGACACAAGGCTGCACCTTGCCCTCAGCGCCCATGATTTTCTTCAGTCCTGTAGGCATCACCATGCGGTCTTCGATGGTCAGCGTGCCCGTGCGGATAAGGCGCAGCACCATGGCGCTGATGATGTCCTGGTCGGTGATGCCACCACTCATGTAGAAAGCATCGTAAAGGCCTCGTGCATGCACGAGGTCGCCATCGAGGGGAATCTCGCGGTACCAGTCCACCGCCTTGAGCAGTTTTTTCCGCTCACGTGAAACTCTAATGCCCGACCATATAGCCCAGAAGGCGAACAGTCCTCCTAAAAGAAGACCGAAAAGCACGCCCGGTTCCTCGGTAACATAGTTCCAGAGTTTCTGATACCACTTCGGCTCTCCGTAGTCGCTGCCCTCGAAAGCCTTCTCCTTCACCTCCTCGAATGGTTTATTCTCCTGCAAGGTGGGATGGAGGATGCCCTTGTCGAGTTCGAGCATCACGATGATGGCACTCTTCTCCGTCATCGGCTCAGTGGTGTAGGAGAAGACCTCGCCATCGGCAAACTCGTTCTCGCCAATAAAGCCGAAGGACCACACCCTCACAGAGTCACGGGTCAGTCCGTTGGGCAGATGGGGCGCCTTGATGGTGACGGTGGCCTCCTGCGGACTCGGCTTGATGTTGCGGGCGACGAACATGTAATTGAAACCGTCGCTCGTCTCGTAAGCCCTCACCAGGTCGGTGACGGTATACCGCACGATATACGTGCGCTCACCCGGGAGTCCCAGTCCCCAGCACAGTTCATAGCCGTTGCTCGTTGTCACGATGCCACAGCGGCGGGCTTTCTCCAGGCGTGTACGCTGCACGTTCCACCTGCCCTCGTTCAAATATTCCACCCCCGACTCGTCGGTGACGCGAAAGTCCTTGATTTCACTGCCGTTGAGGTTGCCGATGACGATATAGCACTCCGTACCTTCGCTGTCGATGCTCATCGTTCGCGTCTCCACGATGTCGGCATCGCCGTTGTCGTTCAACGTGACGTCAATCTCGAGATTGCGCAACACCGGTCCTGCCACGGCCTGCACAGCCGCGGCAAGGAGGAAGACCAGCGAAAAGGCGGTTTTTCTAATTGAATGCCTCATCAAGGTTGGGGTAACTTGATTTCTTCTCTTCGTCGACGGTCAGGTATTCCTTCTCACGGAAGTTGAGCATGGAGGCGACGAAAGATGACGGCCACTGGCGCACCATGCGGTTCATCTTCGTGGCGGTGTCGTTGTATACCATACGGCTCATACGCACCTTCTCCTCATATTCGGTCACACCGTTCTGCGCGTTGATGTACAGGTCGTTGGCTTTCAGTTCGGGATAAGCCTCGCCGATGGCCATGAGCCGTCCCATGATCTGAGACAGTTCACCCTGCTGGGCGTTCACCTGGTCGGCGGTGGTCACCTGTCCCTGCCGGCGCGCATTGATGGTATTGATGATGGTTTCCGACTCATGCTTGGCATATTTCGATGCCATCTTGGCAAGAGCCAGCACGGCATCCCAACGGGAGTTGAGTTGTACGGCAATTTGGCTCATGGCATTCTTGCAAAGTTCATCGAGATTCACCAATTGGCGCTGCGTGTTGTAGATATAGAGCAGCACGGCAATCACCAAGACGATGATGACGCCCAAAAACATTAATACGGCTGTTGTCATAATGTATAAATTTAGATAAGTAAAAAACGTGTCATGTCACATGATAAAAGACAAGACTGCCGATTATCGTGACAAATATAGACAAAAATATTGAATAAAGAATCTATTTTTTAAAGAAAATTCAAATCTTCCTTTCAGAACCGCATCTGTTTGCAGCATTCCCACAACACGATGCCTGCCGTCACCGCCACATTCATAGAGTGCTTCGTTCCCCACTGGGGTATCTCGATACAGTCGTCGCAGCGGTCGACGACCTCCTGGTGCACCCCCTTCACCTCGTTGCCGAAGACCACGGCATAGCGTGTGCCCGCTTCGAGCCTCAGTTGCTGCAGGGGCGTGCTACCCTCTGCCTGTTCGATGGCACACACCCTGTATCCCTCTTGCCGCAACTGCTCCACTGCCTCCAAGGCACTGTCGAAATAGCGCCATGCCACGCTGTCTTCACCCCCAAGTGCCGTCTTGTGGATTTCGGGGTGCGGCGGACAGGCGGTGATGCCACAGAGGCACACCTCTGCCACACGGAAAGCGTCGCAGGTGCGAAACACGCTGCCGATGTTATAGAGTGAGCGCACATCGTCGAGCACCACGGCGAGCGGCAGTTTCTCTGCGGCATGGAACTCCTCCACCGTCATGCGGTGCATCTCTATCGTCCGAAGTTTACGCATCTTCCTGAGTCTTGTAGGCCAGGGCATAAACCCGTATCTGCTTCACCATGGCGAGCAGTCCGTTGCTACGTGTGGGACTGAGGTGGTCGCGCAGCCCTATCTCATCGATGAAATAGAGGTCGGCATCGAGAATCTCCTGTGGCGTGTGTCCGCTGAGCACACGCAGGAGGAGGGCGATGAGTCCTTTTACGATGAGGGCATCGCTCTCGGCGGTGAAGAGCACCTTTCCGTCAAGGTAGTCGGCCTTTATCCACACACGGCTCTGGCATCCGTTGATAAGGTTGTCCTCGTTCTTGTAACGCTCGTCGAGGGGTGTGAGTTCGTTGCCAAGGTCGATGAGCAATTGGTATTTGTCCATCCAGTCGGTGAAGTCGGAAAACTCGGCTATCACCTCATCTTGAATTTCGTTGATGGTCATGGGTATCTGTTTTTTTTATAGTAACTATAGGGACTATAGGAACTATAGACTATTATCACTATAATGTCATTATTGGGTGGTTGTTTCGGTGTCGGGCACCAGTTTGAAGAGTTTGTCGCTGGGGCGCACTTTGTCGGGCACGGGGATGGAGATATGCTGTCCCTTATGCGCGGTGGTTACGGGCTGCAGTTCGTAGCGTATCTCCGTGGCATCGATATACATCACGCCAGTGGTGGGACCGGTGACCAGGAGTTTGTCGCCTACGCTGAACTCCGCCGCTTCGCAGGTAAACTCTGCCACGCCGAGCCTTGAGTAGTACTTCACGCCACGCCCCACATACACCTTTCGCACAGTGGCATTGCTGCCGTAGTTCTTGTTCCACTCGCCCAACCGCTGTCCGAGGTAATAGCCATCCCAGAACCCGCGGTTGAAGACACTGGCCAGACGGGTGTCCCACTCGTCTTTCCGTTCTTCGGAGAACGTGCCTTCGATGACGCTGGCGATGGCCTCTTTATAGCATTTCACCACCGTGTAGACATACTCCGGTCCGCGTGCCCGTCCCTCGATTTTAAACACCCTCACGCCTGCCTTCATCAGTTTGTCGATGAAGCGGAGGGTCTTCAGGTCTTTCGGGCTCATCACGTATTTGTTGTCTATCTCGAGTTGGGTGCCCGTCTCGTTGTCGGTCACGGTATAGGAGCGTCGGCAGAGTTGCATGCATTCGCCGCGGTTGGCCGACCGTGCCGCATTGTCGAGACTCAGGTAGCACTTGCCGCTGATGGCCATGCATAGCGCACCGTGGCAGAACATCTCGATGCGCACAAGGTCGCCACCCGGTCCGCGCACGTCTTGTTCCTCTATCTGCCGCGCGATTTCTGCCACTTGGGTAAGGTTGAGTTCGCGTGCCAGCACCACGACATCGGCAAACTGCGCATAGAACTTCAGTGCCTCGATATTGCTGATGTTGAGTTGGGTAGAGAGGTGCACTTCCTGTCCGATGCTGCGGCAGTAGGTCATCACGGCGATGTCGCAGGCGATGACGGCGGTAATGCCCGCCTCATGGGCAGCATCCACGATGGTGTGCATGTTGTCGATGTCCTCGCCATAGATGATGGTATTGACGGTGAGGTAGGTCTTGATGCCATGTGCCTGGCACTCGGTAGCGACATGCTTGAGGTCGTCGATGGTAAAGGGGTTGGCGGAGTGGGCACGCATATTGAGTTGCCCGATGCCGAAATACACGGAATCGGCGCCTGCCTGTATGGCGGCAGAGAGCGACTCCCGCGACCCCACGGGAGCCATCACCTCGAAATCGGATAAAAGGCTATTTTTCACGACTTGCAAAGGTAGTGCAAGGTGAGCGAAAAGCCAAAAGAATTGAAGATTATTTTGCTTTTCCGAACCGCAGCCTACTTTCGACCGAAGGTCAAAGGTAGTGCAAACCGAGAGAAAAACCAAAAAAAATTTGGTTTTTTCGTTTGGGCGGATTTGCAATCCGCCCAAACTGAGTATAAGCATTTTCAATGCGCTTTTTCGGATTAAAATTGGCTTTCCCTTCGGCCGCCGACCGTTGGTTCCTGATATTCACTGTGTCGGGCGGGATTAAATCCCGACGAACATTACTTCTATAGACAGAAAAAACTTAAATCAGGTGGTAGAATCTAGGAAAATGCTTAATTTTGCCGCAAAATGATTCATCTGTCATGAAGCCATTCCTCCCCATACTCCTCCTTCTGACCACTCTTCTCGCAGCCTGCGGACGCCAGCAAGGGGAACAGGAAGCCATCGTCGCCGAGCGATTCCATACCGACATCCGGCTGAAGACCACTCCCGTGAAAGACCAAGGAGACACCCAACTGTGCTGGATTTACGCCATGCTCGCCACCATAGAAACCGAGCACCTAATGGAAGGCGACTCCATCGACCTGTCGGCCATCTTCCTCGGGCGCCATCTGCTCGTGGAGGAAGTGCTGCGGCGCTATGCCGATGGGCAACATCCCGTCTCCATGCGCGGAATGGCCCCCACCACTCTCCGCCTCCTGCAGCGCTATGGTGCGATGCCCTTCACATCGTACCGCCAGCCCGAAGACATCAACATGTGCAGTCTTGCCAATCGGCTTCAGCATGCCGCCGACCACCACCGTGCCCACCGTCGGGGTGTGATGGCATTGGAAGAAAACATCAACAAAACGCTCGACGACGCCATCGGCCCCGTTCCCTCGTGGGTGTTCATGCTCGGCTGCCAATACACCTATCTGGAATTCGCCCACAGCGTATGTCAGAGGGGTGAGTACACCGCACTCACCAGTTTCACCCACCACCCCTTCGGCAGCCGGTTCGTGCTCGAGGTGCCCGACAACCATTTTGCCGAGGAATTCCTCAACGTACCCCTCGACACCATGATGGCATATATCAACCATGCCCTCCAGACAGGTCATCCCGTATGTTGGGAGGGTGACATCAGTGAGCCCGGCTATGATGTCAAACGGGGCGTGGCGCGCCTTCCTCAGGGTCACCCAACAGTGACACAGACCTCCCGCCAACGGATGTTCGACCATTTCGCCACCACCGATGACCACTGCATGGCCATCATCGGCATGGCTCACGACGACAGCGGCAAAAGATACTACATCTGCAAGGATTCGTGGGGGAAAGACAACCCCTACGGAGGATTCGTCTACCTAGAGGAGGATTATGTAAGGGCGAAGACCATCAACATCGTCATCCCCACCAGAGTGCTCTATACCAAACCATGACCACAATGCAAGCAAAAAGCCCTATACGCCTCGTCGTGCTCGACTTCGACGGAACCATCGGCGACACCCAGCAACTCATCATCAGTACGATGCAGAAAACCATCGAACACCTGCACCTGCCACCTCGCACTGCCGAACAGTGCAAGAAGATGATTGGACTGCCCCTGAAGCAGACCTTCACCAACATGATAGCCATGAGCGATGAGATGGGCGACAAGTGTGTCACCACCTACCGCAGAATCTTCGACGAAAACAACAGCCCCGGCGCGGTG
>JAEEGG010030429.1_pt1 | contig 10022 bp, 8 predicted proteins | sample 9134161 | NCBI WGS metagenome assembly JAEEGG01 (sample SAMN16246543, study PRJNA631951) | gut metagenome | biome: gut microbiome; feature: rumen; material: CR-attached | host: Bos | place: Iran: Karaj | collected 2018-10 | reverse complement strand
TGCAATGTTTAGAGCTATTACACTTTATGTATTAGATAATGGCCTATCACCAGATAATGGACCTTGGGATTTCTTAAAGGATTTAAAGATTGTATATACTGAAGGAAAAACATTTTTAAATGGTAAAGATGTTTCAAAAGAAATAAGAGAAGATAGAGTTACAAATAATGCTTCAGCAGTTGCACGTGAAGGAAAAGTAAGATCAAGAGTTATTGATTTTGAGCGTGAATCAAGAAATTATGGTAACATCATCATGGATGGCCGTGATATAGGAACTGTAGTATTCCCTGATGCAGATGTAAAAATTTATCTTGATGCATCACCTGAGGAGCGTGCAAATAGAAGATATAAAGAAAATACTGAAAAAGGTATGAAGGTAGATTATGACACTCTTTTAAAAGAAATTATTGAAAGAGATAGAAAAGATTCTACAAGAGAAATTGCTCCTTTAAAAAAGGCTGATGATGCAACTTATATCGATACTACAAAGCTTTCTTTTGAGGAAGTTGAAAATTTAGTTCTTAAATTAATTAATGAAAAGGTGGACAAGTAATATGGAAAAACAATTTGATGAAATGGATTATGATTTCAAGAAAATTAAAAGAGGTCAAATAGTTGAAGGTGAAGTACTTGTCATACAAGACAACGTTATTATCATTAATCTTCATTATATTTCTGATGGTAAGATGTATTTAGACCATTATACAAAAGATAAAAATATAACTTCATTTAAGCAGCTTGATATTAAAGTTGGTGATGTTATTAAATGTGAAGTAACATCAGTTAAAGAAAATGATGATTATCATGAAATTTTATTATCTAGATTAAATGAAGAAAAGAATGAAATTTATGAAAAAATTTCTCAATTAAAAGATGAAAATCAAAATATTAAAGTTAAGGTATTAAAAGAAATTAAAGGTGGCTTCGTTGTAACATATGAAGGCGCAGAGCTTTTCTTACCTTCAAGCCAAGCTAAGAAAGATTTAAAAGCTAAGGATGAAATTGATGTTAAAATCATTGAAGTAAACCCAGCTAAGAAAAAAGTTGTTGTATCATATCGTGAAGTTTTAAAAGAAGATGAAGCTAAACTTGAAAAAGAAGAATATGATGCAATTAATGAAGGAGATACAGTTGAAGGTGTTATCACATCTGTAAAGCCTTATGCTGCATTTGTTAATTTAAATCATACATACGGTATGATTAAAGCAAGAGATGTATCTCATGAATATGTTGATGTAACAAAAGAATTAAAAGTTGGCGACAAGGTTACTTGTAAAGTATTAGCTAAAGAAAATGGCAAGATTCAATTATCAAGAAAAGCTTTAATGAAAACTCCTTATCAGGAATTTGTTGAAAATCATAAGGTTGGAGATGTAGTTGAAGGTAAGATTACTGATAAGCTTGATTTTGGTCTATTAGTTGAGCTTGCACCAAAATTAAAAGGATTATTACATTATACTGAATATTCATTTAATCCAAGAGAATATTTCTCACAAGAGGTTGTAGGTAATAATATTAAAGCTAAAATTATTAAATTTGAAGATGATAAAGAAAATATCGGTCTATCAAGAAAAGCTTTAACTACTAACCCATGGGATAATGTTAAATTTAAAGAATATGAAACAGTTGAAGTAGAAATCACTGAAGTAAATTCTAAAGGTTTAATTGTTACTGTTAATGGTGTTGATGGATTTATTCCTAAGAGTGAAGCATTATCATATGATGATAAAGATAAAGATTTAGAAGCTATATATAAAGTAGGCGATAAAGTATCTTGTATGGTAATTGATAATAAAGCTTGGAATTTAAAATTATCTATTAATAGATTAAAAAAGACTGAAGAAAGAAAAGGCTATGTTGATCATATGATTGATAAAGAAGAAAAAGTTACAATCGGCGACATAGTTGAAAAAGAAGATAAATAATTAATTGGTAGGTGAAAATATGTTACCAAAAGTTGCGTTGATAGGTAGACCTAATGTTGGTAAATCAACCTTATTCAACCGTATAATTGGTAAACGTCTATCCATTACTGATGATGAGCCAGGTGTAACAAGAGATAGAATCTATTCTCGTGCTACATGGCTTGATAAAGATTTTTTCCTTATTGATACAGGGGGCATTGAATTATCTGATGCCCCATTTTTAGAGGAAATAAGAGCACAGGCTGAAATCGCAATGGAAGAGGCTGATGTAATTGTGTTTGTATGTGACACAAGACAGGGTCTTACAGATGATGACAATTATGTTGGAAGAATGCTTCATAAAACTAAAAAACCTGTAATTTTATGTTGCAATAAGGTTGATGATAATAGATTTAAAGATGATATATATGATTTTTATGCTTTAGGATTTGGTGATCCTGTAGTATGTTCATCAACACATGGTATTGGTGTAGGTGATTTGTTAGATTTAATCGTTAAATCATTACCAACTAAATTAGATGATGATAAAGATGATTCTATTCATTTTTGTGTAATTGGAAGACCTAATGTAGGTAAATCATCTTTAGTAAATGCCATCTTAAAAGAAGAAAGAGATATTGTATCTAATATTGAAGGTACAACAAGAGATACAATTGATACTAAATTTCAATATAAAGGAAAAGATTTTACAATCATTGATACTGCAGGCTTAAGAAAGCGTGGTAAGATTTATGAGAATATTGAAAAATATTCTGTAATTAGAGCCATTGATGCAATATCAAGAGCGGATGTATGTGTTTTAGTTGTTGATGCAGAGCGTGGCTTAATTGAACAAGATGCCCATGTTGGTCAATATGTTCAAGAAGCTAATAAGCCTGTTATTATTGCAGTAAATAAATGGGATACAGTAGAAAAAGATTCTAAAACAATGAAAAAATGGGAAGATGATGTTAAAAAAGTATTTTCATATCTTCCATATGCACCAATCATTTTCATTTCAGCATTAGAAAATAAAAGAATAGATACATTATTCCCTGAAATAGAAAGAGCTTATGATGCATATCATAGAAGAATTCAAACTTCTGTATTAAATGATATTGTAATGGATGCACAAGCAATGTTTCCACCTAGTGAATTTAAGGGTGGTAAATTAAGAATATATTATGTGACTCAAACAGGAGTAGAGCCACCTACATTCTCATTGTTTGTAAATGATCCATCATACCTTCATTTTTCTTATTTTAGATATTTAGAAAATCAAATTAGAAAGAATTTTGATTTTTATGCAACTCCTATAAAACTTGAATTTAGAAAGAGGGATTAACAATGAATATTTCTGTAATTGGTGGAGGTGCTTGGGGTACAACTCTAGCACAGGTTTTAGCAGATAATGGAAATAATGTTTTAATTAGAGATATTAATGAAGCATTTGTTGAAAAGATTAATAAAAATCATCTTCATCCATTTTTTGATACTGTCATTCCATCAAAGATTAGAGCAACATTAGATTTAAAAGAAGCAATTGATTTTTCTGATTTTTATGTATTATGTGTTCCTACAAAGGTTACAAGAGCCGTATTACATGAAATGAATCAATATATTGTAGGTAAAAAGCTTTTTGTAAATGTATCAAAAGGTATTGAACCTAATACTTCATTAAGAGTATCACAAATAGTTAATGAAGAAATTGATAATGATAAAATATTAGGCTATGCAGTATTATCAGGACCAAGCCATGCTGAAGAAGTTATTTTAAGAAAAGTAACATCTTTAGTTGCAGCATCAACTGATCATGAAATTGCCAAAAAGGTACAAGTAATTTTTAATAATGAAGATTATTTAAGAGTATATACTGGTGATGATGTCATTGGTGTTGAAGCTTGTGGGGCAATGAAAAATGCCATTGCAATTGTATCAGGTGTTGCATTTGGTATGGGACTTGGTGAAAACGCAAGAGCCTTCATTATCACAAGAGGTATTAAAGAAATTATTTCAATTTCAACTGCCTTAGGTGGATCTATTAAAACTTGTTATGGCTTAACAGGTATTGGTGATTTAATTGTTACAGCTTCAAGTATGAATTCAAGAAATTTCCAATGTGGTTTAAAAATTGGAAAAGGTATGTCAGTTGAAGAAGCATTATCTTCATCTGTACAAACAGTTGAAGGTGTTCGTGCAATTAATGCAGGATATGAAATTGGTATTAAATATAATTTAGAGCTTCCTATTATTAATGCTGCAAAGGCTGTTATTGATGGTAAGCTTGATTGTAAAGATGCATTATTCAAATTATTATCAAGAAGTTTAAAAGATGAAAATTATTGGTAATACATATTTACAAATATAAATTATGTTGTTATAATATGTTTATAATTTAAAAAAATTAGAGGTAGCAGTGCAGAATAGTAGCATACTAAGAAGGCATTCGATGATGTATGTGAAAGGCAACCACTGCCGAATGGATATATAAGGCATTATATATTCATGGGGATATAGGAAATACTTATATCACTCCTACTTTATGTAGAGGCGCTAATATATATTAAAATAATGATATTATAGGCGCCATTTAGGCGCCTTTATTTTTATTATTTAAGGAGGGATAAGATGAACATAAAGGACTATAACTTAGCTGCATTAAAAGAAAAATATAATACTCCATTATATATCTTTGATGAAGATTTAATGACAAATATCATGAGAAATTATCGTGATAATTTCAAATCAAATCAATTTGAAACACAAGTCATTTATGCATCTAAAGCATTCAATGTTAAAGAGATGGTAAGATTAGTTAAAAAAGAAGGATTAGGTCTTGATTGTGTATCTTTAGGTGAAATGTATACTGCAATCAATGTTGGATTTGATCCTCAAAATATTTATCTTCATGGTAATAATAAATCTTTAGATGAGCTTAATTACGCTATAGATAATAATATAGGATATATTGTTGTAGATAATTATGTAGAACTTACAAAATTATCTACATTATTAAAAGAAAAAAATAAGAAATCAAACATTCTTATTAGATTAAATGTTGGTGTTTCAGCACATACACATAAATTTGTTGTAACAGCTCATATTGATTCTAAATTTGGTGTATTGTTTAATTCAGATGAATATAAACAAATGATTAATTTAATTAATAATGATAATAATATTACATTAAAAGGATTCCATTCTCATATTGGAAGTCAAATATTTGATCTTGAAGCATTTGATGCGGCAATAGATAAATTATTTACTTACCTAAAGAATTATAATGATGAAATGGAGCTTGATATTGGTGGTGGCTATGGTATTAGATACACTGATGAGGATAAACCAATTCCATATGATGTTGTTGCAAAAACATTAATTAATTATACTGAAAAGAAAATTAAAGAAACTGGTGTTAAAATTAAGAAATTAATGATTGAACCAGGAAGAAGTATAGTTGGTGAAGCAGGTTATACATTATATACAATTGGTGGTATTAAGCAAACACCAAATAAGAAATATTATTTCATTGATGGTGGTATGACTGATAATATTCGTCCTGCATTATATCAAGCTAAATATGATTGTGATGTTGTAGGTAAATATGATGAAAAGAAATCTAATATTGTCACAATCGCTGGTAAGTGTTGTGAAAGTGGTGATTTAATCATTGAAGATAGTCCTTGTCAGGATGCAAAGGTTGGAGACTTATTATTAGTTTATTCAACTGGCGCATATGGCTATTCAATGTCTTCAAATTATAATAAAGCATTAACACCTGCCGTAGTATTCATATCTAATGGTAATGATAAATTAGTTGTTAAAAGACAAACATTAGAAGATTTAATATCAAGGGAAATATAATGGATTATATTATTGGTAATGTTTATGGTTTTAATCATTTAATTGTTAATTCAAATGATTATAATAAACAAAAAATAGAAATATTTTTAAATAAACATAAAAATTTAGATATTGAATTCATTGATATTTTTAATAAAGATTTTAATAACATTAAAACATTAAATAATAAATTTGAAAGAATTGTAATACCTGAATCTTATCCTTTAATTATTAAATATTTATATGATAATCATTTAATAAAAAAAGATAAGAAATATCTTGATACAGATCAAGGTGAAATATCTTTTGATTTTATTAAAGAAATTCCATTTGAGATATCATTAAATTTTAAAAAAGCTAAATTAGAAAATACAATGTTAAGAATTAATGATTTAATTGATTCATTTGGAAGAATAATAAATATAGGTTCTAATGAAATTAAAATATATTCATTATTCATATCAAGAATAATAACTGTTGTGTTTGTTGATGATATAAATTTATCTTACAATAATGCAGCATTATTAATAATGAATAATAAAATATTTAAACAAGGTACAGATGTATGTTTTGTTAAAGTAGTTGATAAAACACATCTTGATGTAAAAACATATTCAAAAGAATATGGTCAAATTATAAGCTTAAGCTCAATGGCTGGAGCATTATATGTAGCACATAGCTTAAATTTATGTGCATATAAGGTTGAAATAAATAATTTAAATAATTTATTTGAAGCAACCTTTTCAAGAAAGCATGAATTATATATTAATTCATCAATTAAAGATGAATTTATAAAAATTAAGGAGGATTAAATTTATGTTAGAAGGATCAATTGTAGCATTAGTAACACCATTTAATGAAGATGGTAGTGTTAATTATGAAAAATTTGGTGAATTATTAGATTACCATTGTAATAATAATACAGGCGCAATCTGTATTTTAGGTACAACTGGTGAATCATCTACTTTATCATTTGATGAAGAAGAGGAAATGGTTAAATTTGCAGTTAAAAGAGTTAATAAAAGAGTTCCACTTGTAGTAGGCTCTGGCTCTAATGAAACTGAAAAGGCAGTAAGACAAACAAGAATTTATTCTAATTTAGGAGCTGATTATTGTTTAGTTATTACTCCATATTATAATAAAACTAATGAATCAGGCTTAATTAAGCATTTTGAAGCTGTTGCAGAAGCTTCATCATGCCCAATTATTATGTATAATGTTCCATCAAGAACAGGTATGTCTATTTCTCTTCATGCAATAGAAGTATTATCAAAAAATCCAAAGATTTATGGTATTAAGGAAGCATCTGGAAATATGAGCTATTCTATGAAGGTTGCAAAATATTTATCTGATGATTTCATTATGTTATCTGGTAATGATGATATTATTGTTCCAATGATGAGTATTGGTGCAAAGGGTGTTATTTCTGTATTAGCAAATATTGCACCTAAGCAAACTGCAAAGATTTGTAGCTTATGTAAAGCTAATAAATATCCTGATGCAGCTAAATTAGCTGATAGCTTATTAGATTTTGCAAATGATTTATTCTTAGAAACAAATCCTATTCCTATTAAGGAAGCTATGAATCATTTCAATTTCAATGTAGGTTGGTATCGTCAACCATTAGATAGAATGGCTAATGATACAAGAGAAAAATTATTCAAAGAAATGGATAAGAATAAGGAGATTATATTCTAATGAAGGCACTTGTTATTGGTTATGGTAGAATGGGCAAGATGATCAACGAAGTTTTAGGTGATGAACTTGCTGGAAATGTAGCATTAGAATGTCCTTGTAAGACTATTAAAGAATTTGATAAGGATTTTGATGTAATTATTGATTTTTCAAATCCTGCAAATTTAGATATGATTATTTCATATGTTAAAGAAACTAAAAAGCCAGTTGTTTTTGCAACAACAGGCTATTCAGATTCTCAATTAAAAGAAATTGATGAATTAGCTAAGGTTGCACCTGTATTAAGATCTGCAAATTTCTCTTTAGGTGTAATTGTATTAAATAGAGTTGTAAAAGAAATGTCAGCCTTATTAAAGGATGATTATGATATTGAGGTTATAGAAGCTCATCATAATAAAAAGCTTGATGCTCCATCAGGAACAGCTAAGATGTTAATTAAATCAATTGTTGATGAAACAGGCTTTACTGTTAATGAAGGAAGAAAAGGTATTTGTCCAAGAACTAAGAATGAGGTTGGTGTTTCTGCAATTCGTGGTGGTACAATTCCAGGTATTCATCAGGTAATGTATTGTGGAGAAGATGAAGTATTAGAATTTAAGCATACTGCATATTCAAGAAGAATATTTGCAACAGGCGCAGTTAAGGCTGCAAAATGGTTATTAAATCAAAAGCCTGGATTCTATGATATGAATGATGTTTTATTTGGTAATAATAAATAATAAAATACATATTAAAAATTAAGTTAGAAGGCATTAAAGCGCTTTCTAACTTTTTTTAATTTTTAATGATTTAAAAAATATTATGAAAAAGTTAAGAAAGCATAATAAATACAAATAGTTTTTTATCATAGACAATATTTTTATTTGTCTTTCGTAGGCGAACACTTGTAAAAATATTTTATACAAATTTTTAAAAAATATATTGAAATACTAATACTAATGTTCTATAATACAAACATATTTTAAATAATAGGAGGTTATTTATGAAAAATTATAATGTTGGTATCCTTGGCGCAACTGGCGCAGTAGGAAGAGAAATGTTAAATAGTCTTATGGAAAGAAACTTCCCAGTAGGTGAGCTTAGATTATTAGCATCTAAGAGAAGTGTTGGTAAGAAAATTAAATTTAATGGAAAAGATATTGAAGTTGTAGAAGCTAAAATTGGAGCCTTCAAGGGTCTTGATATTGTTTTAGGTGCAGCTTCAAATGATATAGCAAAAGAATTCAAGGATGATATCGTTGCATCAGGTGCAGTATTTATCGATAATTCATCTGCATTCCGTCTTGATGAAAATGTTCCACTAGTTGTTCCTGAAATCAACGGTGAAGATGTTTTCAAAAATCACGGCGTTATTTCAAATCCAAATTGTTCAACAATTATTACATTAATGGCTTTAAAGGCTATTAATAAATTATCAGAAATTAAAACTGTTGTTGCATCAACATATCAAGCAGTTTCTGGTATTGGTGTAAATGGTCCAATTGAATTAATGGATGAAATGGGTGTTATGAACGATATGTATCAAAAATCTGGTGAGCCAGTAATTGATATTAATGCAACACCAAAGCATTTCCCATATCAAATTGCAGGAAACTGTATTCCATTTATTGGATCAGTAACTGAAAATGGTTATACAAAAGAAGAAATGAAGATGATTTGGGAAACAAAGAAGATTCTAGGTGACCAATCAATCAAGGTTACAGCTACAACAGTTAGAGTTCCAGTTCTAAACTCTCACTCTGAATCAATCAACCTTGAATTCAAAAAGCCAGTTACAAAGGAAGGCATTATTGCTGCCCTAAAGACACAAGAACACATCATCATTATGGACGATCCTGCAAACAATGTTTACCCAATGCCAATCCTATCTACAGGACATGACGAAGTATATGTTGGACGTATCCGTCTAGATGACACAGTAGAAAGCGGATGTAACCTATGGGTATGCGCAGACAACATTCGTAAGGGTGCTGCTTCTAACGCTGTACAAATCGCTGAATACATGATCAAAAACAACAAAATCTAAGAGGTAAATTATGTTCAAAGGAACAGGAACAGCTCTAATCACTCCTTTCACAGAAGATGGAATTGATTACGAAGCTTTTGAAAAATTATTAGAGACACAAATCGAAAACGGCATTGACGCCCTTCTAATTGCTGGAACAACAGGTGAACCACCTACAATGACACATGACGAAAAAACAAAGGTTATCGACTTTGCTATAAAGAAGATTAACCATCGTGTTCCTGTTATTGTTGGTACTGGCACAAACTGCACTAGAACATCTATTGAAAATACACTTGAAGCTGCAAAGCTAGGTGCTGATGGAGTTCTAGTTGTAACACCTTATTACAACAAGTGCACACAAAATGGTTTATACCTACACTACAAAACTATTGCTGAAGCTTCTCCAGTTCCAGTTATTGCTTACAACGTTCCACCAAGAACAGGCGTAAACATCTTACCTGAAACTTTAAAGAGAATGACAGATATTAAGAACGTTCAAGGTATTAAGGATGCTTGTGGCAAAGCAGATCAAATCATCGAAATGGCTAAGGCAGTTAAAGGTTCTCAAATCA
>JAEEGG010030426.1_pt1 | contig 10022 bp, 7 predicted proteins | sample 9134161 | NCBI WGS metagenome assembly JAEEGG01 (sample SAMN16246543, study PRJNA631951) | gut metagenome | biome: gut microbiome; feature: rumen; material: CR-attached | host: Bos | place: Iran: Karaj | collected 2018-10 | reverse complement strand
CGCCGCGGCGGCCGCGGCGATTTTTCTTTTTCTGGCCGCCCTGTCCGGGCTGTGCGGGCTGTCCGGGCTGTCCGGACTGGACCGGAGCGCCCGGCCTGTCGGCCTGGCCCTGTTTATCCGCCTGGCCCTGCCTGTTCGGCTGACCCTGCTTTTCTGTCTGGCCCTGCCTGTCGCCGCGGTCCTGGCGCCCGGGCCTGCCGCCCTGCTGATCCCGACCGCCGCGGTCGCCCTGGGCATTCTTTCCTCCGCGGCCCTGCTGGGCGTTCTTTCCGCCGTGATCCTGCCGTACGGTCTTATCGCCGCCGCGCCCGGGCTGTACGTTCCCGTCCGCGTTGCGGTCGGTGCCGGTCTGCTCCGCGGGGGTGCGGTTGCGCTCGCCTCCGCGGCCGTGCCTGCGGCCGTGCTTCTTGCGGGCGCCCTGATCCTGTCCTCCGGAGCCGCTGCCGGCGCTGCCTCCGGGAACTCCGGAGCCGTTTGCGGCATTTGCGGCGTTTGCGCCCGAGGCGTTTTTGCCGCCTGTCGCGCCGTCTGCGTTATTCTTTACATTCTCGTTTTCGTCCATAACTGCTCCAAAAAAAGCTGTCTATATTATGCGCGCGTCGGAGAGGAGCGACATAAGGGTGAGCCTGATGTTCATGCCTCTTCCGGCGGCGTCGACCGCGTCCGAGACCGCGTCATATAAGGCGACGAGTCTTCCCGACGGGAATCTGTCCGAGAGTTCCGCGGCCCTTCCGCGGTCGGCGTAGAAGAGAAGCGGCGCGTCCTGGGCCCGTTTGATCACGCTAAGGTCGCGGACCGCGTCGGCGGCGGAAGAGAGAAAGCGTACGGCGCCGTCCCGCGTGTTTCCGCAGCCGCGGACCAGAGCCCCCATGGCTTCCGCCCCGCCTCCGCGGACCGCGCACAGCGATACGAACTCCGCCACTTCCGACCTGAGCTCCTCGGCCTGCCGGCCCTCGCGGCTGTTGAGAAGCTCTATGGCCCTGCCGGCCGAGCCCGCCGACGACATCACGGCGGCCTCGAAACGGGCCGGATCGCTGCTGCGTATCCCGGCCGCGCCGGGGACCGCCCTCATCACGGCTTCGGCCGTGAGGTCGGGGGGGAGAGGCTGCATGCGGAGCACGGGTGCCCGGCTCCTTACGGTCTCAAGAAGGGCCCCGCTGTTGCGGCACAGAAGGATGAACACAGCGTAGGCGGGCGGCTCCTCAAGCGTCAGGAGGAAGGCGTTCTGCGCCTGCGCCGTCATGGTGTCGGCCCCTTTTATGATGTAGACCTTGAGGTCGAGGTCGTTCGGATAGATGTGGACGTCCGACCGCAGATCCCTGACCGTGTCGACGCCCAGCGTGGCCCTGTCGGCGGAGTCGACGGTTATCACGTCGGGACTGATGCCGCGGAGGATCTTGCGGCAGGACGCGCATTCGCAGCAGGGGAGAGGTCCGTCGGCCTCGCCGCGCCGCGCGCAGGAGAGAGCTGCGGCGAACTGAACGGCAAAGGTGTATTTCCCCGAGCCCTGCGGCCCCTCGACTATGAGGGCGTGGAACGGCGAGCCTTCCGCGGCAAGGAGCGGGGACAGCTCCGCCTTGAGCTTCTCGTTTCCCAAGAGTCCCGGAAACAGCGTCCTCACCTTCGGCCTCCTCACGTCATACCTATTCAACATAATTATATCTCTTCCGGGCGGCCGTGTCAAGCCGGCCCGGCCTTTCCGGAAAGGTTTTCCGCATTTTGTCTTGATCATCCTTTTTTCAGAATCCCGTCAAGTTGTTGACAAATCGATAATATAAACTTATAATTATTAGGTATAGGACCGCCTTTCCGGCGCTGCCGGGGGCGTGCCCTCCTTCGAAATGTTCTGAATACGGAGGAACGAGTTTTGATCGAAGTCAAGAATCTGACCAAGAAGTACGGGAACAACACGGCGGTCAGGAACCTTTCGTTCACCATAGGGAACGGAAAGATCTACGGGCTGCTGGGACCCAACGGAGCGGGCAAGTCCACGACCATGAACATCATAACGGGCTGCCTGGCCGCGACATCCGGGACCGTGCTCATCGACGGGCACGATATCTTCGAGGAGCCTCTCGAGGCCAAGAAGCATATCGGCTACCTGCCCGAACAGCCGCCGCTCTACATGGAGATGACTCCGGCCGAGTACCTGGCCTTCGTCGCCGAGGCCAAGGGAGTCCCCTTCGAGAAACGGAGCAGGCAGATCAGGGAAGTGATGAAGCTCACCGGCATCACTGACGTATCGGGGAGGCTCATAATGAACCTGTCCAAGGGCTACCGCCAGCGCGTGGGCATCGCCCAGGCTCTGATAGGGGAGCCGGACACGATCATTCTGGACGAGCCCACCGTCGGCCTCGACCCGAAGCAGATCATCGAGATCCGCCAGCTCATACGCGATCTCGGAAAGAACCAGACCGTCATAATCTCCAGCCACATCCTGGCTGAGATAAGCGCGGTCTGCGATCACGTTCTGATAATATCAAGGGGAAAGCTCGTCGCGAACGACTCGCTGGCCGACCTTGAGAGGGACGCCTCCGCCGGCAACGGCGTGGCGCTTAAGGTCCGCGCGGACCGCAAGGCTGTCGAGGAGATCCTCAAGTCCGTCGGCGGCATCGAGCTGCGCGAGATCGGCTCCTCCGGGGGCGTCACGACGGCCGTGTTCAGACAGAGCGGCTCCCGCGACGCCAGGGAAGACGTCTTCTTCGCCTTCGCGGAGAAGCGCCTGCCCATAATAGAGATGTACACGAGGGAGAGCTCGCTCGAGGACATCTTCCTGTCGCTCATCGGAAGCGATCTGGACGGGGACGGCGATATTTACGACGAGGAGGACGGCTCCTTCGATGCGGACGAAGAGCCGGACGAGGCTCCCGCCCCGGCGTCCGGGGAAAAGTCCGGGGCTCGACCGGAGAAGAACGCCCGCAAGTCCGACAGACAAAAGGACGATGACGATGACTCCGACGACTACACGCCGCTCTTCGGAGGCGGCGGAGAGGAGGACGACAGGTAATGGAAGCCGTATTCAAACGCGAATTCAAATCGTACTTCGTAAACATGTCCGGCTACGTGTTCATCGGCGTGATGCTGCTGTTCTGCGGCATCTTCACGATGGCCATCAACCTGATCTCCCACTCGGCCCAGTTCGAGTACGTCCTCGGAAACGAGACCATAGTGCTCATGCTCATAATACCCGTCCTCACCATGCGCTCCATGGCGGAGGACAGGCGCACCAAGACCGACCAGCTGCTGTTCTCGCTGCCGGTTAGCACCACGGCCGTGGTCGTCGGCAAATTCCTTGCCATGATCGCCGTGTACGCCGTGACCTGCGCCGCCATGGGCATCGTACCGCTGATCCTCAAAATCTTCGGCTCGGTGCCGCTGGGAGCGGCCTACGCGGCCCTGTTCGGCTTCTTCCTGCTCGGCTGCTCGCTGATAGCCATATGCATGTTCCTGTCGTCGCTGACGTCCAGCCAGATCATAGCCGCGGTCCTCGGCATCGGCGCCACGCTGGCCCTCTACCTTATGAGCGGGCTCGCGTCCCTGCTGCCCTCGACCGCGTCCGGCTCCCTCATCGGGCTGCTCGTGATCGGCGCCGTCCTCGGGGCCATCGTGTTCGCTATGACCAGAAACTATCTCATCGCGGCGATATCGGCGGCCGTGTGCATCATCCCCACGGCCGTCGTGTACATCGTCGACAGCACGCTGTTCGAGGGCCTGCTGCCCAAGATCGTCGGCTACCTTGCCGTTTTCGACCGCTTCGTCACCTTCTCGAACGGCGTGTTCGACCTGACCGCGCTCGTGTACTTCCTTACGGTGACGGTCTTCTTCGTCTTCCTGTCCGTCCAGTCGATGGACAAGAGACGCTGGAGCTGAGGAGGTGAGTCGCATGTCGGCAAAGAACGTATCTTCCGAGAACAAAGCGGCAGCCGCAAAGGCCGGGAAGCTCGGCACCTATACCGTCATAGTGACCCTCCTGGTCCTGGCAGCCTGCATCGTACTGAACCTGGCCGTCGCCTCCGTGCCGGCGACCTACACCCGCTTCGACACCACCAGCAACAAGATATACACCCTGTCCGCGGCCACCCGCCGGTTCGTCGGCGATCTCGCCCAGGACGTCACCCTCTATTACATCTGCGAGGGCGGCCAGGAGGACGAGCAGCTCCGCACCTTCATCGACCGCTACGAGGCGGAGTCTTCGCACATTACGATCAAGACCGTCGACCCCGTCAGAGACCCCTCGTTCCTTGACAGCATAGGCGCGACCGACGCCGACAACTGGTCCGTGGCGGTCTGCAGCGACAGACGCACCAAGGTGGTCAGGTACAGCGACATGTACTACTACTACAACGAGAACTACGGCCAGATCTCCGCCGAGGAATACAGTCAGATGTACAGCTACTACGGCTCCTACCTCGAGGCGTATTACGGGACCTTCACCGAGTACTTCGGCGGCGACGCCCGCATCACCGGCGCCATCGAGTACGTCACGGCCGAGAACGTGCCGGCGGTGTACATGCTCGACGGCCACGGCGAGACCGAATTCTCGGCGACTCTCACCGAGAACGTCTTCTCCTACGCCGGCGTCACGACGGAAAAGATCAACATTGCCCTGGACGGCGAGGAGATCCCCGACGACTGCGATCTGCTCATAATCAACGTCCCGACCATGGACCTCACGGCCTCCGAGGCCGCGAAGCTGTCCGCCTTCTTCGACAAGGGCGGCAACATCCTGCTCATTACCTCGGCCGGCTGCGACTCCTTCGCGAACCTCATGAGCTTCACCGCCTCCCTCGGCATGAGCGCCTCGTCGGGGACGGTCAGCGAGGGCGACTCGTCGGCGCACTACTCGAGGCAGCCCCAGCTCATCTATCCGTCGGTCAGCGCGGCCCATGACGCGACCGCCGGCTACGCCTCCAACTTCACCCAGTACAAGGTGCTCGTTCCTTACGCCCACGCAATCGAGTTCAACGCCGTGCAGGGGGTGTCCCTGAGCGAGCTGCTCTACACATCTACCCAGGCGACGGCCGGCGACGGCTCCGGGACCTCAGCCTACGCGCTTGCCGCGGCGGCCGAGAAGGGAAGCGGGAGACTGATCTGGATCGGCTCCTCCCAGATGCTCACGGACACCTTCATCAACGCGACCGCGGGCGCCAACCTGTACTGTTTCTTCTTCATGTTCAGCTGGCTGCACGACGCCTTCACCTCCGGCCTGCCCGACATCCCCCAGATCGACATGACTCCTCCGACGCTGTCGGTGTCCGAGGGTCAGGCCAACGCCTGGGGAGCGGTGCTCATTTTCATCGTCCCCGGAGCCGTTCTGGCCGGCGGCCTTATCTACTGGCTCAGAAGACGCAGGAGCTGAGACCCGTCAGATGAAAAACAGGACCAGAAAACTCATAATCCTCGCGGCGGCAGTCGCCGTGCTCGTGGGGGTCTATTTTGCCGTCAGGGCCGTCGTCAGCCGCACGGGCGAAGACGGCCCCGGCGACGACTCCCGCGCCTCGTACACGGTGGCCGGGCTCGACAGCGAGTCCCTTGCCTCCCTCAAGCTCCGCGTCCGCAGCGGGGACGGGGAGAGCGTCAGCGTCACCGAGATGGAGTTCCGCGTCAGGGACGACAAGACCGGCTTCGAGTGGACCGCCGACCCCGGGGTTCCCCTCGACAACACCAAATTCGTCGATATCGTCACCGCGCTCAACGACACCATGTCCGGGACGCGCATGACCGATCTCACCGCCGACGAGCTCAGACTCTACGGCGTCGACGACCCTGCCATAACCGCCACGTTCACCTTCTCGGGCGGCAGGACGTACACCTGCGGGGTCGGCAGTCTCCCCGCCTCCAACGGCCGGTACTACTTCACCACGACAGACGATCCGGGAGCCGTGTACATGGTCGGCAGCGACGTCCGCGACGCGCTGGACGTCAGCATTTACGACGTGCTCAGCTTCGACGAGCTCCCCGAGATAGGCACCTCGTCGGTCCGTAAGATCACCTGGGAGAAGGACGGCCGGAAGCTTGAATACACCTACTATCCCTCCGGCAACTCCGCCGACTATACGACCGGCTACAACTGGTATCTCTCCGTGGACGGGGCCCCGGCCTTCGCGGTCGACAAGGGCTTCGGGACCGACATCGAGCAGGCCGTCAGCGAGCGGATGCTCCTCGAGGCGGTCGCCTACGACAACAGCAGGGACGCCGAATACGGTCTCGACGCGCCGGGCACGCTGCGCATAGATTACATCGTCAGCGAGGAGATAACCGACTCCGAGACCTCCGCCGGCTCCACCGTGACGAGGGAAGCCTCTTATGTGCTTCAGCTCGGCGGCGTCGACGAGGAGGGCTGCATCTACGTGCGCACCCCGGATTCGCGCACCGTATATCTGATCTCGCACTCCGACGCGTTCGCGCAGATGACCGATCCCGACGAGGACCTGGTCCGGCCCGGGGAGATAATCAGCCCCGAGATCTCCAGGATCGACTCGATCACCTTCAGCGGCGGTGGCAAGACTCTTGCCGTCGAGCTCACCCACGTCGACGGCACCACCACGTACCGCCTGGCCGACGGCAGCGCGCTCGATTATGAAAAGTACTCGGCCCTTATGGACGCCCTGACCGCCCTCAGCGCGACCTCGTTCACCTCCGTGCTCGAGGCCGATCCTTCGGTGCCGCAGGACGTCGAATTCTCCGTCGCCTTCCGCTTCAACGCCGGCGACGTGTCCGAGGCCGTGCTCGAGATCCGCGGCTACACCGAGTCCTACCGCCGCGCGGTCTTCATGGGCCGCGACAGCCAGCTCATCACCGCTGAGGCGGCGCGCGGGCTCTCCGAACTCCTTGAAGCTTATTTCGCCCCGGCGGAGTCCGGGACCTGACATCCGGAGAATCAGATGATCTTTACTTACAGAAACGAACCGGTCGAGATCGCCGAGGGGACGACCTACCTCTCGCTTGCAGAGAAGTTCAGGGGCGACTACGCGGCACCTATCATCCTGGCCAGGGTCGCCAACAGGCCGGTCGAGCTCGGCGACAGGGTCAATTCCGAGGAGCTGCGCAAGGGCAAGGCCCCGGAGCTCTCCTTCATCACAGTGTCCGAGCGCGAGGGGCACAAGACATACGAGCGCGGCGCGGAGATGATGTTCCTCCGTGCCATGACGCACGTCTTCGGCAGGCGCATAGTCAAGCTGAAGCTCGAGTACGGGCTCGGCGACGGCTACTATTTCAGCGTTGCCGTAAGGAACGACGACGGCACCGCCTCCGACGACGCCGTGACCGAGAGCGCGCTCGCCGACGTGAAGAGCACCATGCTGCGCTACTCCGCCGACAACGAAAAGTTCCAGAAGCTCTCCATGCCGACGGCCGAGGCCATCGAGCTCTTCCGCCGCCACGGCATGAACGACAAGGTGAGACTGCTCCACTACCGCCGCACCTCATACACGAACGTGTACAGGCTCGGCAACTATTTCGATTACTACTACGGATGCATGCCGCCCTCGACCGGCTTCATACGCAGCTTCGATCTGCGGAAGATCGAAGGCGGCATCCTGCTGATCCTGCCGAAGAGAAACACTCCCGGCGAGCCCGGCAGCCCCGAGGTGTCGGCCCTCATGTTCGAGAGCCGCCGCCGCTCGACCGTCTGGGGAGAGAACCTGGGCGTGCCTACGGTCGCCGCCCTCAACGACGCCATCGCCCGCGGCGAGGGGACGGACATCATCCTTGCCTCCGAGGCCTACCACGAGCACAACCTTGGCCTCATCGCCGCGCGCATCAAGGAGGAGGGCCGGAAGATAGTCATGATAGCCGGCCCTTCGTCCTCGGGCAAGACCTCGTTCTCGCACCGCCTGTCCGTCCAGCTGGCCAACGTCGGGCTCAAGGCCCACCCCATCGCCTGCGACAACTACTACGTCACCCGCACGGAGACTCCCCTGGACGAGAACGGCGAATACGACTTCGAGTGCCTTGAGGCCATAGACACCGAGGCCTTCAACGCCCAGATGAGCGCCCTGCTGCGCGGGGAGGAGGTCGAGCTCCGCAGCTTCAACTTCAAGACCGGCATACCGGAATTCAACGGAAACTATCTCAGGATGGGCGCCGACGACGTGCTTGTCATAGAGGGCATCCACTGCCTAAACGACAGACTGTCTTACATGATCGATCCGGACCGCAAGTTCAAGATCTACATCAGCGCCCTTACCGCGCTCAACATAGACGAGCACAACCGCCTCTCGACGACAGACCTGCGTGAGATACGCAGGCTGGTCAGGGACGCCCGCACCCGCGGGTTCTCGGCCTCCGAGACCATAGCCCGCTGGGAGAGCGTGAGGCACGGCGAGGAGGAGAACATCTTCCCGTTCCGCGAGACCGCGGACGTCACTTTCAACTCGGCGACGCTCTACGACCTGTCCGTGCTCAAGACCTTTGCCGAGCCCCTGCTCTTCGCCATTGACAGGGAGGCTCCGGAGTACACCGAGGCGAGCCGACTGCTCAAGCTCCTCGACTACTTCCTCGGCCTGTCCTGCGAGGACGTGCCGCGCAACAGCCTGCTGAGGGAGTTCATTGGCGGGAGCCTGTTCCCGGTGGGCTGATCCGTGCTCCGGCGGGACAGACGAAAAGAAAACGTTCTTCGACAATTGCATATTATCCAGAAAAGAAGCCGCGGTCGGGCCTTCGGCCGCGACGCGGCGGCTTTAATATATGAAAGGTGGTGACACAATGGAAAACGAAAAGGATGCCGTTTCCGAGGAGGTAAAGGCCGGGGCTGCCGAGACCGCTGTTCCGACCGAGGAGAATCCGCTTGCCTACGCTAAACGGAAACGCCGTCTCGGCGACAGGAGCGACGGACGCAGGCTGCGCACCATACAGCCCATGCAGCGTCTGATGCCCTACATCATGCCGAAGCGCAGCGATGCGCTCAACACCTTTTATGACCGGATCGAGGTTTCCAGGGCGGAGGACATCTGCCGGCGGAAGGCCAACGGGGGGATGAAGAACTTCACGATACTTCACGTCCTCCTCGCGGCCTACGTCAGGACGATATCCCAGAGGCCCGGCATCAACCGGTTCATAAGCGGTCAGAAGGTCTACTCGCGCAACTCCATCTCGTTCATCATGACGGTCAAGAAGGACATGTCTCTGAACGCCCCCGACACCTCCATCAAGGTGGACTTCGAGCCGGGCGACACGCTCGATACGGTGTACGAGAAATTCAACAAGGTCGCGGCGGAGGCCATAGCCTCCCTGGAGCATCCGACGAGCTTCGACAAGCTCTGCAAGGTGCTCAACATCATGCCGGGCTTCCTGCTCAGGTTCTTTATCTGGCTGCTCCGGGTCATGGACTACATCGGCATCCTCCCGAAGGGCCTGCTGAAGCTTTCCCCGTTCCACGGCTCCATGATAATAACCAGCATGGGGTCGCTCGGCATCAACCCGATCTACCATCACATCTACGACTTCGGCAACCTGCCCGTGTTCCTGTCGTACGGAACGAAGAGGGTCGTATACGAGTACGACCGCAAGGGGAGCCTGATGAAGCACAGGTACATCGAGCTTAAGGCGGTAACGGACGAGCGCATCTGCGACGGCCACTATTACGCCTCGGCCTTCAAGTACTTCAAGAAACTCATCGAGAACCCCGCCTGCCTCGAATATCCTCCCGAGTCCCTCGAGGAGGACATAGACTGAGAGCGGCTCCCCCGCCCGGCACGCCGGGCGGGGGATATCGCAAAGGAGAGAGCTTATGGGCCTGTTATCCGGCTGGAGAGCCAGAAGAGCAGAAAAAAAAGACCCGTCCGGCAGGACTTTCCGCCGGGCGGCGGCCGCCCGCATAGCCGGGCAGGCCATCAAATACGTGACCGAGCGCAGGGACGGGTCCGACGAGGTCATAGGAAGGCACGGGAGCATCAGCGTGAAGAACGGTGAGCTCATAGTCTTCGCCTCGTCCGACGTGCTGTTCAGAAGCGCCGTCGACGACACCGGGTTCTCCGAGCTCCTCTCGCGCGACGGGGTCATCCTGAAGGGGCGGGACCTTG
>JAEEGG010030417.1_pt1 | contig 10024 bp, 7 predicted proteins | sample 9134161 | NCBI WGS metagenome assembly JAEEGG01 (sample SAMN16246543, study PRJNA631951) | gut metagenome | biome: gut microbiome; feature: rumen; material: CR-attached | host: Bos | place: Iran: Karaj | collected 2018-10 | reverse complement strand
GCGGCGAGGGTATATGCCATCGCTGCCAACACGATTTGCAACACCATCATGCACTGTTTTTTGATAATAACGACACAAAATTACTAAACTGGCGCAAAAAAACCATGAAAAACGTTGAGGTTTAGAATATTTTAATTAAATTTGCAAGCAAAAAACAATCAGTGATGAGAAATATCATGATTCTTCTCGTGTTGGTCCTATTCCTGACAACGCAAAACTTAAGTGCCTTGACACTCTCGAAAGGCGTATCCAAGGAGCTCGCCGACTACAGGAAAGCCAACATCAGCAAAATCGTCTATGACCTGACGTTCGATATCCCCGCCAATCAGAAACAGAAGGTGAAGGGCAAAGCCATCATCTCTTTCAACTTAAAAGCCCGGCAGGACGTCGTACTCGACTTCCAGGGAGATTTCAACGGCATCTGCTATGTCCATGACAAGAAAAGACGTCGCGCCGCAAGAGTCAAATATCGCGACGAACATATCATTATCCCTATGGTGGTGACGAGGGAGGGGGAAAACAAGATCGAACTGAATTTCAAAGCCCAGGACAAGGCCCTCAATCGCAATGCCGACTATTTGTACACCCTTTTCGTGCCCGATATGGCGCGTTCCGTCTTCCCCTGCTTCGACCAGCCTGACCTCAGGGCCGTCTTCGTCACCACGCTGAAGGCACCCAACGGCTGGAAGACGATGACGAGTGACAATATCTGTCAGCTTCCCACCTATCTCTATTCTTTCGTCGCAGGTAAATTTCAGGAGAAAACCGCAGTTCGTGACAATCGTCCCATGCGTATCCTCTACCGTGAGACCAATCCCGACAAAGTTTCACAACTCGACCAAGTGTGCGATGAGGCCGCCCATGCGCTGAAATGGATGGAAGGTTATACGGGCATCGCCTGTCCCTTCGAGGAATACGGCATGGTGGTGCTACCTGGCTATCAGTTTGGCGGCATGGAACATCCGGGAGCCATCCAGATGAACGACCGTCGCATTTTCCTCGAGAAGAACGCTACGCAAGAGGAGAAGGCTGCCCGTCTGGAACTAATTGCCCACGAGACAGCTCATCTGTGGTTTGGAGACCTTGTTTCGCTGAAGTGGTTTGAAGATGTATGGACCAAGGAGGTGCTCGCCAATTTCATGGCCTCGAAAATCACCCGTCGGACGTTCTCAGGCATCGACCACGAACTTAATTTCCTGAAGACTTACCAGAACCGTGCCATCGCCATCGACCGTACGAATGGTACACACCCCATCGCTCAGGAACTGGACAATCTGAACCAGGCCAGCCTACTCTACGACAACATCATCTACGATAAAGCCCCCGTCATGCTACGGATGCTTGAAGAGATTATGGGTGCCCCTGAGATGCAGACGGGATTGCAAAAATACCTCCGCAACCACCTGTTCAACAATGCCTCATGGGATGATCTCGTCGCTACCCTCGACTCTGCGGCACCCAAGGCCAATGTCCGACAGTTCAGCGATGTCTGGGTCAAGCAGAAAGGCATGCCAACCATCCACACCTCCTACAAGAATGACAAAATCGTCATCACCCAGACCGATCCCTACCATCGTGGTATCGTCTGGCCGCAGAAGTTCCAAGTGCGTCTGATATACGACCTCGGCACCAGCCGTACGATCAACGTTGACATGAAAGACTCCACCTTTATCGTCAAGACTTCTGGCAAGCCCAACTATATCATCCCCAACTTCGACGGCAGGGGATACGGACACTTCACCCTCGACGATGAGTATGCTATCATTCTGCCCAAGCGGCTTCTGACCACCCGAAACGACCTGAACCGCTATGCCCTGCTGCTCACCCTCCACGACAACTACCTCTTAGGACGCATCCCTCCCTCCTACTTCGGCGAACTTTACCGTTTCATGATGAAAGAGCACAACCCCCTCATCATGTCCACCGCTATCGACCACATGTTCAAGATTGCCTTCGACCTCGCCCCAGAGCAACGTAAGACACTCGAACTCAGCATGATGGATCTGTTGGACGAAAACCGCACAAAGGAGTGTCACCAGTTCATTATCCGCAAATTAGGCTCTAACGCTACCGCACCCGAACTGATTGATAAGATCTACACCATCTGGAGGGATCATAACGATCCGCTCCTCAACGAACAGGACTATATGAACATGGCCTACCGTCTAGCCATTGTCCGTGGCGACACATACCATCCTGTACTGAATGCCCAGCGTCAACGCCTGACGAATATAGACGAACTGCGTGAATTCGACTATATTAGCCGCGTCTGTACGACAGACCCTGCCCTGCGCACCAGACTGTTCAACGAGATGCTCCGTCCCCAAAACCGCAAGCAGGAGCCCTGGGCCCTGAAAGCCCTCCAACTGCTTAATGCTGACGTCTTTGAGTCTGTCAACAATGTCTTTATCGAGCCTGGGCTGTTGTCGCTGCCGTATATCCAGCAGACTAGCGGCATCTTCTTCCCCACCAATTGGCTGTATGCGCTGCTGGGGTCCCACAAGAGCAAGGAAGCACGTCTAACCGTGGAGAAATTTCTCAGTTCCAACACCGATTGTCCTGAATATTTGCGCAACAAGGTCTTCGAGGCCGCCTGGATGATGATGGAGCAGCAGCCCTACGTCGCAAAGGCAAAACCCGTCATCGTGCCGAAGAAAGACATTACCCCTTCTGATTCCGACAAAAAGTCCGCTGTCAAGAAGACACCTGTCAAAAAGACATCCGGCAAGAAAGCACCAGCTAAGAAAGCGCCTGCCAAGAAAGCTCCCGCAAAGAAAAAGTAGAACTCAATGAATTTACACCTATTTAATATATTATAGTAGCTTTATGAAGAAAATGTTATTCCTGACTGGTCTCATACTGATGACCAGTTATCTCAAAGCAAATGCAGAAGTCGATCCGAATTTCTATGTCTATCTTTGTTTCGGACAGTCAAACATGGAAGGTAATGCTCAGCCTGAGTCGATAGACAAAAAGGACATCGACGAGCGATTCAAGACGCTGGCATGCGTCGATTTTAGCAATCCTGCCCGTAAGATGGGTGAATGGTACACCGCCTATCCTCCCATCGTCAGACAAGGAACAGGATTAGGCATGGCCGATTATTTTGGCCGCACAATGGTAGCGAACTTGCCCGAAAATGTGAGTGTGGGCGTTATCGATGTGGCTATCGGCGGTACCAAGATTGAAGGTTTCATGCAGGAAGAAGTCGGGAATTATATCGCTTCGATGACTTCCAGCGAGCAATGGTTGAAGGATTATTTCAAAGCCTACGACAACGATCCCTATCAGCGGCTGGTAGATATGGCCAAGATAGCCCAGCAGTCAGGCATCATCAAGGGTATTCTTCTACACCAGGGTGAAAGCAACAATGGGCAGCAGGACTGGCCAGACAAAGTCAAGCTCATCTATGACCGACTGATTGCCGATCTCGGTCTTAATGCAGAAGACATCCCCCTCTTTGTGGGTGAGACTGTCAGCCAGGCTGCTGGAGGTGCATGCTGGCATCACAATGCCGTTATTGCAAAAGTGCCCAACGTCATCCCTAACTCTTTTGTCATTTCATCTGCAAACTGTCCGCAGAAAGGCGACGGACTGCATTTCACCGCTCAAGGCTATCGCATCATGGGACAGCGTTACGCAAAGGCAGCCTTGCAGGTGCTAGGTATCGAAGCAGAGATCCAAGAACCCGAACAGCCAAAGTCCGACCTTGAAGCAGACCAGCGCTTCACCAGTCTTGAAGAGATTGGGGATACACCTTTCGCCATCATCAACGAAACGGAAGGAATGGCACTCTTCGGCTCAGACAACCAGAATCTGAAATACGACATTCTGGCCAATGCTTTCCTGAGCACCAACTCTGGCTATCTCTTCAGGTTGGAAGACAGCACTATTGAGGGTGGCAACCTGCTTCACCTTATCACGCCTGACGGTAGTGAGTATAACATCTGGGGGTCGCCAGGCTATCTGAATGCGCAACCGTTGGAAACAGGTTGGTGCTGTTTCATCTTAGGTCTGAACAATCAGAACGGACAGGATTTTGAGAACGGTGCCGTTTGGGAAATCGAATATGCAGACGGTAAAGGTTTCGCCCTGAAGAACGTCGGTACAGGCAAGTATTTGAAGGATGCTGGTAATGCAAACTACGACGAACCCACGTACTTCTCCTTCTGCACGCTGAAAGAGTCGACAGCTATCAAAGCTATACGTATGATTATCAGCAAAGATGGCGCCATCTACGACCTCAACGGCCGCCGGATGAACGAGAAGAACCTCCGCCCAGGCATCTACATCAGAAACAATCAGAAAATAATCATTCGCTAATGTCAATAACTAATCTAAAACTACTGCTGGTTGCTCTCCTTTTGACTTTTAGCACCACAGTTACTTACGCAGACAAGACTGTTGCAGACTTGGATGGTAAGGACAAGGACAGGTATGAGATGTTCCGTCACCTGTTTCTGAACGGCACGCCCGAAGAATTCTACAACTTTGCCGACGAATATGCCAAGGAATTGCATAAGAAGGGTTATATGATGCTCTATTACAAGCTGTTGTGCAACAAGGGATTCTTTGCGCTTAGGCATAATCAGATCTATCGTGCCATTCAGTATGCCCATGCCTTGGACCAAGAGGTCAGGGAGGACAAAGCCAGCGACTACTACTATCTCGCCACAGGACTCTATGGCGACATCTACAGCAGCAGCCACGACAAGGCCCGTGGGGAGACCTACTTCAAACAGGCTCTCGAGGAGGTGGGCGACCGTGACGAGAAGTTCACGATGCGCGTCTATCTGTGCCTGGCAGAGATGTCTTGCCTGAAGAATCCCCTGAAGGCCCTGACGTGGGCGGACAAGTCTATCGAAACAGCCCAGAAGGCGAAGAACATCGACTATCTCTCCATGTCGCTGGCCATGAAGGCCTACATCTACTTCATCATAGGCGATGCGCAGCAGTTCTTCTCGGCATATAACCAATACACAGACTTGCGCGATCAGGGCCTATCGGAGTTCAACCATCGGTATGACAATATCCTGGAGGTGGCCAGACTGGCTTTCAATATGGAATACGACGAAGCACTGAACAAGGTAAGCAACGGCAATCTGGCCGTCGACAGTTCACTGACCATCATCAGCATCTATGCCTTGAAAGGCGATCTCACTCTGGCCCTTGAGGCCATGAAGCGACGATATAACGAGATGGACTCTCTCTACAGCATCCTTCAGGACGCTAATTTCAACCAACTGGCTTCAGAAACCAGCCTGATGCGCACCCGTGAGGAGGCTGCCGCTAATAAAAGTTTAGCCAAACAGCTGATGAACTGGCTGATAGGACTGACGGTGGTCTATCTATTTGTTTACATCATGGGCCGTCGCCGTCTGATGAGGAAGATCTGGGCCAAGAACAAAGACCTGAGGGCCGCACTCAGACGCGCAGAGGAGTCGGATCGTATGAAATCGACCTTCATCCAAAGCATGAGCCACGAAATCCGCACGCCCCTGAATGCAGTGTCTGGATTCGCGGAGGTCATCTGTTCGCCAGACTATGAGCTCTCCGACGACGAGAAACGGGATATGCAGATGCGCATCTCCAGCAATGTAGAACAGATCACATCTATCATCAACGAACTTCTGGAACTTTCACAGAGCGAGAGTGAGGATGTCATTCCTGATAGCGAAAAGACCGACGTTTGTGTCAACGAACTCGCCAGTTCGATTGTCAAGGAGTGTAAGGGTAAGCAGAAGACTGGTGTGGAACTGCGCTTTACGACGAATGTCAGCGACAACTTTAAGATCCGTTCCAACACCTACCGGCTGAAGAATGCGCTGACGCATCTGATGGATAATGCCATGAAGTTCACGGAGTTAGGCCATGTGGAACTGCGCTGCGAACATAATGGCGATCGAATACGCTTCATTGTGACAGACACAGGCTGCGGCATCAAGGAAGAAGACCGTGATCGCATCTTTGACACCTTCCAGAAAGGAGACGATTTCATGGCTGGCGTCGGCTTAGGCCTTCCCATCTGCCGCCGACTGATACACTCCCTTGGCGGAGAGGTCAGCCTTGATGAGACCTACACCAACGGCGCCCGCTTCATCATCACCGTGTAATAGCAATCACCAAAACAAAGGCCGCTGCCTGATTCACTCGGACAGCGGCCATAACCTATCAGCCTGCAATTAAATCACTAACCCATTAAGACAATCTTTTTACCTATTGGCCGACAGGCTGGCTCCTATATGAAAATGGGGATTTCTGGGTTGCTGGAGCCAATGAGAGAGAATATATAGGAATCGAATTGGCCTTTTTTGGAAACTCTCTACATATATATAACTAACGAGCACCCAAAATCTTGCATGATTTTTCGGACTTTAACACAACTTTAACATTTCAAAGGCAAACAATAAACCGCTGCCTGATTCTCTCAGACAGCGACCATAACGTATGGAGGCTAAAACAACTTAACTTTATTCTGCTTGTTGCTCGTTGATGATTTCCTCTGCCAGATAGGCATCACTCATGTTGTGAAGATGATTGCGCAAGTCGGACAGATGGCGGTAGGTCTCGGAATTGTAAAAGACCTCCAAGGCCTGCGGATGGGTAATCCCCAACCTTTCTGCCAACAGATTGACAACCCGAGCATATTTCATCTGTAGCAGGGTCTCGTTGATGAGAGGATTACTTTCCATCGTTTAATAATATCGCTTCCTTAAACACTAAATACTTATCAACTAATTCTTGTCTTATCAGGCAAATCTGATTGTTTGGCTTCTCATATTGAAGTCTTGCCAAAGCCTCTTCGCGAGTGATAAGGCCAGCGTCATAAAGCTCTATGGTATTGAATACTCGGTCGTTCGCAATGCCACCCTCGACAATATCATAGTTGTTCCAAAGCATCTCCCCGTGTCGATTGCCTATCACAAAATCAAGCCATTCGTCATTGTATGCCTCAAACTTGAGATACCTATAATCATTCTTTGAAATCTCATCGAGGTTCAACTCATAGCAATTCAGATATTGGGGTTTGTCCTTGTTGATTGGCCGTTGAGCCCAATCTATGGCCTGCTGGCGAATGCTTGTCAGATAAAAGCCTTCTCCGAAATCGAGATTCTTACGTCCGACCCCTACCAATGGAGTATCGACTATTAATGTGGTACCATGAAAGACTTCCATCTATGCACTCTTTTTTGTTGCAAAATCAGGATTGTGCTTACGAATGTATTCAAGCACTTCGTCAACGATATATTCCTTTCCCTGAGTATGGAGAGTAGGATAGCTGGGATAGAGGAAGCGCTCTATCCCATCTGTCCGTTTTAATTCCAGAAGCACGTCTCTGGGACTAATCCCGATGCGCTTTGCCGTATTCTCCAGACAAAAGACTGCAAATTCGGTTGCTCTCTGATCTTTACTCATATCTATTCCTCCATTTTGCGGCAAAGATACAAATAAAAACAGAAACGCGCAAGTTTTTTGCAAGAAATTACTTATTCGGGAGTAAGTTATCGTCATCAATAAAACATAATCACATCCGATTCTTCGTTAATAAAGCATAAATAGCAGCCCCCTCATGCAGTCTTTTCCTCTTTTAAGACACTATATAAGAAGAAAAGACTAAATTTGCAGTAAATTATAAAAAGTATGAGAAAGAATTTGTTTTTATCAGTTGTTCTATTGTTGACCGCATCAGCAGGATTGACAAACTGCTCAAGTTCAGAAACGTCTGAGTTACAGACTGGTGTAATTGATGAAGCTGTTAACAACATAGACTTGGATCCTGAGTTGTTAGTTCAGAAACCGTTATGGACGAGCATGGATTTCGGCTATCTCAACACTAGTTCTTATAAGACGGAGGATGGTTCCGCATGGCTTTGGCACGACAACTTTGGACGCCTTACGACAATTATGCTCTTCATTCCTGCAACGATGGACATCAGCGTACTCTATCAGAATCCTTCGTCTGTGGATCAACTGAACGGGGAATACTATCAATTAGGCAATGACAACGAGCTGAAACTTTACGACAGTTTTGAATTTGAGGGACAGCACAACGATTTCAATACCTCCGATATGGCTTATGGCTTTGAATACTATAAACAGTACTTCAAAGGGGTGAAAGTGTTTGGTGCAGGCTATTCCGTCAACTATTATATCACGCCACAAGGCAAGAGACTTGCGTATGCCAACGGAAGGTTGTTGACGGATTTGTCAGTAGATATTAATCCGCTCATCACCGCCAATCAGGCCAAGCGCATTTTTGCCGCCCGTTTAGGCGAGCAGGCGACAAAAAACTGGACAGCAGAGTTGATGGTTAGGGAATTCATTATTAAGGAGAATGATGATGATGTGCGCGACGAACGTCTCGTTTGGCATGTCAAGGGGTCAGAATATCCAGAGGAGGAGGCTTGGAAGATTGTAGCTTTGTCATCATCAATGGTGAGCAATGATCCTTTGTGTCATGAAGCCCAAATTGATGCCCATACAGGCCAGTTGCTTATCGAGGGCAATACGCTGTCATTTGCAACTGGATACTAACGCCATACGGCTCGGTGCCAGTAAGTCTGGAGTACCCCCTCGTTATTCTCAATTCTGACCTGAATGGAGGCAACAGAACTGATAAGCAGGTGCAAGGCTGGTGAACGCCAGGCTTTGAACCTGCTTTATCAGCAATACAAACCCCAACTGCTGAAGATCTGCCGACAATACACGAAAGAGGATGATGTGGCAGAGGATCTGCTGCATGATGCCTTCGTGGTGATTTTCACCTCACTCGACAGATTGGAGAACGATGACAAGTTAGAGGCTTGGATGTACGCCATTGTCAGGAATGTGGGCTATCACTATCGCCAGCATGCTGACAAAGAACTGGCTGCACTCCAACAACTGGCCAAAGAGAAACCAAATACTACTGAAACAGGTCATATTGCAGACTACAACGAACTGAAATCACTCGTCACCTTATTGCCTCAAGGTTATCAGCAGGTGTTCAGATTGTCAGTCTTTGAAGGATTGTCGCATCAGGAGATCAGCCAATTGTTAGGCATTACGCCCCATTCATCTTCTTCTCAATTGTCCCACGCCAAGCGGATGCTGAGGCAACTGATCAGGCAATCATGGGTACTAGTGTTCCTGCTCATCGCTATTCCTGCGGCCATCTGGCAGTTCCTGAAAAAAGAAAAGGAACCTGAGAATCAGTTGCCTGTCATCAGTGAGACCAATCCGAAACCACAGCCCACAACGCCAGTGGAAAAGCCTGATGAGCAGCCTGTATATGTCGCCATCAACAAGCATCCGTCCTCTCATCCCATACGTTATCAGGCAGAGACCGTCATTCTGCCAGACAGCATACCTTATCAAAAGCAAGAGGAGCAGACGGAAACTCCTACAGAGACACCCATGACTACAGAGGCTGAAACAAGTAAAGATACCGTCATCTATCAGAGCCTCCCATTGCCCTCTGCTGACGAACTGTTTACAACAGAACTTGTCTCTACCAGTCGTTCTTGGAATATCAGCGTGGCTTACAACGGATTGATAGGACTAAACGATAACTACTTGTCAGCAGCTTCTGGCTCGTTCAGCAACTGGATAGATTACAACTACTATCTGAACAATTCTCCTTCTGTTCCTGACGATGCCGAGACCAGATCCCTAATGAACATCGCTGCTCAGAACTCTCTCATCAATAGTGGCATGATGGAAGCTCGCTATGAGCATAAACGACCTACTACATTGCAAGTCTTGTTCAACCATAAGTTGTCAAAGCGCTTCTCTATCGAGACGGGTCTCAGTTATACGCGACTGGCTTCGACCATTAGTACAGGTAGCAGCAATGCCTATATTCAGGAACAGCAACGACTGCACTATCTTGGTATTCCATTCCGTCTTGGCTGGCAATGGTACAGGAAGTCCCATCTTAGCCTCTATTCGTCAGCAGGAATAATGCTGGAGTTGCCGATCAAGAGCGCTGTGGATATCTGTCATATTGCCAACGGCATTAACACCTTCCAGAAAGAAACGTCCC
>JAEEGG010030411.1_pt1 | contig 10025 bp, 5 predicted proteins | sample 9134161 | NCBI WGS metagenome assembly JAEEGG01 (sample SAMN16246543, study PRJNA631951) | gut metagenome | biome: gut microbiome; feature: rumen; material: CR-attached | host: Bos | place: Iran: Karaj | collected 2018-10 | reverse complement strand
GGTCAGGCTCAGACCGGCACCGGCAAGACCGCCGCATTCGGACTGCCACTTCTGTCTAAACTTGATGTGGAGCAGAAGTCGGTTCAGGCGCTGATCCTGACTCCTACCAGAGAACTGGCCATTCAGATTTCCGAAGCACTGCAGAGTTTTGCCAAATATCTGCCGGGCTTTCATATTCTGCCGATCTATGGCGGCGCATCCTATGAAACCCAGATCAAATCTCTCAAAAGAGGTGCTCATGTGGTGGTGGGAACTCCGGGCCGCGTGATGGATCTGATGAGAAGAGAGAAACTGATCCTGGACGAACTGAAGGCTCTGGTTCTTGATGAGGCCGATGAAATGTTAAACATGGGTTTTATCGAGGATATTGAATGGATCCTGGAGGAATGTCCGGAGCAGAAGCAGATTGCCCTGTTTTCCGCCACCATGCCTAATGACATCAAACGGGTTGCCAGACAGTATCTGACTGAACCGGTGGAAGTCAGAATTGCGGCTAAAACCGCCACCGCCTCAACCGTAAGACAGCGTTTCTGGTATGTATCCGGATTCCATAAGATCGAGGCACTGTCGCGTCTGCTGGAGGTTGAACCCTATGACGCGGTTCTGATCTTCGTCAAGACCAAGAATGATGCGGAGGAGGTTTCAACCCGTCTGTGCGCCAGAGGTTATGCGGCTGAATCGCTGCACGGCGATATTCCGCAGAAGATCCGTGAAAAAATTGTCGACAAACTCAAGGGCGGCCAGCTGGATATTCTGGTTGCCACCGATGTTGCCGCCCGCGGTCTTGATGTAGATCGTATCACCCATGTGGTCAACTATGATATTCCGTACGATGTTGAATCCTATGTACACCGGATTGGAAGAACCGGAAGAGCAGGACGTACCGGTGATGCAATTCTGTTTGTCTCTCCGCGTGATCGCAAGATGCTGCGTATTATCGAGCAGGTTACCAAGCAGAAAATCGAGCCGATGCTGATGCCTACCAACGAGGATATCAACAAGCACCGTATCGAATCGTTCAAGAATAAAATTCTAGAGGGAATGGAAACCGAGGGGCTTGAACCATACCAGGAGCTGATCAGTGAAATTCTTTCCGATGATTCGGTTGATCCGGTGGAACTGTGCGCCGCCCTTGCCAAAATGGTAAACGGCAACGAACCGCTGTTTCTTGATACCACCGAAGAGGAGCCTGAACAGCGCGAAATTTCCGATGATGAGAACAGCCCGCGCCGCCGTGACCGCGAAAAACGTCCGGTTTCCGCCGAGGCTGAAATGCTGAAGGACTTCCCTGAAATCGCCATGAAACGCTACATGGTGGATGTGGGCCGTTTCCACGGGGTGAAACCTGGACAGATCGTGGGAGCCATTGCCAATGAGGGCGGACTTGAAAGCAAATACATCGGTCATATTGATATTTACGGCAGCTACTCCACCGTGGATCTGCCTGAAATACCGTCCGAAATTATGTCGGTTCTCAGGAATGCCCGGGTATGCGGTAGGAAACTGGACATAAAGATTTTCGATCTTGAACGTGCGGAAAAGGAATCCTCCCGCTCTTCGAGAAGAAAACCGGTATTTGTTGATTTTGACGGCCGCGGTGACAGAAAATCACGTTCCGGATCAAAAAATTATCAGAATTCCCGCTCAATGAGAGATCGCGGTCACTCTCACCGGGGCGCAAGAGGTAGATAATATAGTCTATATACCGGACAGAGGTATAGTTGAGGTAAAAAAAAAAGACCAGTTCAAAAAACTGGTCATACCACACGGAGGAAATATATGAAACAAAATCTTCTAACTATATCTATAGACTCTGATAAATTAAAAAAGTTCCCAGAAAAATTTAATTTTTTAAATTTTTTTTCAAAAAAAATTAACAGCAGACTGATTTGCGGCGCAATATCCCTGTCGGCTGCTTTTTTTATTCCTGTTTCAACCGCCCTGGCCGGACATAAACCGGCAGAGCCGCAGATCGACTGCACCCGGCTGCAGTTTATAACCGAACCTGCAGATCCTCTGTATGAACAGTGTGTTTCCGCCTCGGCTGCTGGCAATGCCGCCGCATCTCTTGAACTTGCAAGACTGTACCTTAACGGAGGCGGCTCCATTGAAAAAAATTCCGCTGAAGGGGTACGCATGATGAAAATCGCCGGGCAGCAGGGCAGTGATACTGCGGTGCTGGAACTTGGACTTTTGTATCTTAACGGTGAGCATGTGGAAAAGGATATCAAAACCGCGCAGGAGTATTTCAGCAGGATCAGCGGGGTGAACGACCAGGCTGCAATGATGCTGGCGGAAATTAAAATGTCCGAAGCATACGAACTGTCATACGGCTCCGGAAAAGTAAGACGCAATGAACGCCGCGCCCTTGAACTCTACCGGCAGGTTGCCGGCAGTCCGAGCGTGTACCGCCAGGCGGCACAGCTGGCGCTCGGTGATATGTATCTTAACGGCCGCGGTACCATGGTCGATTTTACCGAGGCTTTCCGCTGGTTCAATCTTGCACTGCCTGATCAGGAATCAATCAATCCGGAAAACCAGAATGTGGCGGTTCTCAAGGCTACCATGTACCGCAAGGGCATGGGCGTAAAACAGAATTACAGTAAGGCGCAAAAGATCTATCAGCTGCTGATTGACCGCTACCGCAATCCGGCCGCCATGTTCGAACTTGCCGGCATGTATTCCTACGGGATCGGTGTAAAACAGGATCTGCAGAAGGCTATGGATCTCTACAGCGAGGTTCAGGGTATAGCCTGCGCCGATTTTGTAAAGATCAGCGGTTACCCGAACATGTGTGCACTGGTGGGGTACGAAATTGCCAATATTGCCCGGTTCAGGGCCTCTCTGGAACAGAACAATATTCCGGAATAAACAATTCAGCCCGGAGGTCTGAAGCTGTGACTGCCGCTGTTTCCCCTTTACCGGCGGCAGTCTCCCTTTGGGTTCTCAATTTTCAAACTCCGCAGTGATGAACCGTACCCGGTTCCACTGTGACTGCTGCGACATTTATCCTTTTCAAATACTGCTATAATTCCTGCAGCGCGGTTCGCTGCGTTGCGGCAGATAACAATCAATTTCGGGGGAAGGAATGAATCTATATAATAAAATCAACAGTGGAGAACCCTACATCATAGCTGAAATGTCGGCCAATCACTGCGGAGATCCCGCTGTCGCATTCAGGATCATTGAAGAGGCGGCAAAGGCCGGTGCCGACTGTCTTAAAATCCAGACCTATACGGCAGACACCCTGACCGTCAACTGCAGCGATGAGCCGTATATGATTAAGGGAGGACTGTGGGACGGCTACAATTACTACCGGCTGTATCAGGAGGCCATGACTCCCTGGGAGTGGCAGAAAGATCTGAAACAGAAATGTGAAAGCGAGGGAATGGATTTTCTTTCCACTCCCTTTGACAGTACCGCGGTCGACTTTCTGGAGGAACTGGGAGTTGAATTCTATAAGATTGCATCCTATGAACTGGTGGATATCCCGCTGATTGAATATGTCGCCTCGAAGCACAAACCAATTGTTATGTCGGTGGGCATGGGCAGCGAGGAGGAAATCCGCGAGGCGCTGGAGGCCTGCTACCGTCAGTCAAACCGGCAGATCGTTCTGCTCAAATGCTGCAGTCAGTATCCTGCCAGATATGAGGATATGAATCTGTCCTCCATCCCGCTCCTGCGGGAACTGTTCAAAGTTCCGGTAGGACTGTCGGATCATTCACCGGGCTCTCTCGGTCCGGTTGTTGCCGTCGCCCAGGGGGCGGTTGTAATTGAAAAACATGTCTGTCTGTCCCGCGACATGGGCGGACCGGATGCCGGATTCTCCATGGAAATGGAGGAATTTGCCCAAATGGTCCGGGATGTCAGAAATACTGTGAAAATCCTCGGAAAGCCGACTCTGGAACTTACTGAGAACGAGAAGAAAGGGCTTTGCGGAAGAAGATCTCTGGTTGCGGTGAAAGAGATCCGGAAAGGCGAAATCTTTACTCCGGAAAACCTGCGAAGCATCAGACCAGCCATCGGGATCAAACCTAAATACTACCGGGAACTGCTGGGAAAACCGGCATCCCGGGATTACCGGTTCGGTCAGGGAATTGATGCTTCGGAACTGGAACGATAGTCTGCTATATTTTTCGATCTATGGCGATGGAACCGTCCTCTCTGCGCCATCTATCCGGGAATTTACCCTGCAGAAGATAGGTATAGGACAGAATTTCCGCCATGATCTGATACAGCTCCCGGGGAATGTTCGAACCTTCCGGCAGATCATCAAGATAGCTTAACAGCACCGGATCTTTGTGAATATAGATCCCGGCCTCCTGCGCCAGCTGGATCAGCTCATCAGCCTCCAGTCCCTCCGCTTTGGAGGCAATTTCAGGTGCGGGACTGCCGTCGTTGTATTTTATGGATACCGCTTTCTTTGATTCTGCCATAGTTATACCCTCCATCCGTCAAATTCGTCATCCTGCATGAACTGAAGTTCCTGATCTGTGTAGTCTGAAGGATGTTTCACACTTCCTCTGCGGCATTCAAAATCGCTGCTGTTCAGACCGAGTTCTGAGAACCTTTTCTGCAGAAGATGCAGAGTTTCCCGCAGTCGTGAATAACCGTCGTAACTTTCCGCCGTGGCTCTGAGCTTCAGATCCGGACTGTTATAGTTTACTTTGATGCCGATCGAACCGAAAGGTGCGATTTCAAAATAGAAATTCAGATCCAGTCCGTGATCCTGTCCGTCCTCGGATTTTGAACGCTTCAGCAGCATGCAGTTTTCCCTCCTGTTCTCCTTTGGAGTCGGCAGAGGCAGATAGAACGGCCATACATTTCCTTCGTTTCTGGTCTGCTGTGCGCTGTTGTGCAGTGTATCGAGGTGGCGGGTAAGATTATCGAGCATCTTCTGCGGCCACTGTTCACTGTCGCCGACGTCCGCACCATCCTGAAGCAGTTTCAGCATTTTACCCCGCGGAGAATGCAGCTCTTCCTCCACATTGATCCCGAACTGTTTGAGTCGTACGGCAACCAGCATCGAAGCCCAGGCTCTGAGGCCTTTGGACATACTGCTGTTTCCTGAGAGCGGATTGTCAATATAGTTGAGCCACTGGAGCAGAGACGGTGTGTCGGCCAGGGATGCGTTGAACATCTGTTCAATGTTTCGGGCATTCCTTTTCATATTGTCAGGAATGGACGGATCTGCAAGATCCTGCATGATCTGGTTTAATCCGGTAGCGGTGATCTGAGTTTTGACCGGTGAGGCCGTACCTGTCTCCACCGGTTTTGCGGTTACCGGAGTTTCGAGCTGGACTGCGGGACGCTGCTGCGGACTGTCGGCCGGTCTGGCTGCTGCTGCAGACTCGCTGCGGGTAAACAGTCCTGCTATCTTACGGAACAGACCTCTTTTTTCGACTTCAGCTCCGGTCGGAGTTTCCGTTCTGGCGTCTGCTGTTCTGGCTGTCGTAACTGACTGCTGTTCCGGTTTTGAACGGATGGTTTCATCTGTCCTGGTAACGCTCGGTTTGTTCTGCTGGTAGATCATTTCAGCGGTACTGCGCGTCTGTTTCGGTTCGGTTGCAACCGGTTCTCTGATGCCGGCTTTCTGCGGATCAGCGTTATTTTTTACCTGTGGAACTGCGGAAGCAGTTTTTGCAGCGGTGTTCTGAGAATCAACGGTGGTTTTTGCTGCAGAAGCAGTAGTTTCCGTTGCGGCAGTTTTAGCTGTGGCGTTCTGAGGATCGACGGTCGTTTTTGCTGCTGCCTGCGGAGTTTCCGTTGCGGCAGTTTTAGCTGTGGCGTTCTGAGGATCGACGGCCGTTTTTGCTGCTGCCTGCGGAGTTTCCGCTGCGGTAGTTTTAGCTGCTGCCTGCTGAGTTTCCGCTGCGGTAGTTTTAGCTGCGGCGTTCTGAGGATCGACGGTCGTTTTCGCTGCTGCCTGCTGAGTTTCCGCTGCAACAGTTTTAGCAGGAGCGTTCTGAGGATCGACGGTCGTTTTTGCTGTTGCCTGCGGAGTTTCCGCTGCGGTAGTTTTAGCAGGAGCGTTCTGGGAATCTACAGTCGTTTTTGCTGCTGCCTGCGGAGTTTCCGCTGCGGTAGTTTTAGCTGCGGCGTTCTGAGAATCGACGGTCGTTTTGGCTGCTGCCTGCTGAGTTTCCGGTGCAACAGTTTTAGCAGGAGCGTTCTGAGGATCGACGGTCGTTTTTGCTGCTGCAGTTGTAGTTTCCGCTGCGGCAGTTTTAGCTGTGGCGTTCTGAAGATCGACGGTCGTTTTTGCTGCGGCTTGCGGAGATTCCGTTTCCGCAGTTTTAGCAGGAACATTCTGAGGATCTACGGCTGTTTTCGCTGCAACCGTCTGCTGAGATTCGGCTGAAGGTTTTGCTGTTTCCTGATTGTTTGATGAAAGCATGGATTTCATCATTTTCCCGACAGTCTTCAGATCGTCAGGGTTGGCCGTTTCATCCGCAGACTGTTCCGTAACCGTCTGATTTTCAGCTTTTAATGTCTGCTGCTTCTGCAGATCTCTGATGGCGGCGACCGCTTTTTCGATGGTGTCGAGATTGAAAGACTTGTGAATGATACTGAAATTTCTTGCAATCTCCTGGGTTATTCTGGTCTGTTGTTCTCCCGGAGTTTCCTGAGTCTGACCGGATGTTTTCCGGGTGGCGCCGGTGTCTACAGCGGTTTGTTCGGTCTTTTTACCGGAGGCAAGATCTACCAGAGTGGTAGTCCCAGTCCTGGAGGCTGCCGCCTGTTTCAGTGCATCGGAAAGATCGGAAGGCTGCCGGTCTGACGAACCGGGGTGTTCTTTTACGAACTGGCGGAGCATCTGTTCCGCTTTATTGAGCGATTCCTCTGAAACGTCGGCATCTTCGCCTGCCGCACCCGGCCCCGGCGCTTCAATCAGCCTGGCGCTTATTGCAGTCTGTGCGGCTCCGGAAAGCAGATTTCTTACCTTGTCCATAAGTGCAGACTGTTCACCGGCGCTGAGCTGGGGAGTGGAGGTCTGCCTGTTCTGAACCGGATTGCGGTAGGTCGGATCGGTAAAATCACCGCCTGCTGAAGAACGTTCTGCTGTACCGGATGCTGTTGCAGAAACGGAGGTTCCTGCCGGGCGATTCTGGTTACGGTATATAAAAGCTACAGTCGAGTCAAGCACTTTTGCTATTTCGCGCTGCTGGCGGGGAGTGGTGTCAGCGACCGTTGACAGCCCGCTGTTATTCATCTGCTTAACAAGGGTCTGATTCAGTTTCTTAGGATCGAGCCTGGCGATGGCACTCTGGGCAAAGAATTCAACCAGGGCGCGTCCGGCCGGGGCACCTTCCTGAATTATTTTAGGCAGGTTGGCCAGATTCTGGGATATTTCAGCGGAAAGTGCATCGCCGCTTTTTCCTGACAGTCCCTGACGGGAAAGAGTGTCGCTTATCTGCCGGTTGAGATCCGGAAATTTTCCGATCAGCCGGGATACCAGACTTCCAACCTGCTTGGCGGTTGGATTGGTGTTTTTCCCGAGTTCTGCGGCGTGGCCGCCGTCAAGTGCCGACAGATACCGGATGAGGGTGTTCTGTTTAGCGGAGAGGGACTCGGGGAGTTTGCCCTGAGCCAGTGACAGTGATGACAGCAGTTCGGAGATCTGAGCTTTCTGCACTCCCATAACTGTTGCTGTTGTGTTGGCGGCCGGTGTGGCTTTTCCGGCGGCCCGCGACGGGGCAGGCGTTTTAACTTCCCCGATATTTTTTTCTGACGTTGCTGACGTAATCATATACATTAATCCGTTGACCGTTACTCCATCATACTATTGTACCGGAACCGCGGCCGGTAAATCGTATGTGACATCAAAATTTTTGTCATTCTTCGGATGAATTAGACCTCAAGGGAAGGTTCAATTTGTGGTACAATTCCGTTAAGTCGGCTTTTTTGCGGCAGTCAGCGCAGGTTTTGTTTTAAATTGTTCGCCAATGCCTGCGGATGTTGTAAAATGAGCAGTTACAAATATTTGAAAGATCGGGCGGTTTGCCGGATCGCAATATCTAGAAAAGAGAACAACAATGTCGAGAACTAAATTTTTTGAAAGGACAGCCGTTGGAGCCGCCCTGTTTCTTGCAGTGGCTTCAGGCTGCTGTTTTGCCGGCGGTGGACCGCAGGTGCTGCCGAATTTCGTTTCGGATCGTCCACTGGTAAAAAATCCGGTGCCGAAGGACAGGGTACTGCACGGCAGTTCGTCAGATCCCTTTGAGGCTGCCAACCGTGCCGCATGGACTTTCAACTATGACTATCTTGACCGCTACGGTCTGAGACCTGTCGCCCACGGTTACGTTGATTATGTGCCTAAGCCAATTGTTACCGGTGTTCACAACTTCCTGTCAAACATCAGAGAGGTTAACAATACCGTCAACAATCTGGCTGTTGCGGAATTTACCGATTCAGCCGTGAGTCTGGGAAGATTTGTGGTTAACTCCACCATCGGCCTGCTGGGTCTGTTCGATGTCGCCACTCACCTCGGCATGGAGCAGAAACGCATGACTTTCGGCACGGTGCTGGGAAAATGGGGCGTAAACAACGGTCCGTACATGCAGATCCCTTTTGTCACCATGCAGACTCCGAGAAATATTGTCGGGACTCTGGTGGATGAGTCGTATATGCCGTGGAGTCAGATTGACTGGGGCTGGCGGATTGCCTATGTCGCTCTTTCGGTACTTGACACCAGGGCGGATCTTATCGCCCACGAGGAGATGATCGACAACTCGGTGGATCCTTACATCACCTCCCGCGATTTCTATCTGCAGTATGTGGAAGGACAGGTAATCGGAAAAGAGGGAATTATTGAGGCGCAGAAGGCCAAAGATCTTGAGGATCAGAAAAATCTCGACAGTTACATGGATGAAATTGACGAATAGGAAATTGTTTTATGAGCGAAGAATTGGATGTTGTTCGTCAGGGAATTGATGAGGTTGACCGTGAACTGGTGACACTGCTGAAAAGAAGGCTTCAGCTGGTTTCCAAGGTCGGTGAGATCAAAAGCAGACTCGGGATCCCGGTATATGCTCCGGATCGCGAGCGTGATATGCTGGAGAAGCGCCGCAGCGAAGCTGAAAAGCACGGTATTTCACCGCAGCTCATTGAGGATGTGCTGCGCCGAATCATGCGCGAATCTTACTGCAGCGAGCACGATGCCGGTTTCAAATGTGTAAATCCGTCTGCACGCAATATTGTTATTATCGGCGGTAACGGCCAGCTTGGTTCTATTTTTGTAAGAATGTTCAGACTGTCCGGATATCAGGTTGATGTGCTCAGCCGCCGCAACTGGGAGGCGGATGCACAGAGAATGCTTGCCAATCCCGGCATGGTTATAGTCTGTGTTCCGATCGATGTTACCGGAGAAACCATAGAAAAACTCGGCAGTCTGCCTGAAGACTGTATTCTGACTGATTTCACCTCGGTGAAGGCGGTTCCGCTTGAGAAAATGCTGAAGATCCACCGCGGCCCGGTAATGGGGCTTCATCCGATGTTCGGTCCGGATATTGCCAGCATGGCCAAGCAGGTGGTGGTGTGCTGCGAGGGCAGATATCAGGATCAGTGTGAATGGGTGTTGGCCCAGATGAAAATCTGGGGTACCAGAATTGAACGGGTGACCGCGGATGAACACGATCGCGCCATGAGTTTTATTCAGGCTCTGCGTCATTTTACCACCTACGCATACGGCTACTATCTGCAGAAATACCGGGTGGATCTGGATCGCCTGGTGCAGTTAAGTTCACCGATCTACCGGCTGGAACTGATGCTGGTGGGGCGTCTGTTTGCCCAGGATCCGTCCCTCTACGCGGATATAATCCTGTCCTCGGAACGTAATGTGGAAAATATCATGGCCTACCGGGACTGCATCGATGAGCAGGTTAAAATGGTGCAGAGTTACAGCAGGGAGTCATTCATCAGGGAATTTCTCAATATCCGCGACTATTTCGGCTCCTATTCGCAACAGTTCCTGAAGGAGTCGAAGATCCTGCTTGATCAGGCCAGGGACAGTAGGGTTCATAATA
>JAEEGG010030410.1_pt1 | contig 10026 bp, 7 predicted proteins | sample 9134161 | NCBI WGS metagenome assembly JAEEGG01 (sample SAMN16246543, study PRJNA631951) | gut metagenome | biome: gut microbiome; feature: rumen; material: CR-attached | host: Bos | place: Iran: Karaj | collected 2018-10 | reverse complement strand
TGTCTGGCATGATTTTGTATTTGCCAAAGGCATTCTCTCTATGCCGATACAATCTATTCAAGGATATGCGAATATCACTTATTCATATAGTGTTTATGAGTATATCATATTTCTTGTATTTTTAGGTATAAGATGCGTTGTCTTTGCAAACGCATTCTTTCAACTTTTTTCATGGATCTCAAAAAATGTAATAATATCGGTTTCGTTATCACTTCCGACCGGGCTTGTATTGGCATTTTACTATAATGATATTCTAAGTGCATTGATCAGTAACAATATATTCATTATAGTTGGTGACTCCGTGATTAGAAAGGACACAATAGCTACTATTATAATGGCCGCATCATGGTTGCTTTGCGCAACAATTGTTTTTTCTTTTACAAGAATGAGAATAAGAAGGATCAATCTAAAATGAAACGATCAATATTGTGGATAACAAAGGAATTATTTTGCTTACACAAAAATCTTGTATTGATTACAGTCTCGTTGCTTGCTGCTTTTGCCTTTTTTTCCGCCTCGTTGACAGACTCAAGAGACGCAAGCGATATTGTTATAGATGAGTGGTGTAGCAGTTGCCGCGAAATGGATACCGAAAGCGTCAAAGTTTATTTCGAGAATAAAGAACAAGAAATCTTAGAAATGCAGACAGTCAGTGTCATGGATTTTGAAAAAAAGAAAGTATATACTGAGGCTATGAAGCGACTTGGTATGGCTCTTTCGGCACGATATGATGAAGAATTGCTTAAAAAATTCTGCAGCGGAGAGGATGTTTATGTGAATTTGAACAAGCTGCTAAATATAATAGATTATGATCGTAAGGCATATGCCAATCTCCCAATATCAGATATTTATAACGGAAAATATATTTCAAACTATATGAATCTTTCCGAATACAATTTTGTATTTGTATTGGGAATTCTATGGGGGTGTGGTATATGGGGTGTATATTATGAAAATGAGTTGAATAAAAAAGAACTCATAGCCACATACGGGCAAAAAATATCAACTGCAAGACACTGTATGGTTTTGATTCTGTTAACAATATTTGTTTTGATCTATCAGTTCTGCGAAATATATTTCAGCAATGTTTGGCGTATTATGACAGATGGAAATTATGTCAGGCTTAACTGCTATCAACAAATGATACAGACAAGCGTACGAGCGCAGGTGTTTATGCAAAGCATCATGCAACTGCTTAATGTGTACATCTGTTATTTTGCATCCTTCATGATCTGCAAACGAATGAAAAACAGAACCAAAGGGCTGATAGTCGTTTCGGCTCTGATGACCATTCTTTATATAATCCATGAAATGAATTTTGCCGGAAAGAGAATATTATTTCTGCCCGTGGGCTACTTCAAGCCCAGTTATGGACTGCTTTCTTATTCGGCATCATTTAAGATCCAGGGAATTTACCCGGAATTGATCATCAGCATAATGATATTTATCATTCTGTTTGCCATTCTGATAATCCGACCGATAGTTCGAAGCTATCGGGCTAAGGCGTGAATCTATTATGTGTGCATGGGCTTAAAAAAACAAAAATGTAAAGAAAAACCGCTGTAAGCGCCTGGCCTGCGGCGGTTTTTCTTTATAAATTATTTTAGCCTCTTTTATTTATGAAAGGATAATTGCACCGCTATTGCAAAAGCTTTACTCCAAATGTGACATTTGTCACATCGCCTTGTTACGCATGGCACTACAAAAACTTTTTTTCTTGTCCTATAATCGGTATCGTAAAAAGATGACATGCAGAAAATGCATACTTAAAAAACGGAGGCAGATATGGCAAATACGGTTGTAGAGGTAAAAAATCTTGTTAAAAGATACAAGGAGCTCATTGCTCTTGACAATTTCAATATGAAGATAGAAAAGGGAGAGGTGTTCGGGCTTTTGGGACCTAACGGTTCGGGAAAGACAACGACCATAAACTGCATCCTTTCTCTGCTGGATTATGATAACGGCGAGATAAATGTGTTCGGAGAAAAGATGACGAGCTCAAGATACGATCTTAAGAAAAAGATCGGCATCGTTATGCAGGATGTGGCAGTGTTCAACGAACTATCCGTTGAAGAAAATATCGATTATTTCTGTGGGCTTTATGTGAGCGACAAGAAGACAAGAAAGCAGTACGTGGATGAAGCGATAGATTTTGTGGGCCTTCAGGAGTTTAGAAAATTCAAGCCCAAAAAGCTTTCCGGCGGTCTTTTAAGGCGACTTAACATAGCCTGCGGTATTGCGCACAAGCCCGAACTTATAATCCTCGACGAGCCCACGGTTGCCGTAGACCCTCAGAGCCGCAACAAGATACTCGAAGGCATCACCGAGCTAAACAAGGCGGGCGCAACCATAATCTACACCAGCCATTATATGGAAGAGGTGGAACAGATCTGCACACATATCCTCATAATGGACAAGGGCAAAAATGTTGCGGAAGGCACAAGCGAGGAACTGAAGCGCAGCATAAAGAACACCGAAAACATCATAGTCTATGTAAAGAACCTTGATGAAAAGCATATTGAGGCCATAGGCAGACTGAACCATGTATATGATGTGAGCTACATGTCCGGAAGACTTGAGATCAAATGCGCAGGCGGAAGACACAATATTACCCATGTGGTCGAATATTTTTCCGCAAACGAGCTTGATTACGACAGGATCTACTCCGAACTGCCCACATTAAACGATGTATTCCTCGAGATAACGGGAAAGAATTTAAGAGACAAGGAGGCATAAGATGTTTTTTAACGTTTTTAAAGGACAGTTAAAACTCGGCTTTCGAAACAAGTCGAATATCTTCTGGACACTTATGTTTCCGATAATTCTCGGAATACTTTTCAAAGTGGCATTCGGTGACATCTACAGTGCCTACGAGCTCCACTCGATAGATACCGCCGTAGTCTTTGAAACAGAAGATGAAAGCATTAAAGAGAACATAAAAAGCTTTTTGGAAGGCCTTATGGCAGGCGAAGACAGGAAGCTTTTAAAGAACACCTATACCGATGCCGAAAAAGCGCTTGAGATGTTAAAGGACGATTCGGAGGCAAACGGAGTGATAACGGTCAAGAAAGACGGAAGACTAGCCCTTTCAATATGGGACAACGGAGTGCGCTCGACCATCCAGGGCAATATCGTAACGAGCTATAATCAGAATGCCGATCTTATTGAAAAGACCATGAAGGAGTCGCCCGAAAAGACGGCCGAGGTCATCGAAAGGGTTAGCGAGCAGGTATCATACATTAACGCGTCAGACCTTGGCGGCGCAAATAAGGACCCATATGTAACATATTTTTATAACCTTATCGCGATGACCGCGCTTTTTGCCTCGCTCTGCAGCGTGAAAATAGGAAACAGCTGCCAGGCTAACATGTCTTCTATCGGCGCAAGAACAAATTCATCCCCCATGAGGCGCATGACGGTACAGGCGGCTAGCCTTTTGGCTGCATACATCGTGCAGACCGTGGTGATACTTGTCGGCATCACTTTCCTTTTGTTCGGGCTCGGCATAAAGTTTGGCGGCGACATACCGATGATCTACCTTACTACAGTCATAGCATCGTTTTTCGGTACGGCTCTTGGTTTCTTCTTCGGAAACCTCGGAAGCATCTCTCTTGACAAAAAAGAGAGTATCATGACAGGCTTCATCATGGCAGGCTGTGCACTTTCGGGCCTTATGCTTGCGGAATTAAAGGTCATCATAGCCGAAAACGCGCCTATCATAAATAAGATCAATCCTGCCGCTGTAATAAGTGACGCATTCTATTGCCTTAACATGTTCGGCGCCGGAGAAAGATATCTTGAAAAAGTCATTTACATGCTTGCAGGCTCTGTAATACTTATTTCATTGGGACTGATCCTTGGACGGAGGAACCATTATGACAGTGTTTAAATCATTTTTCAAAGTGTTGAAAAGTTATAAAGTATCCATGATGATGTATATGGGAATAATGATCGGTGTCGTTTCGATACTTGCGGGAACTTCAAATCACAACAACGCGTCATATTATGATGTGAGTCAGAACATAGTCATAGAAGATGAGGACGGATCTGAGGCATCAAAGGCACTTATAGAATTTCTCGGAACAAAAAACACCATAAAGACCGGCGATTATTCAAAGGATCAGATAACGGATATGCTCTACTACACATGGATATCAAACTATATCCGTATACCGGAAGGCTTTGGAGAGGCATTTCTTAAAGACGAGAAAGAAGGCATAAAGCTTCTTGAGTGCAAAAAAAATGAGGCTACCGCAGCCGGTTATTCTATTGAATCCGAGATAGACGGTTACCTGAATCTTCTTGCAGGTTATGTTGCGGGAGGTTTCTCACTTGATGAGGCAAAGGGCCTTGCCGCTGAATCTCTTAATGACAAAAGCGCAATCAGCATGGTTGCCGAGGTAAAGGTGGATGATGAAAAGCTGTTTACTGTATTTACAGTACTCCCTTACGGAATAATCTCGATCCTGCTTTCGGCAGTATTGCCTGTAATACTCAGGTTCGGAAGCGAAAAGATAAGGATGAGATCGGCAGTATCTGCCATGTCCTCATCAAAAAGACAGCTTTACACCACTCTTTCGGTGGCAGTAGTATCCACGGTCATAGTCGCAGTGCTTGTTGCAGTCGCATCGATCCTTTCCGGCGAGGCATTTACATCAAGATGGTGGCTTGTCACATTAAATTTCCTGGTGCTTTCGCTTACTATGGTATTACTTGTGGTTGCACTCTCAAACTTCAAGTTAAAGCCCGAAGCAGCAGTGGGCATAGCCAATGTCATAGGACTTTCCTTCTGCTTCCTCGGCGGCGCCTTCGTACCTATGGAAGTTTTGGGCGAAGGGACAAAGATGATAGGACGTTTCCTTCCCACTTTCTGGCATTCCGAGGCTGTATTAAATATTAAAAACGGCGGAGGATTTTTCGAAATCTCAAATTGCCTCTTGATTCAATTGCTGTTTGGTATTATGGTAATGGGTATAGGGCTCTTTGCCGGTAAATATTTTGAAAAGAAGAGCTGACAGGGGAAAAATTGAAGGTATTTTCGGATAAAGTCATAATAATGCTTTTTTCCGCCCTGCTTATAATGAATGTATTTGAAGATAACGCTGCTGTGATCATGCTTTTTGCCATGGTCACGGCTGCGTCGTTTACAAGCTATCTTCGAATGCTCGGGGGAAAAGGCAGAAAAGCAAATATAATAATCGTAACTCTTGCCGGGGCATGCATCGTTATTTGGCCAAAGGCAGCGGTCATTATTCCAATATTGGCGTATGATGCATACCTTGACAGGCAGATAGTGGGAGGGCTGGTTCTTGCGGCCGGAACCGTAAGGTATGCTATGCAAGGGGGCACCCAGCCGTTGCTGATGCTTATCTTTCTCATACTGCTTGCCCTCTATCTTTCATATCGCAGCGAAAGACTCGAAAAGTTTGAGACCGAAAACAAGCGCATCCGCGATGAGGATGAAATACAAAAGGAAATGCTCCGTCGCCAGAAACAGGACCTTTTAGACGAACAGGACAACAGCATTTCCGCCGCCCAGCTTGCAGAAAGAAACCGCATCGCCCGCGAGATCCACGACAACGTCGGCCATATGCTCAGCCGCTCCATACTTCAGGTCGGCGCCATGATGGTCGTTCACAAGGATGACGGCATGGCTGCAGAACTTAAAGACCTTCGCGAGACCTTAGACTCCGCCATGAATAACATCCGCCGCAGCGTCCATGACATTAGGGATGATGCGATTGTCCTTAGCTCTGCAATAGAAGAGATCATATCTCCCCTAAAAGACAGCTTCAAAGTCACCTTCGAATTTGACGCCGACGACGCATCCATATCAAAAGAAGTAAAATATGCCGTCATAAACATAGTTAAGGAAGCCGTGTCAAATATCATAAAACACAGCAGAAACGAAAATGTCGACATCAGATTTTACGAACACCCCTCCATGTACCAGCTTATTGTCCATGACTATGGCGGCGAAAAAATGAGACCCGGGGACGAAAAAATGAGACCCGGGGACGGGGTCACAGTCTCAAAATCGAATGACCCCGGCATGGGGCTTGAAAACATCCGCCTCCGCGCAGAAAAGCTTGGCGGAGGTGCAGTGTTTACAAACGAAAACGGATTCAGAGTATTTGTTCGTATCCCAAAGGGAGGAAAAGAATAGCACATGAGAGTTCTTATTGTAGATGATGACAGCCTTGTGGCGATGAGCCTTAAGACCATCCTGGCATCGGATGGTGAAATAGAGGTTGCGGGAATAGGAAACGACGGCAGCGAAGCCATCACTCTTTTTGAAAAAGAAGAACCCGATGTCCTGCTTATGGATATAAGAATGAAGGGCATGTCCGGCCTTGACGCCGGCGCGGCCATCCTTTCGAAACATCCCGATGCGCGCATACTTTACCTCACCACCTTTAACGACGACGAATACATAATCCGCGCCATCTCCATCGGCGCGAAAGGCTATATCATAAAGCAGGATTTCGAAAGCATCATCCCGGCCGTCAAGGCCGTCTATAAAGGCCAGAGCGTTTTCGGAAATGCCGTCACCGAAAAGCTGCCCGATATCCTTGTCAAAAAGAAAAGCTTTGATTACGCCGAACACGGCATAACCCCGCAAGAGATGGAAATAATAGAAGAAGTGGCGGCAGGCCTTTCAAACAGAGAGATAGCCGACAAGCTCTTCCTTTCCGAAGGCACGGTGAGAAATTACTTAAGCAATGTGCTGCGAAAGCTCGACCTGCGGGACAGGACAAATCTTGCAATATTCTATTATCAAAACAGATGAAAAATGAGACCCGGGGACGGGGTCACAGTCTCATAATGACCAATAGTCATTTTGAGACTGTGACCCCGTCCCCCTGTCTCATTTTGAGACTGTGACCCCGTCCCCCTGTCTCATTAGGATTATTAAGAATCAGTTAAGAAACGCAGAAGGGACAGATCAAGACTTTCTGCGTTTTTTGTTGTATAGTGGCATCATCAAAGAAAAAACAGACACAGCAATACAAAAAAGGAGAAAAAACAGTGGATAAAAAAGTTGTATTAAGCGCAAAGGATCTTTCAAAGACATTTTCAAACGGATCGGTACAGCAGCACGTACTTAAGAATCTTGATCTTGATATTTACAAAGGAGATTTTACCGTAGTTATGGGCAATTCGGGCTCCGGGAAAAGCACCCTCTTATATGCCCTTTCCGGGATGGACAGGCCTTCGATAGGAAACATAAAATACTATGTCAAGGACGGTGAAGACCTGTCGGATGCCATTGAAATATCCGGATATTCAAATGACAGACTTGCAAGATTCAGAAGGGATCATGTGGGCTTTGTCTTCCAGCAAAATTACCTGAACGACTCCATGAGCGCCATGGATAATGTTATGATCTGCGGCCTTTTAAAGCATGCGGACAGAAAAGAACTTGCAAACAAAACAAGGGAGCTTTTTTCAAGAGTGCAGATAAGCGAAGCTGATGCAAATAAGTTTCCCGCACAGTTATCCGGTGGGCAGCAGCAAAGAGTCGCTGTGGTAAGAGGAGTTATAAACTCCCCCGAGATCCTGTTTGCGGATGAGCCTACAGGAGCTTTAAATTCGCAGAATACAAAAAACGTATTGGATATACTTACAGGGCTCAACGGCGACGGACAGAGCATAGTGATGGTAACACATACTATCATGGCCGCCGAACGCGGAAACCGCATAATCTATCTTGCAGACGGCGTTATTTCGGATGAATGCGACCTCGGGCCGTATCTGGGTGACTATAAAGACGAAACAAATCCAAGACGCGAAGAGGCAGTGCAAAGGCACAGAAAGCTCAAGGATTTCCTTGCGGCAATGGGATGGTAATTAAGAAAGGGCGAAAAAATGTACAGATTATTTGTTATAGCAAAGAACAACATGAAGAAGCAGCGCGGCGATATGATCACTTTTTTCATCCTGACCGCCCTGACGGCGCTTCTCGTTTTTATGGCCGTATCTTCTTTCAGCAATATAAATAATGTATACAATAAGAGATTTGACGAGATAAACGGTGCAGAGCTTTTGCTGACCGTTCCGCATGGCAAAAATTCAAAAAAGTGCATGGAAGAGGCTATTAGAAAAAACGGTCTGACCGAGTATGAGCTGTCAGGTGTTATAAGCATGTCGGCAGATTACAAAAACAGCAAAAAGTCAGAGTATGTCAATTACAGCTTCATAGCCGAAAGCTTTGACGATGACCCCAAAATGATGAAGGTCGTTGACAAAAGCAAAGAGTATGGGAAAAACGATGTCCTTATCCCTCTCATGCTGAAGGCCGAATTTGAAATAGGGGACATATTTGAATTAAAGATTGGTGAAAAAGAATACTCGCTTAAGGTTGCGGGCTACACCGAAAATCCCTTCTTCTGCTCAAGCATTTCGGTAAATATCTTATACATATATCTGTCTGATGACATGATAAGCCTTATCCTTTCGGATGCCGGTACGTCGTCTTTCAATGTGACCGAAAACGAATTGTATAAGATCGGTACCGATGACAGCCTGACTTATGACAGGGAGAAGCTTGAGACTTATGAAAAAGATATCGTAAACGATTACAACAGCCTTATGCAGGAAATGCCCGGAAAAGAGGTAAGCGGTGAGAGCAGGATGCTCACAATAAACTGGGGTCTTATCCACTGGGGAAACAAGATGCTTCCGCAGATCGTAATGGCGATAATACTTGTTTTCGCGATGATAATCCTTGCGATAGCCATAATCATCCTCTCATTTTCCGTCAGCAACTTTATTAACAAAAACATAAGGAACACCGGAATTTTAGAGGCAAGCGGATACACCGTAAAAGAGCTTAAAAACGCGCTTGCCATGCAGATAATCTTTATCGGCTTTTGGGGTGCAACCTTAGGCGCTCTTGCCGGGATCGCCCTGACACCCGCATGGGGGTCATTTGTGGAATCACTTCTCGGCATAAGCAGCAAGGCACTTGTTATTATTCCTGCGGCGATCATAGTAGTGGCGGCAATGATCCTTGTGATCTTTGTGGCGGTAAGAATTATGGCCCGCAAATTTAATAAGATCAGCGTTCTCGATGCTTTAAGGGGCGGCATAAACAATCACAATTACAAAAGAAACCGCTTTTCGTTTGAAAAGACGCATCTTCCTGTATCTATAGTGCTGTCACTCAAAGAAACATTCGGAAGCATAGGAAAAAACATCCTTCTTTTGCTCATAACCGCAATACTTACAATATCTACCCTTTTGGGATTCGGCCTTATGGAGAATTTCGGCGGCGACCCTGAAGGTGCCATAAGCATAATGGGACTCGAATTCGGCGATGTTATGCTGACAGGAAAATCCGGCCTCGAGGGCGAGCTCAGAAAGCTTGACATGGTAGACAATGTCCTTTGCGAGCTCGATAAGGATATGGTAATTGAGTATAACGGCAAGAGTGAAAAATACAATACCATAATAAATGACAGTGAAAAATATGCTATAAACAAAGTCATAATAGAAGGGCGTTTCCCGGAAAACGATAATGAGATCATGCTCACTTCCATAGTAGCGGATACGATCGGTGTAAAGCCCGGGGATGTGGTATCGCTTGCAAACGGTAGTACCAAAAAAGACTTTATAGTATGCGGTACGAATCAAAGAATGCAGAATGCCGGACAGACGCTTACGATTCTTTTCTCCGGAGCCGAAAGGCTCGGCCTTTCAACGGATGTGATAAGCTATTATGTTACCTTTAAGGAAGGCGTAACTTATGACGAATTCGTAAGCCGGATAAGGGAGTATGAGAAAGAGAACGATCTGAGCTTTAATATAATAAACAGTCATGATATGATGGGTGCGACCATAGACGGCATGACATCTGCCATGGGCGTAATATGCGTAGTCTTTTCAGTGCTTACAGTGATCGTGGTCATATTTGTCGAATCACTTATCATAAGGGCAAAGATCAACCGCGAATGGAGAGACATGGGCGTATCAAAAGCTCTCGGAATGAGCAGCCGCGAACTCGGCCTTCAGATAGCGCTTTCA
>JAEEGG010030409.1_pt1 | contig 10026 bp, 9 predicted proteins | sample 9134161 | NCBI WGS metagenome assembly JAEEGG01 (sample SAMN16246543, study PRJNA631951) | gut metagenome | biome: gut microbiome; feature: rumen; material: CR-attached | host: Bos | place: Iran: Karaj | collected 2018-10 | reverse complement strand
GAATGAGCTCCGGCACCGGGATGATCTTCATCTTCGCCACCTCGTTGCGCAGGCTCTGCACGGCGGGCATGAAGCTCCGGGGCCAAGTGGGGGTATACTTGATGAAGGGGCGGGTGAAGGGCTTGCCGCTCTCGTTGGCGTACCCGATGCCGTAGGCCGTGCCGGAATCCGGCATGCCGCCCACGGCGTCCACGTCCTGGGCCGAACCCTCGGTCCTGTCCGTCTCCGCCAGCAGCTCCCCGTCCCGCATGCGCATGAGCTCAACGGTCCTGCCCTCATAGGTGGAGTTGGGGTAGCCGTAATAGGTCCACAGGAAGGCGCAGATGTGCATCTTGTCCCCCGGCGGCAGCAGACGGCGCATGCCGTCCGCCCGGATCTCCACGATCTCCCCGGGGCCGAGCTCATAGCAGGTCCGGTAATCCAGCTTCTGGTAGGCGAAAGACTCAAAGGAGACGGCGCAGCCCTTCTCCCCCTGGCCGATCATCACAGGCAGTCTGCCCAGCCTGTCCCGGGCGGCAATGAGGCAGTCCGGGGTCATGATCAGGATGGACAGAGAGCCCTTCACCCGCTCCTGCACGTACCGGATCCCTTCGGGGAAGCTGGACCGGGTGCTGATGAGGGACGCCACAAGCTCCGTGGTGTTGATATGGCCGCCGCCCATGGCCTCGAAATGGTTGATCCCCCCGTCCAGCAGATCCTGCACCAGCTCGTCCGCATTGCGGATGAGGCCCACGATGCAGATGGCAAAGTTGCCCAGCCCGGAGCGCACCAGCAGGGGCTGGGGGTCGGCGTCGCTGATGCAGCCGATGCACAGCTCCCCGTGCATTTCCTCGCAGACCCGCTCGAATTTGGTGCGGAAGGGAGAATTGGCGATATTGTGGATATCCCGCTGGAAGCCGTCCTGCGCGTTATACGCGGCCATGCCCGCCCGCTTCGTGCCCAGATGGGAGTGGTAGTCCACCCCGAAGAACACGTCGTGGACGCAGTTTTCCCTGGCCGCGATGCCGAAAAAGCCTCCCATCAGGCGAAGAACAGCTCGGACAGGGTCATGGGCTGGATGTACTTCCCGTCCTTATAGACCCGCATGTTGCCGGAGGCGATCTCGTCGATGAGGATGACCTCGTCGCCGCTGTAGCCGAACTCGAACTTGATGTCATAGAGCTCCAGGCCCTTTTCCGCCATGTCCGCAGCAATGATGTCCGTGATCTTCTGGGTCTGCCGCTTGATGGCGTCGTACTGCTCGCCGCTCATGACGCCCAGATCGATGAGGCCGTCCCGGGTGACCAGGGGATCCTCCCGGGCGTCGTCCTTGAAGGTGGTCTCCACATAGTTGGGCAGAGGCGCGCCCTCTTCGATATAATCCCCGTAGCGGCGGAAGAAGCTGCCCACGGCGCGGCGGCGGCAGACGACCTCCAGACCCTTGCCGAAAACGCGGGCGGGAAGGACCTCCATGGTAACGGAGTCCAGATCGGCGGATACGTAGTGGGTCTTGATGCCCGCAGCCTTCAGCTTTTCAAAATAATAGATGCTCATGCGCAGGTTGACGCGCCCCACGCCTTCGATGCTCAGGCCCACGGTATTGGCGCCGGGATCGAACACGCCGTCCGTGCCGGTCACGTCGTCCTTGAACTTCAGCTGATAGTTGCCGTTGTCCAGAGCGTAAACGTCCTTGGTCTTGCCGCTGTAGATCTTCTTCATTTCCGTACCCACCCTTTACAGTTTGATCAATTCGTATTTTTCACGGATCGCCTGATCCTTTTTTCTCACCTTTTCCGCAGCCTCGCGCTTATAGTCCATAAGCTTCCGGCTGAGGCCCTCGTCCGACAGGGCCAGGATCTGCACCGCCAGGAGCGCCGCGTTCACCGCGCCGCCCACGCCCACCGTGGCCACCGGTACGCCGGGGGGCATCATCACCGTGCTGAGCAGCGCGTCCAGCCCGCCGCCCACGCCTCCGGCCATGGGGATGCCGATCACCGGCAGGATGGTGTTCGCCGCCAGCGCTCCCGCCAGGTGGGCAGCCAGCCCCGCCGCCGCGATGATGACGCCGAAGCCCCTCTCCGCCGCGCTGCGGGAAAAGGCCGCAGCCTCCTCCGGCGTCCTGTGGGCGGAACAGACGCGCACCTCCGTGGGCACGCCGAAATCCTGCAGGGTCAGGATCGCCTTTTCCACTACGGGCAGGTCGCTGTCGCTGCCCATGATGACCGCCGCTTTTTTCATGCAAAACAACCTCTCCTTCTCCGCCGCCGGAAAACGACCTGTCCCGGCCTGGAAGCAGCGGATAGACTGCGTTTCAGCCGGGACAGGGATAACCCCTTTTTTCTGCCGTGGTCCTGGGGGCGGGACAGGCGCGCACGCTGCAGTAACGCCGCCGGACGGCGGACCGTCCGGCAGGGACCGGGGTGTTTCCAACAGCCTGTCTCATACCGACCCTTCTCTCAAGCAAAAAAGAAAAAAGCTCTGCGGAAACGCAAAGCCAACCTGCGGCCGAAGCGCCCGCGCCGGGCCTCCGACCGTTCCTTGCTGACTCTTCCGGTATCTCCGTACCGCGTTTAAGAATGAAGCAAGAGTATTATATATGGACAGGTTTCCTTTGTCAATCGGAACAGACCCATTTTTGTCGATTCCCGGCAGCCTGCGCACCGCCTTCACCGGCGGCGCATAGTCTGTAACCCCGGGCCTTGCCCGGAGACTCCCCCCAGGAGGTATGCTATGCAATGCCGGATCGCCGACTTAAGATGCAAGGAGGTCGTGAACGTCTGCGACGGTTTCCGCCTCGGCTATGTGGACGACGTGCTGCTGGAAACGGGCAGCGGCAGGATCCTCGCCCTTGTGGTGCCGGGTCCCTGCCGTCTGCTGGGCCTCTTTCTCCCCGGCGACGATTATATCATCAACTGGGAATGCGTGCAGCGCATCGGTGAGGATCTGATCCTGGTGGAGCTCAAGGGCGAGCGGCCCCGGGCAAAAAAGCGGGGACGCTTCCGCTGAGGGTCACGGCGTCCGGGGCTGCACGACGTTCAGTCTGCGGCAGCTTCCCTCTCCGAACACCGCCTCCAGCTCCTTCCGGTACGGCTCCTCCAGGTCTGCGGGCATCAGCGCCTGGACCGTGCCGGCGAAGCCGCCCCCGTGCACCCTCGCCGCCCCCCGGTCTCCCAGGACCCGGCGGCTCAGGGCCAGGGCCAGAGGGATGCCCTGGCTCCGGACAAACGCAGGACTGCAGCAGTTCTGCAGGAGCTCGGCGCTGCTGCGCCCGGAGGCGTCCATGCCCGCAAGATAGGCGTCCATATCCCGCCGCTCCAGGGCCAGGGCCATCTCCGCCGCCCGCCGGTCCTCCTCAAAGTAGTGCAGGGCCCGGAGGACGGCCCGGTCCCCGGTCCTTTCCCGCAGCTGAGGGATCGACCGGCGCACCTCCTCCTCCGGCACCGCAGAGAGCTTCTCCTCCCCGAAGCAAGCGGCGACCTCGGCCATTTCCCGGGTGATCTGCGCGTAATCCTCCGTCAGATCCCGGTGATCTCCGCCGGTCTGCACCACGCAGAGCACGTATCCCAGTTCGCCGGGGCTCACCGGGATCCGGCGCACCTGGGGGATCCCGGCGCGGAAGTCCATGGCCGTCACCCCGGCGTAGGCGCAGGCGCACTGGTCCATCAGGCCGCAGGGCTTGCCGAAATGGGTGTTTTCCCCGTACCGGGCCGCCAGGGCCAGATCCAGGGGCGGGATCGCGCCGTCATGGAACAGGCGGCTCACCGCGCTGCCCACCCAAACGGAGAAGGCCGCGGAGGAGGATAGGCCCGCCCCCGCCGGGATATCCGAGCGCAGGGAGGCCCGAAAGCCCCGGGCGGGATACCCGTTCCGGTGCAGCCACTCCAGGACGCCCCTCACCAGGGCCTCCGCCGTACCGGGGCGGCTGTGCTTCCGGTCCAGGCTGTCCAGCCCGACCCGGATCTCGCCGAAGCCCTCCGAACGGAGCAGGACCCGGTCCTCCCCCGTGGGCTCCGCCTCTCCCCGGATCATCAGATCCACCGCCGCCGCCAGGACGTGTCCGCCCTGGTGATCCGTATGGTTCCCCGCCAGCTCTGTTCTGCCCGGCACAGCGATCTTCATGCCCCATTCCTCCCGGCCTCGTTTTCCGCACCATGTTTTTGGGGAGCCGAAGACTTCGGCTCCCCAAGACTATACCAAAACCGGACCCCGTTTGCAATCGCGGCGGAACGGTTCACAGATCCAGGCGGGCAAAGCGCCGTTCCGCGCCCCGGCAGGCCAGGAGGGTGAGCAGGGCATAGAGCAGGGCGCCGCAGGCCAGAAGGATGAGCTGCAGGTCCATCCGCTCCCCGGCGGGCGCGTTCAGAAAGCCCAGCCCCGGGAAATGGTGCAGGGCTTCCCCCGCCAGGATCAGCACCGCCGCCGCGATGCCGAAGGTCAGGAAGGGCGCGCCCAGCTTATACGCCGTGCGGAAAAAGCCGCCCAGGAAAAAGACGTTGAAGGCGGCGAACACCAGCAGGGCGAAGGCCAGGTACAGGGGGCCCGCGTTCATCAGAGGGTTATCCCGATACGCGGCGACGCCGGAGAGCACGGTCATCCGGATGGCGGTGAGCGCCGCCATGAGCGCCAGGCCGATGAGCTGGATGACGCAGGCAAAGGCGTACTTCCCCCGCACCACCTCCTCCTTGGGTACGGGCAGCAGGACGGAATACAGGATATCGTTGGTCTCCCGGGTGAGGCGAATGCTCTGGAATATGCCCAGGCAGATGAAGAAGGCGCTGAGAAGGATGGGATAGTTGGGGATCAGGGCAATGAAGCTGCCCGCCAGGAAGAGCCAGCTCAGAGCCGATGCGCTGAGCCTGAACTCCTTAATGAGCAAGTCTTTCATGCAGGTCCTCCTTTTCCGTGAACACCATGATCTCCTCCAGGTCCTTTCCCCTGCCCTCCCGGCGGCAGCGCTCCAGGAAGCCCGCCAGCGGCTCGGAGGCGATGCGTCTGCCATCGGCGATATAGGTGATATGGTCCGCGCACTTTTCCAGGTCCGTGGTGATATGGGTGGAAAACAGCACGGCGGTGCCCTGATCCCGAAGATAGCGGAAAATATCCAGCAGCTCCTCCCGGGATACCGGGTCCAGGCCGCTGGTGGGCTCGTCCAGGATCAGCAGCTCCGCCCGGTGGGAAAGCGCCACGGTGAGACTCAGCTTCACCCGCATCCCCTCGGAAAGCTGGGAGGGCGTCTTGGATTCATCCAGCCGGAACACCTCCAGGTACCGCCGGTAGGCGTCCCAGTCCCAGTTGGGGTAAAAGCGGGCCGTCACCTCCGCCAGATCCTTCAGCCTGCGCCGGGGATAGTAGTTCACGGCGCCCACGGCATAGCCCACCCGGCGCTTGATCTCCCCTTCGTTTCCCTCCAGGTCCATGCCGAAGTACCGAATGCTGCCCCCGTCCGGACGGACGATGTGCAGGATGGATTTCAGCGTTGTGGTCTTGCCCGCTCCGTTCCGGCCGATGAAGCCCATGATGCTTCCCCGCTCCACCTGAAAGCTCAGCCCGTCCAGCACGAAGCCGGGATAGGCCTTGCGGAGCCCTTCGACCTCCAGAACAGCCATGCTCATTCACCTCCGAAAACCTTTGCGGTGATCCCCGCGAACATATTCTTGGGGGGAATGGCGATCCCCCGTTCCACGTCTCCCAGCAGCAGTAGCGTATCCCCGGGCTTAATGCCGAACACTTCCCGGGCCTCCTTGGGAATGACGATCTGCCCCTTGCTTCCCACGGTGACGCTCCAGGCGTACTTCCCCTTGGGCGTATCCATGTTTCTCCCCCCATAAGTATGATTTGTTATACCAATCATACTATTCCTACCCACCTTTGTCAAGACCGGAGCGCAGAAAACCGCCCGCAGCCTGTTGCTGCGGGCGGCAGATCATCGGTTCACTGTCGCTTTACCCCGTCCTCCGCCGGGTTCACATGGAGCATGATATGCTTGACCTTGGGATACTTTTCCTCAATGAGATCGTGCAGGCGCTCCGCCGCGGCGTGGCTGTCCCGCAGGGTCATGTCCCCGTCGGCGGAGATCTCCATATCCACGTAGATGCGGTTGCCGAATACCCTGGCGCGGACAAGGTCCACCCCCCGTATCTGTTCCTGGCTCAGAGCCAGCTCCCGCAGCTCATCCTCCAGGCCCTCGTCCCCGGAGTCCACCATACGGGATATGGCGTCCCGGAAAATATCATAGGTGGCCTTCAGGATCAGCAGGCAGATCACCAGGCTGGCGATGGGCTCCACGATGCGGTAGCCCATGCGGGCGAACAGGATGCCGATGAGCGCCCCCACGGAGGAGAGGGCGTCGCTCCGGTGGTGCCATGCGTTGGCCATCAGGGAGCTGGAGTCCATCTTTTTGGCGTAATACCGGGTATACCAGTACATGGCCTCCTTGCTGACGATGGACACGATGGCCGCGGCGAGGGCCAGGACTCCCGGGGCCTCCGTGCCGGAGAAGTCCCCGCTGATGATCTGGACGAAAGCGCTCCTGCCGATGAGCAGGCCCGTCACCAGCAGCACCACGCTGAGGATGATGGCGGCAACGCACTCAAAGCGCTCATGGCCGTACGGGTGTTCCTTGTCCGCCTCCCGGGCGGAGATCTTCACGCCGATGATGACGATGATGCTGCTGAACACGTCCGAAGCGGAATGCACGGCGTCGCTCACCATGGCGCCGGAATGGGCGATGACGCCTGCCAGCAGCTTCACCAGGGACAGCACGGCATTGCCCAGGATGCTCACCATGCTCACCCGCACGGCGGTGCGCTCGAACCCTTTCGTATCCTCCGGGGGCTGTCCGGGATCCTGCAGTCTGATTTGCATACGATTACCTCCCATTTTCGTCACCCGCAGACAAAATGAGCCACGGGATAAGCGTATTCACGCACTGTCCCGTGGCGTCATGTCCACTGTCACTTTCGTAACCCGGCTCCGAGCGAGAGGCTCCGGCCTGATCAGTTTGTGCTGTAGCGAATAGCAGTACAAAGAGTAAGTGCAGTATAGCAGGGATATGCCCCTTCGTCAAGTCCGCTCCCCGCCCAGACCGCAGTTCCCGGGGAAGGGGCGCGGAAACGCCGGAGGGAGACCCGCGTCTGCCCTCCGGCGAAGCATTTCCGGTCCGCGCTGCCGGTCAGGGGATCAGGGGCGTCCAGTAGCTCTGGGCGTAGATATCCGTGAAGAGATACACGGGAGAGGCGGCCTCGGCATTGATATATACGTTGCTGATCTCCTCGCTGCCGCTGTAGACGTGGGTATCCCCGATGCGGTAGCTGTCCAGATAGGTGCCGTCATAGGCGTAATAGTCGGCCAGGAACTCGATGGTGTCCCCTGCCTCCAGCTCGCCCATGCTCTTGGCCACGGTCTCCGTCTCCCCGTCCCGGTAGTCGCTCCGGGCTCCGGCGATATACCCGTAGGGGTGGGCGTCGTCAAACACGATGATCAGGTCGGCCCGGCTGCCGTTCAGCAGCACGGGGACGCGGCCGGTGATGGTATAGCCGCTGCCGTCCGAGACGGTGTCGATATAGTAGTAGGCCACGGGCTGCTGGTCGATGGCGAGCCAGGTGCCGTCGTACGCGCCGATCAGGGCGCCCTGCTCCGTGAATTCGAACACGTTGTCCAGGCCCAGGTCGATATAGCCCTCCCCGTCGTCATAATACACGTTCAGGGCCAGATCGTGGACCAGGGACCACTGCTCCTCGCTGAGGGCGAGCACGTACTCGCTGCCGTCATATTTCCACTCCAGCGCGGAGGCGTCGAAGCGGTGCTCCGTCAGATATGCGCCGATCTCCTCCTGGCTCAGGCCCTTGCCCAGGAAGCCGGAGTTGGAGCTGTTCAGGCCGGATACGCCGTAGCTGCTGCCGCCGCCCAGGAAGCTGCCCAGCATGCTGGAGATGAAATCGCCGCTCACGGCGCCGCCGCCGCTGCTGCCGCCGCCCAGGACCCCCAGGGGGGAGCCCATGCCGCCGGACGCCGCCTGGCCGCTGGCCTCCATGCTGGCAAACTGGCGGATGCAGCGGGAATACTCGCTGTCCATGCCCATGGCGTCATAGGCGTTCACGGCGCTGTTGACCCGGGACATCTTCTGATAGGGGAAATAGATGGAAAGGCCGTAGGCATTGTTGATGCTGGAGGAGGTGCGGTTGTACTTCACGGCGCTGAGCAGGGTATCCGCCAGGGCCTTTGCCTCCGGCGTGCCCAGATTGTTGGCCAGATGCACCAGGTCCACCTGATCCACCTTGCTGGAGACCGCGAATTCTCTGGTGCTTGCCCGGGCGTCGGAGACCGTCTTGTACTCGTTGCCCTGGAGCATGCCGGAGAGGCTTTCGGCAAAGCTGCGGAACTTGTCCGGCACGGTCTTTTCCAGCTCCGCCAGGTCCACCACGGAGAGGGTGGTCTTCTGGCCTCTGCATCGGCTGTCGCAGGTGGTGACGAAGTCGTCCACGATGCGCTTGCCCAGCTCCGGGGTGGAGATGGAGGTGTTCCCCGCAAGCGCCGTGAGCCAGTCGGTATAATACCAGCCGATGCCCGGCTCCGTCTCCTCGGAGGCGATGAGGTAATCCGCGTAGGGCGCCAGAGTCAGGCCGGTCTCCAGCGTGCCCATGAGGCAGGCGTCAAAGCCGATGAAATCGAACTTCACGCCCCCGTCGGACAGGGCCTTGGTGACGCCGCTGAGGCCCATGGAGCCGGAGCCCTTGCTCTTTTCATCGTAGCCGTAGCCGCTGATGGAGCCGCCGCCGTGGTCCCACAGGATCAGCTCGTTCCGGTTGGCGGGGTAGTTTTCCGCGCAGTACCGGATGAAGCGGGAGAGGTTGGAGGGGTCCGTCATGGCCTTTGCGCCGTCGTCCTTCACCAGGCAGTAGAAGCGGCCGTTTTCCAGCTTGTAGATCTGGTTCACGCTGCTGCTGATGAAGTCGTTCTTCCATCGGGTGCTGCCGCCGGTATAGATGATGATGTTGATCTTGTCGCTGGCGGTGGCCTTGGCCATCTCCGCCAGGTCCGCGGTGGCCATGCCGCTCTTGGACTCCAGGTCCGAGCCGCACATGTATACCATGATGGTCACGGTGTCCTTGCCGCCGCCCAGGATCTTCGTATACTTGGGCCGGGCCGCGGGATCGACGCTGGTATTCAGCCTGGCCGCGTTGCTGCCGCCGCCGGACCAGCCGGTGGAGGTGCTGCCCACGCTGCTGCTCAGAAAGCTCGTGCCGGAGCCGCCGCCCAGCAGCCCGCCGAGAATATCCGTCACGTCAGAGCCGCTCTGGGAGCTCTGGGAGCCCTGTCCGCTGTAGCCGCTGGGGGCATAGGTCTGGGTATAGCCGCTGGAGGGCTCGACGTCACCCCCGCCGCCGCCCAGCAGGCTGCTGATACCGAATCCGCCGCCGCCCAGCAGCACCACTGCCGCCAGAATGATGGTCAGCAGCGGGCTCCTGCCGCCGGAGGCCCTTCCGCCCCCATAACTCTGCTGCCCCCGGGCGCTGCTGCTGTTCTGTGCCGTGGGCCTCCTGCCCGATGAGGACGAGGATGCTGCCGGACGTCCTACCGGTCCGCTGTGCAGCCCGTCGCCTCGCTTTTGTATGTCCTTTCCGACGCCTGTTACGTGCTTTTCGCGTCCCTGCGGTCTGTTTTCCATGATTGCCTCCTTCCGGCAGGCCGTATCCCCTGCCGAGATCGTCTCCTGACGTTGTATTGTATCACAACCAAACGGGAATTGCAATTCCGCAGCACAGCCTCTGCCCCCGGCGGAATGGCAGCGCGTCCCCGGCCCCCGGCGGAATTGACAAAACGCCGGGGCTATGCTACACTGCCATGGGCCCGGAAGGACCGAATACGGAGGGTTACCGAAGCGGTCATAACGGGGCGGTCTTGAAAACCGTTAGGGGGAAACCTCACGCGGGTTCGAATCCTGCACCCTCCGCCATGAAAAAAGCGCTTTTTGTCTACCAGACAAAAGCGCTTTTTTCAACGAAATCCGTCCTTACGGACGGGGGAAATCCCCCTTCGGTGGGTGAA
>JAEEGG010030407.1_pt1 | contig 10026 bp, 8 predicted proteins | sample 9134161 | NCBI WGS metagenome assembly JAEEGG01 (sample SAMN16246543, study PRJNA631951) | gut metagenome | biome: gut microbiome; feature: rumen; material: CR-attached | host: Bos | place: Iran: Karaj | collected 2018-10 | reverse complement strand
GCTCCTCTTTCCACTGGACTATCTTGCTGGGACTCACCCCGTACTCCACTGCCAGCTCGGGCAGCGTCCTGCTTTCTTTAATCGCCTCTACGGCCACCTTGGCCTTGAACGATGAATCGAATTTTCTTTTTCTTGGCATTTTTACTCCTTTCTTTTCATTCTGCAAAGGTACGACTTTTTTCCCTATAGCAGTTGTCTAAATTTTGGGGAGTATTATAGTCTAAACGGAAGGCAGTCTTCGGGTCGGTGGAGTGGGCGTTCATAGTCGTCGCAGTACGAACATGTGGGTTGGCACTTGTTAAGTTGTAATGTGTAACTCACATTTTTTCTTGCCAAATCAAAAAAAATGTGTATCTTTGTACGTTTCAAAGAATGCGACTAATTAAATAAATAATTTAATAATCAATAACATAAACTAACAATTATGCAACCAAAAGGCAACAAGTACGGCACACACCGTGTCATTGAACCCAAGGGCGTTCTTCCGCAGCCCGCGAACAAGTTGGACAACAACATGGACGTTCTCTACGACAATGAGATTCTCATCGACGTGCAGACCCTCAACATCGACTCCGCTTCGTTTACCGACATCCACAACTACGCCAAGCAGCAGGCTGGCGAGGGCGCAAGCCAGGAGAAAATCATGGAAGAGGTGAAGAAGGAGATGTTCCTGAACGTTGAGCTGCAGGGCAAGCACCGCAACCGTCGCACCGGTTCTGGCGGCATGCTGCTCGGTAAGGTTGAGAAGATTGGCGACGCTCTGAAGGGCAAGATTGACCTGAAGGAAGGCGACCGTATCGCAACCCTCGTTTCGTTGAGCCTCACCCCCCTGCGCATCGACGAGATTATCGAAATCCGTCCCGACGTCGACCAGGTCGACATCAAGGGCAAGGCCATCCTCTTCGAGAGCGGCATCTATGCCAAGATTCCTACCGACATGCCCGAGAAGCTGGCTCTCTCCGCCCTCGACGTGGCCGGTGCTCCCGCACAGACCGCCAAGCTCTGCCAGTATGGACAGACCGTTGTTATCCTCGGTGCCGGTGGTAAGAGTGGTATGCTCTGCTGCTACGAGGCTAAGAAGCGCGTCGGTGTGACCGGTAAGGTCATCGGTATCGCCAACAGCCCCAAGAGCACCCAGCGTATCAAGGACCTCGGCTTCTGCGACATCGTGGAGAGTGCCGCCGGCATGACCCCCGTGCAGGTGTACGAGCTGGTTGAGAAGTTGACCGACGGCAAGATGGCCGACGTCACCATCAACTGCGTGAATGTGCCCGACCAGGAGATGACCGCCGTGCTCTGCACCAAAGATGACGGTATCGTCTACTTCTTCTCGATGGCTACCAGCTTCACCAAGGCCAGCCTCGGTGCTGAGGGTATCGGCAGCGACGTGAACATGATTATGGGTAACGGCTACACCAAGGGTCATGCCGAATTCACCCTGCAGGAACTCCGCGAAAGCCCCGAGCTGCGCAAGATTTTCGAAGAGCTCTACGCCTAATGTCGGAGTAATCGGAATTATCTGATAATTCCAATTATTCAGACGACACCTAACCTGAGGGTAGGGGAGACCCGCCCGCAGGTTCTAAGAAGTAAAAAACACAATTATAATATGAAAGTCAACCGTAGAAAAGAACTTTTCCCGAACGTCACTGACGAGCAGTGGAATGATTGGACCTGGCAGGTCAAGAACCGTATAGAGACCTTTGAACAGCTGAGTCAGTATTTCACCTTCGCACCCGAGGAGGCCGAAGGCATCAAGCAGGCATTGGCAAAATTCCGCATGGCCATCACGCCTTATTACCTGAGCCTTATCGACCCCAACGACCCGTACGACCCCATCCGCCGTCAGGCCATCCCGCAGGGTGCGGAGTGCAACATTGCTCCCGCCGACCTGAACGACCCGCTGCACGAGGACGAGGACTCGCCTGCTCCCGGACTGACACACCGCTATCCGGACCGCGTGCTGTTCCTTATCACCGATATGTGCTCGATGTACTGCCGCCACTGCACCCGCCGTCGTTTTGCGGGTCAGAAGGATGACGAGTCGCCCGTGGACCGCATCGAGAAATGCCTCGAATATATCGAGAAGACGCCTGTGGTGCGCGACGTGCTGCTGAGTGGCGGCGACGCACTGATGGTGAGCGACAAGAAACTGGAGTACATCATCCAGCGCCTTCGCGCCATCCCACATGTGGAGATAGTGCGTATTGGTAGCCGCACCCCTGTGGTCTGCCCCCAGCGCATCACAGACGACCTCGTCAATATGCTTAAGAAATACCATCCCATTTGGCTCAACACTCACTTCAACCATCCCAACGAGATGACTCCTGAGGCAGAGGCAGCTCTTGCCAAGTTGGCAAACGCGGGCATTCCGCTGGGCAACCAGACGGTGTTGCTGCGCGGTGTGAACGACTGTGTGCATGTGATGAAGAAACTGATGCACGAGCTGGTACGCAACCGTGTGCGGCCGTACTATATCTACCAGTGCGACCTCTCGATGGGCTTGGAGCATTTCCGCACCCCTGTCAGCAAGGGTATCGAGATTATCGAGAACCTACGCGGACATACCAGCGGCTACGCTGTTCCCACCTTCGTGGTCGACGCCCCTGGTGGCGGCGGCAAGACTCCGGTGATGCCCCAGTACGTCATCTCGCAGAGCCCCGACAAGGTCATCCTGCGCAACTTCGAGGGTGTGATTACCACCTATACCGAGCCGCGCGAATATCACGAGGAGTGCCACTGCGAGGCCTGCGAGGCTAAGCGTCGTGTGGACGAAGGCGTGGCCTCACTGTTGGAGACCGACCGCATGGCCCTCGAACCCAGCCACCTCATGCGTCACGAGAGAAATAAGAAGCATTGAGTTGACCATTGATTATTAAGTTTCTTTCAGTAGATAGAGGATTATGGCGTATACTTGTATGCGCCATAATTCTCAATTTTCAATTCTCAATTCTCAATTCGTTGAATGCCCAGGTGGCTGGGGGCACTGCCTTTGCGGCATTGGACATGCCCGCATCGGCACGTGCGGCAGGCGTGGGGTTCGACTTCCTGTCGCTCTACGACGACGACCTCTCGCTCACTCTTGACAATCCCTCACACATCTCACCCCGCCACAACAACCTGCTGTCGGTGGGCTTTATGAATCTCTTTGCGGGAGCCAATTTTGGTTCGGTGGCATATTGTCACAATTTTGAGCATCTGGGAGCATTTACCTTTGGGTTGCGGTACGATAATTACGGTCGTTTCGACGGCTACGACGAGGCCGACAACCCCACTGGTTCGTTTACTGCTGCCGACTATGTGTTCACTGTCGGCTGGGGGCGGGCCATAGACGAGCATGTCTCCATCGGTGCCAACCTCTCCCCGATACTGTCGCACTATGAGCGATACAACTCCTTTGCATTTGGCATCGACTTGGCTGCCTCCTATATGTCGCTCGACCACCGTTTTGCCGTCACCCTCATGGGACGCAATATCGGAGCGCAAGTGGTTGCATTCTACAACCTCGTGGAACGTCTGCCCTTCGAGCTGTCGCTGGCAGGCTCCTACAAGCTGCAGGATGCGCCCTTCCGTCTCCTGTTTGCCATCAACGAGTTGCAACATTGGGACCTCACCTATGACGACCCGCTCAATCCCACCACCCACACCGACCCCTTCACTGGCGAGGTGTCGCGGCCGTCGGCTATGGCCACCTTTGCCGACAAACTGTTTCGCCACTTGAATGTGGGCATTGAGCTCAATATCAAGCAGTCCGTCTATGCCAGACTGGGCTACAGCTACCGCCAGATGGTCGAAATGACCGCCGCCGAAGCCTTCAACCTTTCAGGTTTTTCATTCGGATTCGGCATCCGTGCCAAACGTTTCGACCTCGCCTTTGCCCACAACGGCTACCACCTTTCGCAGGCCGCCAACTATATCCAGATTGAATTAAAAATTTGACAATTGCCCAAATTAATCATCTCCACTCAGACTAATCCCTATCTCAATGTCGCCGTTGAGAACCACCTGTTGTCGCAGCCGTCCGACGGCGACATCACGCTCTATTTGTGGCAGAACCGCCGCACCGTGGTCATCGGGCAAAACCAAAACCCCTACACTGAGTGCAATGTGACCCAACTAGAACAGGACGGTGGCTATTTGATGCGTCGCCGTACGGGTGGCGGTGCCGTCTTCCACGACTTGGGAAACTTGAACTTCTCATTTGTGGTGTCGTATGAGATGTACAATACCACACGCCAGTTTTCTGTCCTGCAACGGGCTGTAGAATCGTATGGACTCAACACCGAGATTAGTGGCCGTAATGATGTGCTGTGTCAAGGGCGCAAATTCTCAGGCAACGCCTTTGCCAAGGGCAAATATCAAAGGTTGCACCACGGCACCATACTCATCCGCACCGATGTGACTGACTTGCAACGCTACCTCAAAGTCAAGCCCGCCAAGTTGCAGAAGCATGGTGTCGCCTCTGTCCAGTCAAGGGTAGTCAACCTCTCCGAATTGGTTTCTGAGATGACGTCGCAGAACATAATACCCCCTCTCGTCGAAGCCTTCGAGCAGGTGTACGGAAAACCTATACAAAGGTTAGATTTCGAAACCTTTGCCAACAATCCGTCGGTGCGTGAATTGGCAGAACAATTTGCCTCGCCCGAATGGAAATACGGTCGTTGGCAGCAATTCAAGGCACAACAATCAGCCCAGTTCGACTGGGGTGGAGTGGAAATCTCAATCGAAGTCGACGAGCCCTCTGCCACTATCCGTTCCATTGCCATCGCCTCCGACAGTCTTTTCCCCGAGGTCATCGCACAAGCCGAGCGGCTGCTCACCGCTGCCAGCATCCATATGCCGCCCGCCGTCGGGCATCTCCCCGAAAGCGAACAGCAAATGCTCCGCGACATCTTCAGCCTGCTCTACTCCACGGTATTGTAGTCGTTCAGCGGCCCTTGGTAATAGATGGAAACAGCCTCGGTCTGCGGGGTGTCAGCCCATGTGTCGTATCCTTCACCTGTAATGTCTATGCGGTATCCTCCCGTTATGTTGGTAATATTGATGCTGCCTGTCTGTAACCAAATAAATCTGTTGTCGTTGTTGACAGAGACTTGGTTGAACCGTTCGTCAATAGTGTAAGTTCCTGCCTCAAGATCCCTTTCACAAATTATTAAAACGCTATATCCCTTTTCGCCACGAATGTAATAAGCGCAATGCTGGGAAGACCCTTTAGAGCGTTCCAGCAGATACAGCCCCGTGCTGTCGCTCGTCATTACCAGTCTGCCGTAGCCCCTATCGTCCGCCAGATCGGAAGGTCGGTTGAACCTGATTTGTAGGGTAGACCTCGCGGCCAAGATATTCAATAGGGTGGCTGCGTCGCCATTCAGTCCCAATGCTTCGACAGTCGGCGTCAGCATCAGCACTGTGTCGTGGTTCACTACTGCCCGATGCAGCACCGCCTCGCCCATATCGGCAAACAGCAGCCGCACCTCCTGCCCGTCGTCGCGCACCATGAAAGGTCTCCTCAACGTATCGTAGGAGGCAAAATTGGTTTCTCCCCAGTTGCCATTGCAATAGCTCACCATCGTTCCTATGCCTCCTCTGTCAAATTCCAGGCGTGCCACAAGATGCAGCTCGCAGTAGTGCCCCTCCGCCGCTTCAATAAAGTCGCCCATCTTAGCATCCGCCGTCCAAAGGCTTCCATCCAGCATGCTGCCGCCCGTGCCGGTGTTCCAACGGCTGTATACGGCCTCCCATGTGCCGCCATTGCCATTAATGATGATGGCGAGGTTGGCAGAGTCGGCAAGTGCCACGGCGGGCGTCAGCGTCACCTTCAGATGCTCCTCGTCCAGCAGTGCAAAGGCCACCGTAGCTCGTCTGCCTGCGGCGTCACTGAGCAGGATAGTGCCCTGTCCGTCGTGTAGGGTGTACTGCATCTCGCAGTCGGTGTTGATTCCCATCAGGTCGGTTGAGAAGAAAAAGTCGCCTTTGTCAATCTCGCTGAAGTCGATTCTCGACAGCATCGTGTATGCCACCGTCGACTCTGGTAGCACACTGTCGCAGCGGTACGTCCATAGGGTGCCCACCAGTGTGTTGTCGTTCTCCTGGATGGGATTGTCAAAGATGGGTCGTATGTTGTCTTCCTTCTGACAACTGGTCGCAAACAGCGCACACCCAAGCGTAAACATCATGGTCCACAAATAAAATAGTCTTCTCATAGTAATAAATTTTTTTGTCATTTTCAGATGCAAAGATACAACTTTTTTCGCAAAAACATGGCAAAAAAATGCAAGGCCGTCAGAACGACGACCCTGCTGCAATCAAAACCAATAAAAAAAAGCCAATTATTTCGTTATTATGTATCGCAAGATTGTGGTTTCTTGCACTGGCGGTGAGATTTTTTTCATTCTATTTTGCAATAGTTGGAAAAATAATCGTATTTTTGCAAATCATATTTAAAATATATTTACCATGAAATCGATTGCAATACTGACAGGTGGCGGTCCTGCGCCCGGAATGAACACGGTGGTGGCCTCGGTGGCCAAGACTTTTTTGCGCGACGGCTTTCGCGTCATAGGCCTGCACGGCGGATATAGCTCGCTCTTTACCGACAAGCCCCGTATGCAGGATATCGACTTCCTCACCGCCGACGAAATCTTCAACAAAGGTGGCAGCATTTTGAAGATGAGCCGTTTCAAACCTACCGACGAGGATTTCGAGAAGCGTTTCAACCTCGCCCTGTTTAAGGACAACGAGATCAAGCTGCTGGTGACCGTGGGCGGCGACGACACCGCCTCGACGGCCAATCGTATCGCCAAGTTCTTGGAGAGCAAGCACTATCCCATTGCCAACATCCACGTGCCGAAGACTATCGACAACGATCTGCCGCTGCCCAACAGCTCGCCCACCTTCGGCTACAACAGCGCGAAGGCGCAGGGTACGGTGATTTGCACCGCCGTGATGGAGGATGCGCGCACGTCGGAGAACTGGTTTGTGGTGTCGGCCATGGGCCGCTCGGCAGGCCATCTGGCACTGGGTATTGCTGGCGCATGCCACTACCCGATGGTGGTCATCCCCGAATTCTTCAACAAGACCGAAATTACTGTCGATAAGATTATCAACCTGGTGGTTTCCTGCATCGTGAAACGCAAGCTGATGGGCATCAACTATGGCGCGGCGATGATTTCGGAAGGCGTGTTCCACAGCCTCAGCGACGAGGAGATTAAGAACAGCGGAATCCATTTCACCTACGACGACCACGGCCACCCCGAGCTGGGCAAGGTGTCGAAGGCCCATATCTTCAACGACCTGCTGGAGCGCAAAGTGAAGCAGCTGGGCCTGAAGGTGAAGAGCCGTCCGGTGGAGGTGGGCTACGAGATTCGCTGCCACACGCCGATTGCTTTCGACCTGACCTATTGCTCGCTGATGGGCATGGGCGTGCACACGCTCTACAAACAGGGCTGCACGGGTTGTATGGTATACAGCGACCACCAGGGCAATGTGTCGCCGCTGTATCTGAAGGACCTGCAGGATCCGACGACGGGCAAGATTCCTCCGCGCCAGGTGAATGTGAACACCAACAAGGTGCAGTCGTACATCAACGACATTATGGACTACATCACGCCCGACGACTACGAGGCCGCCAAGAAGTACCTCCCCAATCCCGAGGAGTACGACTTTAAGAAGATTTTGAACTGGAACTAGTTGATGTAAGAAGTAAGAGCTAAGAACGATGAAGTATGTTGCAGGGCGACAAACTTCAGAGTTCGTAGCTCTTACTTTAATATGGTTCTTTCTTTACATTCCCAAAAAACTCAAAAGATGAAAAAGTTTTTCCTATTCTCCCTCATAGTCCTTAGTTCTTTATTCCTGCCACTTTCACTCAGTGCCCAACGGCCGGGTGATGTAGTGATTCTGTATGAAAATGATGTGCATTGTGCAATCGACGGCTACCCCGTGCTTGCGGGGTTGCGCGACAGCCTGCAGCGCATGGGCTGCCATGTGGCTGTGGTGTCGGCGGGCGACTTTTCGTTTGGTGGCCCCATCGGTGCGGCCTCGAAGGGCGAGTTTGTCGTCAGGCTGATGAATGCCGTGGGCTACGACGCGGCCTGTCTGGGTAACCACGAGTTTGACTTCGGGTTTGAGCAGTTGCGCCATCTCGAAGAGATGTTGACGACGCCTCTGTTGTGCTGCAACTTTGATAAGAATGAAAAGTTGAAGAAGGAGAATTGTTTGAGTGTGGCATTCAACTCACAGTTCTCTTATCTCGATACTCCGTTCCAGCCCTATGTGCTGCGCAATTTGGGCGGGGTGTCGGTGGCGTTTGTGGGCGTTACGACTCCCACTACGATGTACACCTCCAATCCTGCCAGTTTCAAGGACAAGGATGGCAACTACATCTATAACTTCTCGCCTGCCACGCTGGAGGCCACGGTGCAACGCAGCGTGGATGCGGCACGTGCCGCAGGGGCGCAGGTGGTGGTGCTGCTCTCGCATCTGGGCGACAGCGACGGTGTGCCTACTTCGGTGAAGGTGCTGTCGCAGTTGAATGGTGTCGATGCGGTGCTTGACGGGCACGACCATCATATTATCCCCTGCCGTATGGTGGAGGATAAGTCGGGCTGCAGGGTGCCCCTCTCGTCGACGGGCACGCAGTTCCAGAAGGTGGGCATGATGGTTATTTCACAGCATCCGGATGCTAAGGAGTCGCTCAAATTCAAACTTTTCACAACTGACAGTCTGGGACGCAAAGGTTGTGTCAATAAGGCTGTTGCGGACTCGGTGAAGGCTATCCGTGAGGCGTTTGACGCGATGGGCAGCCGCGTGGTTGCCACCACCGCCTATCCGCTGGTGGCGGAAGAGGGCGACATACGCGTGTGTCGTTTGCGCGAGACCAACCTTGGCGACCTCATTGCCGATGCCTATCGTATATTGATGGGTGCCGACATCGGATGGGTGAATGGCGGCAGCATTCGCGCCAATATTCCAGTGGGTCCAATCACGCACAACATGCTTTTTGCGGTGTCGCCTTACAACAACACTATCTGCGTGATTCGCACTACGGGTCAGGAACTGCTCGACGCGTTGGAGACCGCCGTGCGCGAGTATCCCAAGGCAGAGGGTTGCTTTGCACAGGTGAGCGGCATGACTTTCACTTTCGACCCCAACGTGAAGTCTGGCGTGGTGCTGGACAGCAACGGCACGTTTCTGCGTGTCGACGGCCCTCGGCGTGTGAGCAATGTGATGATTGGTGGCGAAGCCTTGGATGTGAATAAATGCTACACCATTGCCAGCAACGACTATGTGCTGCTCAAGGGTGGCGACGCAATCCGTTTCCCCAATGCCAAACTGCTGAATAAGGAGATAGTCAGTGACTTACAGGCGTTGGAGAACTATATGCTGAACAATCTGCACGGTCTGATTGGCGAGCCCTACGACAAGCCGCAAGGGCGCATACACATGGTTGACAAAATAGTCACTACTGGAGGGAAAAACAAGGTGAATAGGCTGCGCAGCCTCAGTCCGGAAGATGAATATGTGGGAGTCCGCGCTAACACATATAGCCCGAAGAGTAACGACAAGCCGACTGAGGCCCCTGTGAAGTAAGGAGTGTTGTAAACTTATTAAACTGAAAATTGAAAGTTGAAAATTGGCTGCCGCACCCAGATAATTTTCAACTTTCAATTTTTAACTATCATTTTACATGAATGCGGGTTCCGTCGAACTCTATCGTGTCGCCAGCCACGCACTTGGCGCGTTTGCGCATTTCAATTTCTCCGTTGCGCCGCACCAGACCTTCGGTCACGACCATTTGGGCTTCGGATCCTGACGCAACACAGTTTGTTGCCTTCAGCAACTGTATGAGTTGGATGTGGTCGCCTTCGTCGCGACGGAGGGTGAAGTCTATCTCTTTCATCCAGGGCAAACGCATGAAAATTTTGAAAAATAGTACGGAATGAACAATTTGGCCGGAGTTATTAACAGGCCACCGTGCGAGCCGCGTGGAAATTGTGCGAAATGAACAAATTCGCCCACAGTTTGTTG
>JAEEGG010030406.1_pt1 | contig 10026 bp, 11 predicted proteins | sample 9134161 | NCBI WGS metagenome assembly JAEEGG01 (sample SAMN16246543, study PRJNA631951) | gut metagenome | biome: gut microbiome; feature: rumen; material: CR-attached | host: Bos | place: Iran: Karaj | collected 2018-10 | reverse complement strand
AACTGCCAATGATTCTGTCTTGGACTTTCTTTTTGTTTTCTTTTTTGTCATTGTTTTTTGTTTAGGTTTGTTGTTTTGTTCGTTCTGGTCTGACGGTTGTCCGTAGAGACGTGCCATGGCGCGTCTCTGAAACGGGAACACAAATGCCCCATTGTTCAACTGCATTTCCGATGGCAAAGATACAACAAAACATCCCGTTTGTCAAGGGTTTTGCGTAATTTTTTTCTCGCTGGGAATCAGTTGTTTACAAATTTTACATTAACTATTAGTATTGCAATTGTAAATTTTGGAGTTGTGGTTTCGCGGGAAATTGGACGACGAAGCGATGAAGCGACGATGATAGGAGCTCTTGCGAGTCCCGGTTTCCGTTTGGCCAGCTAATTGTGAATAGCGAACAGCAAAAAAATGTATTTTCGCGCTGTTTTATTTTACATCGTAAAATCAGTATAAAACAATGAATGTCAGTGTTTTTGAAATATTGATGCTGCTCTGTTTCGCGTGCAGCTGGCCCTTTTCCATCGTAAAAGCCTTGCGAACTAAAGTGGTTCTTGGTAAAAGCCCTCTCTTCATGTCCATCATCATTTTGGGCTATGTCTTCGGAATCCTGCACAAGGTCTTCTACAATTATGATTGGGTCGTTTATTTGTATCTGTTCAATTTACTGATTGTTTCGTTCGATTTGTTCCTGTATTTCAAGTACATCGGACAGAACCGTCGCGACCTGATGTCAGAAAAAAAAGATTCTTGACACGTTTTGCTACGTAAAAATTTTATCTTTGCATTTTATTTCTTCGATTATGAACAAACTACGTCAGAAAAAACAGCAGATTCTCCGACTACTTTTGGGGATGTTTTCGTTCACGGCGGTAATGCTTGTGTTTCAGGCCTGTTATGGTCCTCCCCAAGGTAGAAATGAAAATGAATTGGTCGATGAGGAGATTTATGTGGAACAGGATACGTTGAATGCAGAAAATGTGATTCAGGAAGAGAATGCCTCCACGTTGGAAAACGATGATAAGGAATAGCCGCATCAATCCTTTCAAACGGTGGCTGTTTCGTGTCTTTCGAAAGAACGAAACAGATATTCACGAGTTGAATTATCTTTTCTGGGAATGTACGTGGCGCTGCAATTTGTCATGCCGACACTGTGGTTCGGATTGCAAATCAGAGAGTTGCGTCCAGGATATGCCGTTTCAGGACTTTCTGAAGGCGGTGGAGCCGTTGTCAAAGCGCTATCCCCGCAACACCGTGATAGTCGCTATTACGGGTGGGGAGCCGTTGTTGCGTCCCGATTTGGCAGAATGCGGGAAAGCTTTGAAAGACAAGGGTTTGCGTTGGGGAATTGTCACCAACGGAATGCTGTACGACGAGGCCATGCACTCCAAGCTGATTGCCGCCGGACTATCCTCTGTTACAGTGAGTTTGGACGGGTTGGAAGAGACCCACAACTGGCTGCGCAACCATCCTGAAAGTTTCAGGAGAGCGTTGCGGGCTTTGCATCTCATCGCGAATACCCCAGGTCTTGCGTATGATGTCGTGACGTGCGTGCATCAGCGTAATCTCGTGGAACTTCCTCAATTAAAGGAACTTTTGATTGAAAACGGAATTCGTAATTGGCGTCTCTTCACGATTTCCCCTATAGGTCGGGCGGCGCACAATGACGAGCTACAGCTTTCCCGCGCACAGGTGGAACAGATGATGCAGTTTATGGCCGACACTCGTCGTGAAAACCGTATCCACTTGACATTCAGCTGTGAAGCCTATACAGGCAAGTACGAGGAACATGTCCGAGACAGCTATTTCTTCTGTCGTGCGGGCATTAATATCGGCAGTGTGCTGATTGACGGCGGCATCTCCGCCTGCCCTAACATTGACCGCAGCTTTGTGCAAGGCAACATCTATCAGGATAATCTGTTGGATGTGTGGGACAATCGTTTCCAACTCATGCGCGACCGCGTGTGGATGCGTACGGGAATCTGTCGGAAATGTAAAGATTTCAGGCAGTGCCTTGGCGGGGCGATGCATTTGAGACCGAATGCAAATAGCAATATACTAAGATGTTACAATTTTCGAAAAGAATAATAAAACTTTTCGGGACATGTATCGTCTATGTTCAGTTAGTTAGTAGTTAGCAGTTAGTAGGGATTAGGGAGTTGATAGTGGATATCTCTCAAAAGTCAAAATCATCGTTATAGTATGAATAGAACAGGTCGCATATTTATAATGTTGGTCATTATGTTTTTTTTCAGCGTTGGATTGCGTGCGCAAGAAGCTGATATTGTAGCTGTTGTTGCAGATACAATCGTCCTTCCCATGGCCACGGGCTACGACTGGATCACCTACCGGGGCAAGGCCGACATCATCGACACGGGCGGCACACGCACCTGCAATTTCTACATGGTCAACCGTACGGACAGCATTCTCTACCTGAACATCCACGCTTACGGAGTTGAGGTGATGCGTGCCGTGTTCACTCCCGACAGCGTCAAGTATGTCAACAAACTGACACGGCAGTACTTTTGCGACACCTACACGCCAATTAACAGATTTTTGCCGTTTTCCTTTGATTTCCAGACGGTTCAGGCACTCTTTAACGGTGAAACGGAAAAGCTGCCACAGGGTAAAAAACTCTCGTACGAATATTCAGCGTTTGCACCTGTAGATAGCGTAAGTTCATTCTTCACGGAGTTCGTTTTCAAAGAACTGAACCGCGTGATTGAGGTTCGGGGCAAAATCAAAGTCATCCGATTGAATGTGCCGGGTGTCACCAGCATCAGGATTCCGGAAAAATTTGAGCGTATCTCCTTGTGAATATGATTCCTGAAATGCTTAGTTCTCAACGGATTAAGTCGTGGACATCGGAAATTGGCTTCCAGGACTGTGGTATTGCGCGGGCGCGGGTGCTCAAGGAGGCGGAAACGGAGTTCCGGCATTCCATCGAAAACGATTACCATGCCGATATGCACTATTTGGAGCGCAACATCGGCAACCGTTTCAATCCGGAATCGTTGCTTCAAGGTTGTAAATCGGTTATTGTGGTGACTTACAATTACTTGACTGACTCCGAGCCAAAATCTGATAAGTATCGCACCGCGCGTTACACCTGGATTCAGGATTACCACATCTTGGTGAAAAATCTCTTGGAGCAGTTGGCGGACAAGATTGTAAATAATTATTCTTCAGTAAAATATAAAATCACGGTGGATAGTTCCGCTATCTCCGAGAAACGATGGGCTATGGAGGCCGGGGTAGGGTATATGGGTAAAAACGGGTTGATACATAACCAGCATGGATCGTTTTTCGTCATTGGTGTCCTTTTGGTGGATCGGTTTTGCGACGAATATGACCAATCTTTGCCAAAATCGGACTGCGGGGATTGTGAAATCTGTGTGAAAAGTTGTCCTGTAAATGCTCTTGAAATTCCATTCCAAGTGGATGCGAGACGGTGTGTTTCATACCATAATACGGAAGATAAAACTCCGAATTACAATGAGTTAGCGGATCAAGAATATACTTTCGGGTGTGATATCTGCCAGGAGGTTTGTCCTCGTAACAAGAAAAAAAACGCCAATCCGTTGAACATATCGAAAAAATCCTTATTTTTGCCGCTCAAAAATGACGACTTGGAAACGTTGAGTGAAATGGATTTCAAGCATTATTTTTCTGAAACTTCGATTCTGAGAAGGAAATATGAAAGATTTCGTTCTTTGATAGAAGCGAAAAAAAAAGAATGATGTGAGAGCATCATCAAAGTTAAGCCCAGGTGGCGGAATGGTAGACGCGCTACATTCAGGGTGTAGTATCCGAACGGATGTGCAAGTTCGACTCTTGTTCTGGGCACTTGAAAAGAAAGACGGTTGAAATGGCCGTCTTTCATTGTTTTAGAACCTCTCATTATGGCCAAGTTATTCATCGTACCGACCCCTATTGGAAACCTGGAAGATATCACCCTTCGCGCTCTCAGTGTGCTGAAAGAAGCGGACTTGATTCTTTGTGAAGACACACGGACTACCAAGAACCTGCTTCAGCATTACGAGATAGAGGGCAAACGCTGCATGGCGTACCACATTTTCAACGAACACGAACAGGTTGGGAACTATATCCGCATGATCCAACAGGTTGAGACTGCTGCCTTGGTGAGCGATGCCGGAACCCCCGGAATTTCAGACCCCGGATTTTTGCTTGTCCGCGAAGCGTTGAAACAGAATGTCGAGATTGAATGTTTGCCTGGCCCCACCGCGTTCGTGCCCGCACTTATTCAGTCGGGATTTCCATGCAGCAGCTTTTATTTTTACGGTTTTCTGCCTCACAAAAAAGGGAAGGAGACTTTGCTGAAACGTTTCGCCGAGATGGAAGAGACAGTCATATTCTACGAATCTCCACATCGGCTGCTGAAAACTTTGGAGAAGATGGTAGAGATCATGGGCGGAGAACATCCCGTGGCCGTGGCCAAGGAACTGACCAAAATCCATGCTTTCACCTTCAGAGGCACTCTCGCGGAGGCCGTCCAGTATTTTGAAAACCAACCTGTAAAGGGGGAGTTTGTCCTGATAGTTTGAGGAAAATTTAACCAATAAAACAAAATATAATCGAGAAAACGATGTCAACTACTATGAAAAATGAAATAATTATGTTTTATCATTCCGCCCTCCCCGATATACAGGCCGGTTTTTAGATTACCATTTCAAAACATTAAAAAGACACGTACATTATTCTTTTTTTTCTTATAGAACACCTCCTCTCATACGTTATTTGATGATTAGTTTCTTTGTCACCCGTCTGTTCATTTCGTCTTGTGCTGTGAGCAGGTAGCATCCGGGTGCTATCCCTCCGATGTACAGCTGGTCACCGGGATAGACATTTCCCCAAATGCTGATCAAATTGCCGTTCATGTCGGTGAGTTTCACCGTTGTCATCGCATCGCAAATATTCCACTGGAAATATTCGCTGGATGGATTGGGGTATGGTTCATGTCTCGGATTGTCGCCATGGGCGTCAATGCCGGTTTCATCTCCCTGTTGACGTTTTGTGATCACGATGTTGTTAAGTTGAGTGTTCCCGCTGTTGGCCGCAGCCAATAACCAGCGGATGTATCGTGTGTTTTGAGACAAAGGAAAGCTTCCAAAATGCGAATAAGACGATGTGCTGATGTCATTTTCGTCTAATGTCGTCACAGAAGACCACTCCGTTCCGTTGGCGGACTCGCTGACCACAAACAAGATGCCGTTGTAGGTGGACGGATTGCCTCCTTTTGCGCCTTTGAGGTCGAACGAGAGACTGCCGGGATCACTGTCGAGGTGCGCGATCAGCATTGCCTGTCCCGCATTCTTCGATTCGAACTTGGCTGCCCCGTCCGCGTATGATGAGCCTAATTTGTTACTGCGAAACCCTGGCATTGTCTTGACCTCCGCTCTTTCCGATTCGCTGTTTTGTGAGATGTCAAAGGGAAGCGTCAAAAGGGAATTGGTGTCTAATATGATGAATTGTGCGGAAAGGATCCCGCTGCTGTACATGCCGTCTTTCTCCGCAAACGCTTTCAGGGTACTGCTGGCATCAATGGCTATTGGCCCAGAATAGGGAGTTGACTGACCGTCCGGATTGGAGCCGTCTAACGTGTATCGGATGATGGCATTGGGCGTGGAACATTCGAGGATGATAGTTTGTGGCTCGAAATAGGTGCCTGCCGGTGGTGTGCAGGTCGGTGTTTCCACGGTCTCCAATACAACTTCGTCGCCGTCGGTGATGCTGATGTCGTCGATGCGAAACTCAACGTTCGCGGTGCTGGAAAACCTTATATGCAGGTGCGGGTGTGTTGGAAGATTTGGGAAGCAGGCACGATGCCAGCCTGTTGAGCCGGTGCCAGTGGGGAGCGTGTCCTCCAGCGGGAGACTTGTCCAGACGATGCTGTCCGTGGAAAACTCCACCAACAAGTGATTTCCGTTCTCTGTTTTCGTTGTTTTGCGGAGGCCACAATACAGTTTCACTGTGGTGTTCGTTGCTGTTGAGGTGTTGATTCCTGAAATCTGGAACCACTTAACTGTGTCGTTGATCATAATGTTCCCGCCCCCAGATGCGCCGCCGTAACCCGTAGAAGCACTTGATGTTCGAACATCGCATGTGCCGTTGCCTATGTAGAATACTGTACTGTTTTGCCAACCTGTGTAGTTCTGGATGAGAGTGTTGGAGGTTGGTGTCCCCATGTTTTCTTCGTACAATACGTTTTGCCCTAAGGCCTTTGACATGATTCCGGACATTAGTAACAATGCCAGCAGTCCTATTTTAATGTGTGTAATTTTTTGTTTCATTTCTTTTTTTTCAGGTGAATCAATCAATAATCAAAACCACGGCAAATATATATTTATTTAACGAATAATCAATATATATTTATAAAATCAAAATAAAAAATTTTTATTCACTTGAAAAACAGTGATATAATGTTTTATAATATGCTTAAAATTAACTTAAATTAGTTAATTTTAATTTTAAAATTAAGAGATGACAGTTAAAATTAAATAAAGGGAAAGGGGCAAATGGCAGGATTTCTCAAAATTCGGCGCATTTGTCGGCAACTTGCTGCATCAGCCACATGGGGGTGGAGGTCGCTCCGCAGATGCCGATGCTGTCTGCTTGCGACAGGTCAATTTGTAGCAGTTGTTCAACGTTGGTCAGGAAAAAGCTGCGCGGGTTGTGTTCTTTACATATATTATATAGGTATAATCCGTTGGAGCTTTTTTCGCCAGAAACGAAGAGGATGACATCAAAGCTGGCGGCGAAATCGGCAATCTGTTTGGCGCGAGAGGAGACTTTCCCGCAGATGGTGTCCTCGTGCTCGAACCAGTCGGCATGTCCCGCCAAAGAGTAATGAGACTGGATTGTGCCAATTAGTTTTCGGTAGTTTTCCAGACTTTGGGTGGTTTGGGAATAGAGGATGGCGGGACGGCCAAAGTCGATGCACTCGATGTCGTCAGGGGAGGAAATAACGATGCCGGTGTTTTCGGTTTGTCCTAAAAGTCCGACAACCTCGGCATGGCCTTTTTTTCCGTAAATCAGGATTTGTTTCCCGGATGTGTTGTTCCGATGTTCGCCGAGGATGCGTTTTTGCAGCTTGAGAACGACAGGACAGGTGGCATCAATCAGTTGGATGTTGTTTTCTTCGGCGATGCGGTATGTCTCCGGCGGTTCTCCGTGGGCGCGGATGAGTACGGTGGTGTCTTTGAGAGACTTGAACTGGTCGTAGTCAATGATTTGCAGTCCCATATCCGACAGACGTTGCACCTCCTCGCTGTTGTGAACGATGTCGCCAAGACAATATAGAGTGTTGTGCTCCATAAGGTATTTTTCCGCCGTTCGGATGGCGTTGATCACACCGAAGCAGAAACCTGAATTCTGGTCAACAACGATTTTCTTGGGCATGGCTACCAGTTGTCGGGGAACAGGGAATCGACAAATTCGACACGATTGAATATTTGGAGTTGATGGATTTTCTCGCCAACGCCAATGTATTTGATGGGTACTTGGAACTGGTCGGAGATGCCGATGACCACGCCACCCTTTGCGGTGCCGTCCAATTTGGTGATGGCCAATGCATTGACTTCGGTGGCGGCGGTGAACTGCTTGGCCTGTTCGAAAGCGTTCTGGCCGGTGGAGCCGTCAAGGACGAGCAGGATTTCGTGCGGGCCTTCGGGAACGAGTTTGCGGATGACGTTTTTGATTTTCACCAACTCGTTCATAAGGTTGACTTTGTTGTGGAGGCGGCCGGCGGTGTCGATGATGACGACTTGGCTGTGGTTGGCGATGGCGGATTTCACGGTATCGTAGGCCACTGCAGCAGGGTCGGATCCCATCTTCTGAGCCACGATGGGCACTTCGCAGCGGTTGGCCCATTCGGTGAGCTGGTCGATGGCGGCAGCGCGGAATGTGTCGGCGGCGCCGAGTGTGACGGAATAACCGCGCTTCTTGAATTGGTAAGCCAACTTTCCGATGGTGGTGGTCTTGCCCACACCATTCACGCCCACAACGAGGATGATGTAGGGTGTATCCATTTCCGGAATCACGAAGTCGTTCTCCTTTTCGAGGTCGTTTTCGAGGAGTAATCCGGCGATTTCCTCCTTCAGGATCATGTTCACCTGGTTGGTGCCCAAGTATTTGTCTTTGGAAACCCGCTTTTCGATGCGGTCGATGATCTTGAGGGTGGTTTCGATGCCTACGTCCGATGTGACCAACACTTCTTCAAGGTTGTCGAGCACCTCGTCATCGACTTTTGACTTCCCAACGATGGTTTTCGCCAGTTTTTTGAAGAAATTCTCCTTGGATTTCTGCAAACCCTCGTTCAATTCCTTCTTTTGTTCTTCGTTAATTTCGTTTTTTTTATCTTTTTTGAAAAATGAAAATAATCCCATAGCACGAATTTTCCGCAAAAGTACGATTTTTATTGATATATTGGCCGATTAAATGAATTTGTCATGATAGAAGTGAAATGCGAATGAGTGGAATAGTAAAAGAGAGTCGTGATGCCATTGTGTCAAAACAATGAATGTTTGTTGTTATACAGCATGACATCGTCATATTATTTCACCACCTTTTCTTCATACTCCCGCTTAAACCACGTGATCTGCCGCTTTGCATATCTCCGTGTGTGCGTCTTGATGTCCGTCACCGCCTGTTCTAATGTGCATTTGCCGTCGAAATAGTCGAACAGCTCTTTGTAACCGACCGTGTTCAGCGGGTTGAGATGGCGGTAAGGCTGTAACGAGCGAGCTTCCTCCAATAACCCGTCTGCCATCATCTTATCGACCCGCCGGTTGATGCGGTCGAAGAGCTCCTCCCGAGGACGGTTGAGGTAGTACTTTTCGATATTGAAGTCTCTGGTTACCTGTTTTTTATGCAGATGTTCAGAATAGGGCTTTCCCGTCTGCAACGATACCTCCAAGGCCCGCATCATTCGTTTGGAATCGTTGGGGTTGACGATGGCGGCGTATCCGGGGTCCAGAAGTCGCAGTTGCGCGTGCAGTGCCTCCACTCCGTTGTTCTGGAACAGGTTGATGACGAACTGCCTTGTGCTCGGGTCGGGGTCGGGCATTTCATCCACCCCATGGCACACCGCATCCAAGAACTGTGGACTCCCGCCGGTCATGATGACCACAGGGTATTTCTGGAACAGCTCCTTGAGCAGCTTGAGCACGTCCTGCTCGTACATATAAACATTGTAATAGTCATGGATGGAGAGCATTCCGACAAAAAAATGTTGCGCAGCGGACAGCTCCTCCTCGGTGGGGTAGGCTGTTCCGATGCGCATCTCTCTGTAAAACTGGCGGGAATCGGCCGAGATAATCGGCGCCTGCCAGCGTTGCGCCAGTTCAATGGTGTAGGCGGTCTTGCCCACGCCAGTCGGACCGGTCACGATGTAAAGGGTCGGACTGCTAAAAGTCGGAGAACTCATTCAGATCGGTGTAGTCCTCCTCGTTGTAACCGTCGTCGAAGCCGTCGTTGTATTCGTCATCCTCCAGTTCCTCTAACAGCAGCGATGCCTCATCGACATCGGGTTGCGGGAGATCCTTTGCGGTGAGCCGCACGGGAAGGGTGCCCTTCTGGTACGTGCAGCGCGGGAACTCCTCGGGTTTGTCCGTCTGAGCCACCTTTTGGAATTCGATATAGAACGTCTTCGGGTCGATGAAGTCGTATTCATAGAGGATGTGCTGGTGTGGGTCGGTGATGAAATCCTTCAGGATGGCATCTTTCATGACGAACCTCGGCAGCCGCGACTTCGTGCTGAACGAATCTTCATCGTCATACTCCGGTTCCTCCGCCATATCCTCTTCCTCTGATGTGTCCATCAGCGTGATCTCCTTCTGCTTGTTCCATTTCTGGTCGCAGATGGAGAAGGCGGCGAACTCGTTGCCCTGCAATCCAAGACATTGGTACAGGAACAGGTGGAAGTCCTCGAAATTGCTGTTCGCGAGCACATCCACGTCGCGCACGAAGTCCTCCACCTCGTCGTAAAACACCTTGAATTTGTAATAGTACATG
>JAEEGG010030405.1_pt1 | contig 10026 bp, 6 predicted proteins | sample 9134161 | NCBI WGS metagenome assembly JAEEGG01 (sample SAMN16246543, study PRJNA631951) | gut metagenome | biome: gut microbiome; feature: rumen; material: CR-attached | host: Bos | place: Iran: Karaj | collected 2018-10 | reverse complement strand
GATTGAGCGCTACAAAGATTTCAAGGCAAAGCAGTCCACAAAAATGATTGGCGAGAGCCTGGAAGTGTTCTGCAAAAATGAATTTGACAAAATGCGTCCCGTAGGATTCCAAAACGCAACTTTTGAGAAGGACAACAAAATCAGCGAATCGGGGAGCAAGGGAGACTTCATTTTCCGGGAAACCGAAGAGGGCGTGGAATTTATTTCCATTATGTTTGAAATGAAGAATGAGATGGATACCACGGCCACCAAACACAAAAATGAAGATTTCTTTAAAGAACTGGACAAGGACCGCCGGGAAAAGAAATGCGAGTATGCCGTTCTGGTGACGCTGCTGGAACCAGAAAACGATTTGTATAACAACGGCATCGTGGACGTATCTTACAAATATGAAAAGATGTATGTGGTGCGCCCTCAGTTCTTCATCCCCATCATCACGCTGTTGCGGAATGCGGCGCGGAATTCGCTGAAGTACCGCAAAGAACTGGCAGTCGTCCAGAATCAGAATATCGATATTACTAATTTTGAAGAAAAGCTTAACGGGTTTAAAGAAAAATTTGACCGCGACTGCAGGCTGGCGGATAAAAATTTTGAAGATGCCATCAATGACATTGATAAAACCATTAAAAATTTGGAAAAGATCAAAAAAGAACTGCAGCTGACTGTCAGCCATCTGAAGCTTGCCGACAATAAGCTACAGGACATTACTATCAAGAAACTGGTGCGTGGCAATCCTACCATGGCCGCCAAGTTTGCGGAACTGAAAACGGAAGCGCCGGATGAAGAGTGAGCGTATATAACTGAAAGAAGAATTCTTGAAATCATAAAGCTGTCGATAATCGCTCGGCAGCTTTTTAGTATTTCAGCAGGCAAAGCGTAGTGTTTATCCGGCATTGCATAAATCCGTTTCGCTAAAAGCAGGAAAAATCGTAAAAACTATACAAAAAGTGACTACAAAACACAAAAAACGTACAATAAATGAAAAATAGTCTTTGCTAATATTGTGATTACAGTTATAATAGATACAAAGGATTAAGAGGCGCAAATTTTATATTGGCGCTCCGTGCATTTCCTTTCCGGTAAAAAGAATTAAAAGGGGGATAGTTATCATGTTGAAGACAAACTTTCAAAAGGGTATGTTCACCATACTGGTGGGTATCGTACTCTGGTTCCTGCCGGTACCGGCAGGCCTGAAGCCGGAAGCCTGGCATATGTTCGCAATCTTTGTTGCGACCATTATCGGCTTTATCCTGCATCCCATTCCAATCGGCGGCGTAGCGCTGATTGCAGTAGGTCTCACCGGGTTCCTGAAAGTACTGAAACCGGCGGAAGCCCTGTCCGGCTTCGGTAATGCAACCATCTGGCTGATTGTTGGCGCGTACATGTTTGCCAAAGGCTTCATCAAAACCGGCCTGGGCCGTCGTATCGCTTATGTCATCATGTCACAGATTGCCACAAGCTCTTTGAAACTTGGTTATTCTCTGGCTATCACCGACTTTATCGTTTCGCCGGCGACCCCGTCCAACACGGCCCGCGGCGGCGGCATTCTGTATCCTATCGTACGGTCCCTCTGCACTGCGTTCCAGTCGGAACCGGATGACGGCACCCGCAAGAGAATCGGTAACTACCTGATGCTCTCCACTTTCGAATGCGACTGCATCACTTCGTCCCTGTTCCTGACCTCCGTGGCGCCGAACCTGCTGGTAGCAAAGCTGGCCAAAGACGTAACCGGGCTGGATATCACCTGGGGTACTTACGCGTTGGCTACCATTCTCCCCGGCATCATCGCATTGATCATTACTCCGTACCTGGTTTATAAATTAGCTACTCCGGAACTGACCCAGACACCGGAAGCTCCGCAGCTGGCCAAAGACGAACTGCAGAAGATGGGTCCCATGAGCAGCGCGGAAACCACCGTGTTGATTGCGTTCCTGGCAGCACTCGCCATGTGGGCGACTACTTCTTTCACCGGCCTGAATGCAACTATGATCGCTCTGGTCTGCATCGGCTTCATGCTGGTGCGCGGCGCGTTGGAATGGAATGATATCATCACTGAAAAAGGCGCGTGGGATACGCTGGTATGGATGGGCGGCCTGATGAGCCTGGCCACCGGCCTGGCAAAACTGGGCTTCGTAAAATGGATTGCAACGGGCATCTCCGGAAGCCTGAAGGGAATCGACCCCATGACTACCTTGCTCATTCTGTGTCTCATCAATATGTATGTGCATTACGCATTCGCGTCCCTGTCCGCACACGTCAGCGCAGTATACGCTGCGTTCCTGGCCGTGGCAGTGGCTGCAGGCGCTCCTCCGATGCTTTCCGCTATCGCCCTGGGCGTTGAAACCGGTATCATGGGCTGCTTAACCCATTACGCAACCGGCCCGGCTCCCATTTACTTCGGCTCCGGTTATATTACCCAGCCGGAATGGTGGAAAGTTGGTTTCGTCTGCTCTATCCTGTTCCTGATCTGCTTCCTGGGCATTGGCCCGATGTGGTGGAAGATGGTCGGTCTCTGGTAAGAAGTTTGTAAAAGAAAGTTTGAAACGTAGTGATTAGGAACAAAATCTGTGAAAGATTTGCACTGCCTGCGGTGCAAAACAGCAGAAAAAAATTCCTGCACTTAATACAAGTAACACAACAGCTGCGGATTGTTCCGCAGCTGTTTTTTTCTCATTCTTATGCAATGACCTCTTTTCAGATTTCAAAATCCGTCACAAAAAGTTCACAAATTACAGGTTGTAATTTAAATGATGATGTGATATCATTCACTCAAGATAAATAACAACGTGTTATTTACAAAACTTTTATTACTACAGTACCGGTTACGCAAGTAAAGGATTTGTGACCGTTTAAAAGGTGTTACGTACCGATTGAAATCAGGGTAAGGAGGTAAAAAATCATGAGAAAGATTATATGCTTGGTATTAACCGTTATTTGTTTGTTGGCCCTTGTGGGTTGTGGCGGCGGAACGAAAAATGCAGAGGCGCCTGTACAGAAGCAGGCGACGGAAAAAGTGCTGCGCGTGGGTACCGACGCGGACTATCCGCCCTTTGGATATTATCAGGAAGTGAACAAAACTTTTCTCGGCTTTGACGTGGAACTCATTCAGGGTGTGGCCCGAAAAATGGGTTACACCAAGGTGGAATTCGTAGACCTGGAATTCAACAACCTGTTGCCTTCCCTGCAGGACGGGCAGGTGGATGCAGTGATTTCCTGCATGACGATTACGGATGAGCGCAGGAAGATGGTTGATTTCACAGAACCCTACCTGATCAGTTCCAACGTTGTGATTGGCTCCGTTGATACGAAAGCCACCAACCTGGAAGCCATGAAAGATAAACGCATTGCAGCGGAAGTTGGCAGCGTCCATGCGAACCAGGCCAAACAATACTCCCAGAATGTGATTACATGCAGCAGCGCGGAAGAAGCGTTAAAGCTGGTCATGGATAAAAAAGCAGACTTTGCCATCGTGGATAATCACACCGCCGGTTTCTTTATCACCAATTTTTACAACGGCAAGCTGACCGTGATGTCCGAATTGCCGGGCGACAAAGATAAGGGAATCGGTATTGCCGTAGCCAAAGGCAATAAAGAACTGGCGGACCGTCTGAACGAAGGCCTGCGGGAATACATGCAGACGGCATCCTATCTCCAGATGAGGAAAACCTACTTCGGCAAACCGAATGCATGAGGACAGGCACGGACGCTGTATAATCAAAGCAGCAAAAAAACAGATGTGGTATAATATAAAAAAGAAATGAAAGAAGGCAGCGGAATGAACTTTATCAGGGCGCGGGGAGAAGAACAGAAAAAAATCAGGATACAGCAGATTGTAGATGCTGCGGCCTCACTTTACGCGGAAGTGGGCTATGATAAAGTGACCTTCTCGCAAATCGGCAGGAAGTTAAGTTTTTCCCGCCTGAACCTGTACAATTACTTTCGCTGCAAGGAAGATATCTTCCTTACCCTTCTGCTGCAGGATATACGGTGTATGGTAGAAGATGCGGAAAATACTTTTTCCGGAGCGGTAACAGACCGTGACGCATTCTGCCTTGCCTGGGCGGAGCTGAATCTGCGCCACCAGCGGATGCTGTCCCTGTTCAGCATTACGAACACGGTTATACTGAAAGATGCTTCTACCGAAATGCACCGGCGTTTCCGTATGGAGATGCGCCAGGCCACTAACAAACTGAAGGCGCTGGTACAGGAACTGTTTCCGCAGTTTTCCCCGGAACAGGCCGCTCTTTTTGTGGAATGTGAGAGCAGTTATGCGCTGACACTGTATCCTGCAAGTCTTGAATACAAAAACAGGATGCATATAGAAATTTTCCGTGACGCAGACTGGGGAACCCGGGATTTTATTTCCCAGGATGTTACCTTTCTGAAGGTCTTGCTGAACGGACTGGAAAAATAGAGTAGAAATTTTTTTATAAATTTACAATTGATGGCAGAGTTTATTCTTCTGCTACTACACATTCGTTACTTTTACAGCCGCTTTTCCGTTGCCGTACGACGGGAAAGCGGCTATAATATTCGTGGAAGTTGGCGAATTCACTTTTAGTCAAGGGGAAGTCACATGCGAAAAAAACAGAGCGTAACATTATACAACATACTTTTCCCAATCTGGATGCTGGTATGGATTCCTTCGCCCCTTTGGCTGTTGCTGATTCCGTTGAACTATATCATTGATTATCTTGTGCTGTATAAAAGTTTGCCGGCCGATGTGGAGCGGAGCAAAAACTTTCCGGGCAGTGTTCCGCGGAAAGCGTTTTGCAATACATATGCTTGGAAAATCTGCGCCGCAGGCTTTGCCGCAGATTTTATCGGCAGCCTGTTTTTGTTCGCCGCGTTTATGATTACAAGCTCCCATAAACCGGATTCGCTGCAGGCGATCAGTCACGGCCTTGGCCTCAACCCCTTTGAAAATGCGGCAGCGTTTTTGATTGTGGTTGTGGCGATCCTGCTGGCGGCGTATTGCATTTACCGGTTTGATCGTTACATCCTGAAACGCGCCGGTCTGCCGGAAGGACAGAGCAAAACCTCTGCGTTGTGGCTGGCTGTGGTGACGGCACCGTATCTGTTCCTGCTTCCCTCGGAGATTTTGTACCGGGGCTGGTGAATAAAAAAACATCTGCCCTGTTTCAGGCAGATGCTGCGGAAGTGTTGCTCCAAGCCATTCATGAAACTGCGTCTCTGCTTCGTAATACATAGCGTGAAACCTCCAATCCTCACTATCCCGAATCCGTTTCACCTCGTTGTCCAGATTATAACACTAACTTATTTGTGCATTGAATCATGCTGGCAGGAATTGGTTTTTCCAGTCTCCAGATGATATTCATGGGACGGGAACCTTCGTTTTGTACAAATTCAGCTAGTCCGAGATACATGAACGGAGCGGTGCCGGCTTCGTTCTCGCCGTATTCGCGAACAAATAAAAGAACTTTGCTTCCCTGTTCTTTATGATGCATGTAGCGTTGACCGGTGGGGGATGTGGCTGAAGTCGTGCTCTGACTTTGCCAGTGGAATAGGTTTTCGTTAATAGAGTAGTCGTTGTACATAGTGGAAGGTGAATAATCCTTTTCGCTTTTGATCAGGGTATTGATTAATACGTCAATCTTTTTATCAGGCAACCATTTTACGCCCTGACGTACATTGCTCGGGGTTAAATAATCCAGAGCGGCAAATAACTGATCGCGTGTATAATGGCAATGCAAATCCAGCGGACAGTCAAAACCAACGTCTACAGGATCGTCTACGAAGGTGATATGATTTAGATTATATTTCAATACACTAATCATTTCTTCCCAAACTGTAGTATTTTTGGAAAGTTCCTGTAGTCTGTGAATGGCTGATAATAACTTTTGATCATTCTCTGAAAAAGAATCGGTTGCTTCGTTTTGTAAATCGTCTGTTACGACTGTTTGATAAAATGTAAAATAGAACATCCAAATCATCCGTTTTTCCAAGTCACTGAAGTCTGTAACTTTCCAGTTTGCTATGAAAGGAAGTTTATTTAACAGGAATTGTAACCAGCGGCGACTGTCAATGGAAGCAATGCGTGACAAGGCATTGGTCAGATAATCCCGTTCAGGAACTTCAAAGGGAGGAAGCAAATCAGCATCCACGCAAAGAGAGGAAAAGGATGTTTTTGGGAAAGAATACAGGTGCAGCAGAGAAATATGATAATAATCAACAAAGTTGCCTGCTGAAAAAGGTACATTTTCTTTACGTGAATAATCGTGGAAATCGCGCAGTTTTTCTATTAAAGCGGCTTTGGTGCTTAACGATGCTTTGATATTTTTCAGAATGACATTTTGTGCTTCCTTTTCCAGTTGGATATAACAGCCGGCGGGAAGGGAAGTAAAACCTTGATCGATTTCACGATACAGGCCTTTCCGGGTGCGATGCAACAGTGCTGTGAATTTTTCATCAAATCTGTATTTTTTATGAGACTGACCAATAAAATCCAAAACGGTCAGGCATTCTTTGTCTTCGGCCAGACGCAATCCACGACCAAGCTGTTGCAGGAAAATGGTTAACGATTCGGTGGGACGTAAGAACAAAATGGTATCAATTACAGGAATATCAATGCCTTCATTAAACAAATCTACTACAAAAATAAATTTAACTTCACCAGAGGTTAGCTTGTAACGGGCGCTGTTGCGTTCTTCATCAGAACTGCCGCCTGTCAGGCAAATGGAAGGGACGCCTTCCTCATTGAAAATTTTATTCATAAAGTTGGCATGTTCGATGGAAACACAGAACCCGACACCATGAACCAGATTTATATCGGCTGTATATTTCCGTACTGCCTGAATGACAAGGGAGGCACGTTTTCTTGCTTTAAATTTGTCAAGAACGTAAATATTATTTAAATCTTTGACATCATATCCGCCCCGGCTCCATGTCAGCGTAGATAAATCGGTTCCGTCACTGACACCGAAATAGTGAAATGGGCAAAGCAGTTTCCGCTCAATGGCTTCCGGCAGTCTAATTTCAGAAGTGATCCGATGATTGAAATAGTCTGCAACATTTTTTCCGTCCATACGTTCCGGTGTTGCGGTTAAGCCCAGCCAGATTTTTGGAGTGTAGTAGTTTAACAATTTTTGATAGGAGGACGCTGCAGCGTGGTGGAATTCGTCAATAATAATGTAATCGTAAAAATCCGGAGACGTTTTTGTGGTCCAGTCCTGCGAATTAAAGGTTTGGATAGACATAAACAAGTGTGACACCTGTGAAGTTGGTCTATGTGAACCTACAAATAAATCACCGAAATTTGCATCTTCCAAAATGCCACGGAAGCAGGAAATGCTCTGCGATAAAATTTCTTCCCGGTGGGCAATGAATAACAATTTATTTGCTTGACCGGGGTTTTGTTTGCAAAAACGTTTGTAGTCAAAGGCAGCTATGACTGTTTTACCGGTTCCCGTTGCAGCAACAATTAAGTTTTTATAATTGGAACGGAGTTCTCGCTCTGCTGCTATTTCGTCTAATATTACCTGTTGGTAAGAATAGGGAGTAATTCTAAAATGATATGCTTCCGGATTTTCCGCAATTAAATACTGTTTACCCGGTTTATCCTGAAAACGTTCTCTGTATAATGCAGTTTTTAAACGCTCTTTCTGTGCGGAGCTGTAGGTTTCAAAGTCAGGAGAATGCCAATAGGCGTCAAACGTATGCAACACTTTGTTCATAGTATTGCTCAGATCTTTTTCCGTAATTTTTACATTCCATTCCAACCCGCTGGATATGGCGGGATTCGATAAATTGGAAGAACCGATATAAGCCGTGGTGAAACCGGTATCTCTGTGGAACACATAAGCTTTGGCGTGGAGCCTTGTCCGCTTGGTATCATAAGAAATTTTGATTTCCACATTAGGCAATGCGTTTAATTCTTCGATGGCTTTGAAATCCGTAGCGCCTAAATAGGATGTAGTAATAATCCGCAATTTTCCGCCACGCTGGGTAAAGTCCTTTAATGATTCCAGAAGCAGACTGAGACCACTCCACTTAATGAACGACACCAGCATATCAATACGGTCACAGGTACTGATTTCTGCTTTTAATTCGCTAAACATTTGCGGCTCGTGTTTGGCTCCGGTAAACAGAGAAGTTTCCGCTAACGAGGTTTGGGGTCGGGGAATTTTAGCGTTGGCGTTTACGACACGGATCGTGTTTTGCGAATCCAAAAGGGTCAGCAGCTCTTCACCCTTTTTATCAACAAAGGATTCCTTTAATTCTTCATTATTTGTTTCTTCCTGAATTAATTTTATGATTTTATTGGCAAGAACGATCTGGCGCTGCAACCCGGTTACATTACCTTCGGATTCCCCAGAATCTTTTGCGGATTCCAGACCTTGGATTACAATATCTTTCAGATATCCGGATAAAACGGTGGACGCTTCTGTTTGATCAATGGGTTCTATTTCTTTGAAACGATTTTCCACTTGTTCCAGTTGTTTTGCGAAATATTCATTAATGACCTGTTCATAAAACCCGGGGAAAAGTTTATTATTGTTCATGGGAACACCTCTTTAGCAAAAGAAAAAAGATTATTATCTATATTTGTATTGTACCATATATATTGCAGTCTGTAATTTCATTTTTACCTCTTGGGTGATTACATATTTTAATATGAAAAAAAAGGAAAAATACATTGCGATGGTATTATAGATCGGTGTACCGAAGGTCGAAAGAAAAAATGTATTTTTTTCATCCCTTGCAGGAGTTTCTATTATAAATGTAGAATAACCAAGGGCTGTTTTTTGATGAGTGTTCAAGATTCCAAATTGGAATCTTGAAAAAAGGCAAAGCTGCTTATAAACTGAAAGTGAACTAAAAATTCGGTTTGTTTAAAATCACAATTTGTGACTTTGAACAAAAGCGGAATATATAGCGTCAGGAAACATATTTTTTATTTCAGGATTACATTATGACCAGATATATTGTTTTTGATGTGGAAACGCCTAACCGGTACAATAACCGCATAAGCGCTATTGGCATCAGTGTGGTGGAAGATGCAAAAATCATAAAAGAGTATTTTTATTTTGTGAACCCGGGGCAGCGGTTTGACTGGTTCAACACGCAACTGACCGGCATAAGTGCGGAGCTTGTGGCGGATGCGCCCACGTTTCCGCAGCTGTGGAAAGTAATTGAGCCGGTCATGAACAGCGGCATTCTGGTTGCCCATAACGCCAGCTTTGATATGGGTGTGATTCGCAAATGTCTGCGTGATTACGGCATTGCGTGGAAACCGCAGGTCAGGGGATTGTGTACTGTGGTCATGGGCCGCAGGCTCTGTCCGGGAATCAGTCACAGGCTGAATGACCTGTGTGAGTACTATGGCATCTGCCTTAACCATCACCATGCAGATAGTGACAGCCGGGCCTGCGCAGAGATTTTGCTTCGTTACATGGAGATGGGAGCGGAACCGGAAAAGTTTGTGCGAGTATATAATATGTGGTGAAAAACGGAAGCCGCAGCCTGTTTTCATTTACAAAAACAAGCTGCGGCTGTGTGCGATGATTTTTGCGAAGACAAACGTCATGCGTCATGAACGAACAGCTTTATTGAAGAAGCAGTAAGGGAAAGACGTATAAAATAAGATTAATTATTTCCCTTCCTTGCAGGAGTTTCTATTATAAATGTAGAATAACCAAAGGCTGATTTTTTAGAGCTGCCATAAATGGGTTTGCTGCAAAACATTTTCAGCAAAAGAATTAGCACGGGAAGCCTGTCGTAAAATCCTGTTTTGTTTTCCTTTAAGTGAACTTTAGTGAATTTAATGTACTTTTTAAAGTAAAAATGCACTTTTTGAAATGGAAATGCACTTTTTCTGAAAAAAGTACATGGGTCTGAACCCAGTGCTAATGCAGTTTTTGTGAATTGAATGTACTTAATGCACTTTTTTCCGCACGTTATAGTTATATATACACACTTTTTTATTATATGATTTCAATAGTAAAAAAAGTACATGAAGTACATCCGGTATGTCAAAAGCCAGTGCCCGGGCGTGTTAGGGGGCAT
>JAEEGG010030391.1_pt1 | contig 10028 bp, 12 predicted proteins | sample 9134161 | NCBI WGS metagenome assembly JAEEGG01 (sample SAMN16246543, study PRJNA631951) | gut metagenome | biome: gut microbiome; feature: rumen; material: CR-attached | host: Bos | place: Iran: Karaj | collected 2018-10 | reverse complement strand
TGTCTTCGAAGGCCGTCAACCACCTGGAGGACTGGAACCAGGCCGAGCACCTGAAGAGCACCAAGCTCATCTTCTCGCCCAACAAGATCAAGGTTGGCAAGAAGAAGGTTGCCGAGGCCATCGCCGACGTGACGTGGTCGATGCGCGACGTTGCCCTGAACTCGAAGGGTCAGCCCCTCTACGGAGCCAAGGCTGTCCGCGAGGCGAAGCAACAGGCAGAGCAGGAGCCCTAACAGCCTCCCCCCAACCCAGCCTCCCCCCGACCCCCTCCAAAGGGAGGGGGAGAGGGGTTAGCCTAAGGGAGAATTGAACGCGGTAATCGGTCAGCCGATGAAGATGACCGAAGAGTTTTAAATCATGAAAGACACACATTGACATGAAAAAGGACACTTGGAAAACCATTCTGCAGGTGATAGCGAGCATCATCACTGCCGCTCTGACGGCGCTGGGAACGACCTCCTGCATGGGCTACGGCCCCATCGCCCTCTAAAGCCTCCCCCTAACCCCCTCCAAAAGGAGCCTACCCCCAACCCCTCCTAAAAGGGAGGGGGGAAGGACACCACGGGTGAAGGAATTAAAACTTACCCGCCGCGTTGAGATGACGCGGCGGTTTTAAATCGACTTTTATAATCCGTTACAAAAGTACAAACTTTTTTTCATATAAACATTGCTGTTGGAAGAAAAACACGTTTTCTTTTGCTTTTGCTCACTATTATGCCAACAAAATGATTTTTTTTTTGCTGATTTGGCGATATTTTGGATTAATTTTCGTAATTTTGCAGCCATAAAGTAAGAATTCTTAATTTTTTATGGTACGTAATATCTTCAAAGGGTTAGGCATTGCGCTGGTGACACCCTTCACGGCAGACGGTGCCGTGGACTATAAAGCGCTCATTCGTTTGGTGGAATATCAACTGGACAATGGCGCTGATTTCTTTTGCATCCTGGCAACCACGGGCGAGACACCAACGCTGACGAAAGAGGAAAAGCAGAAAATCAAGGAATTAGTAGTCGACTTAGTGGGTGGACGTGTGCCTATCCTTATAGGATGTGGTGGTAACAACACCGCAGCCATTGTTGAGGAATTGCAGACTGGCGACTTCCGTGGTATCGACGGTATCCTGAGTGTCTGTCCTTATTACAACAAGCCTTCCCAGGAGGGACTCTATCAGCACTTCAAGGCTATTGCCGCTGCCACCAACCTCCCGGTAGTATTATATAATGTACCCGGGCGCACGGGCGTGAACTTGAAAGCCGAAACGACGGTTCGTCTGGCTCATGACTGCGAGAATATCGTTGCCATCAAGGAAGCCTCGGGCAACCTGGAACAGGTGGATGAGATTATCAAGAACAAACCTCAGAAGTTCGATGTCATTAGTGGCGACGACTCGCTGACATTCCCCATGATTTCATGTGGTGCCGTGGGCGTCATTAGTGTTATAGGAAATGCGCTCCCCAAGGAGTTCTCGAAGATGATACGTCTCCAGATGAAGGGCGAATACGATCCTGCCCGAAAGATTCATCATCGCTTCATAGACCTCTTCTCGCTGCTTTTCGTCGACGGCAATCCTGCTGGTGTGAAGGCTATGCTCCACGAGATGGGATATATTGAGAACGTGTTGCGCCTGCCGCTGGTTCCTACCCGCATCAGCACCTTGCAGCGCATGAGCGAAATCATGAAGGAACTGAAGATTTAGTTCATCCTCCTGGGGCTCGTGAGAACTGTCGAAAACGCGCGTTGTAGTTATAACGATAAGACAAATGGAATTTAAAGACTTAGTACAAATGCGTCGTTCGCACCGTAAGTTTACGGATGAAGAGATTGATGGCGAAGACGTAAAACTGATATTACGTGCTGGCCTCATGTCACCTACGTCTAAGGGACAACGAGCCTGGCAGTTTGTGGTGGTTGACGACAAGACCGATTTGGAGAAACTGTCTGATGCCAAAGATATGGGTGGCCAGTTCCTGAAGGGTGCCCCGCTGGCTATTGTCGTGCTGGGTGACCCCATGCAGAACGACTGTTGGGTGGAGGATGGTTCCATTGCAGCCATCTCCATGCAGTATCAGGCCGAGGCTTTAGGGCTTGGCTCGTGCTGGATTCAGATGCGTGGCCGCGGACTGTCAGACGGAACGAGTGCCGACACCGTGATTCAGGGCGTGCTGGATATTCCCGAAAACATGTCGTGTCTTTGTATCCTGGCTATTGGCCACAAGGCTGATGAGCGCAAGCCCCAGAACGAAGACCGTCTGAAGTGGGAAAATGTACATCTGAACAAGTATTGATGTCATCATGCGGGTAGTCTTGATAGGTGCCGGACGACTGGCTACCAATTTGGGTAAGGCATTGTGCTGTGTCGGACATGACATTGTGGCGGTGTATAGTCGTACGATGGAGGCGGCTACCATGCTGGCAAATACCGTTGGCGGTCAGCCTGTCAATAGTATTGAGTCACTCCCTTTAACGGCCGATGTCTTCCTGGTTGCACTCAAGGACAGCGTTTTGACAGACATCATACCCCTGTTGACGAAGGGTAGGGAAGAGCAACTCTTTGCCCATACGGCAGGCTCTATGCCGTTGTCGCTCTTTGCCGGCAAATGCCGTCGGTATGGCGTATTCTATCCTATGCAGTCGTTCTCGAAAGAACGTGAAGTGAACTTTTCCGAGATACCCGTTTTCCTTGAAGCCAACGACGCTGCCACGCTGGATGTACTCAAGACTCTGGCGCAAAGTGTGAGCTCGAGGGTTTACGAACTATCGACCGAAGATCGTAAGTACCTGCACCTGGCAGCGGTCTTTGCATGTAACTTTGCCAACCATTGCTACACTCTGGCTGCCGATGTGCTGGAGGCACATGGACTCCCCTTTGACGTCATGCTGCCGCTCATTGACGAAACGGCTCGAAAGGTACATCAGCTTCATCCCAAGGATGCCCAGACGGGGCCTGCCGTACGTTATGATGAGAATGTCATCAGTCGCCAGCGACAACTGTTGGCAGAACGTCCAGACATACAACGGCTTTACGATTTGCTGTCGCAAAGCATTCATGAAAAGGAGTTGGAGAAGAGAGATGTAAGATGTGAGATGTAAGATGTGAGATGTAAGATGTGAGAAGTGAGATGTAAGATGTGAGATGTAAGAAATGAGAAGTTTGAGGAACTATGATAAACTACGATTTACAGAAGATTCGCGCTATCGTATTTGACTTGGATGGCGTATTGTCGGCAGAGACCATTTCATTGGGAACCGACGGCGTGCCCTGCCGCACAGTAAACATCAAGGATGGCTATGCCATTCAGCTGGCCATGAAGATGGGGTTGCGCATTGCCATCATCTCGGGATGTAAGATTGAGGCCGTGCGTCATCGCTATGAAGGATTGGGCATGCAGGACATCATGCTCGGAGCTGCTGTCAAAATCCAGGCTTACGATGCTTTCATGGCGGCCTATGGTCTTAGCGACGACGAAGTGATGTTCATGGGTGACGACATTCCTGACCTTGAAGTGTTGCGCCGAGTGGGGTGCCCGGTATGTCCGAAGAACGCCTGTCAGGAGGTAAAAGACGCCTGCATTTATGTCAGCGACTATGCTGGCGGTTATGGCTGTGGGCGTGACGTCATCGAACAGACGCTTCGCGCTCAGGGCAAATGGCTCAAGGACGAAAGAGCCTTCGGGTGGTAAAAATGAGAAAACTGAGAAGATGACCGTTCCTTATCGTATTGTGCTGGCGAGCAATTCGCCTCGCCGGAAAGAACTGCTGGCGGGTCTTGACCTGGACTTCCAGGTGCGTGTGTTGAAAGATGTTGATGAAAGCTACCCCGCAGACCTGCCAACAGAGCAGATAGCCGAGTATATCTCGCACAAGAAGGCAGAAGCCTATCGTGAAACCATTGCTGAAGACGAACTGGTCATTACGGCCGACACCGTCGTAATATTAGGTAGTCAGGTGCTGGGCAAACCACATGACGCCGACGATGCGTGCCGCATGTTACGCCAGCTGAGCGGCAAGACGCATCAGGTCATTACTGGCGTGACGATGACCACCCGCCTACGTCAGGAAAGCTTCTCGGTCAGGACCGATGTCACCTTCAAACAACTGTCTGAAGACGAGATTGCCTATTACGTCGAACACTTTCAGCCCTTTGACAAGGCCGGCGCTTATGGCATTCAGGAGTGGATAGGCTATATTGGCGTGACGGGGCTTAACGGCAGTTACTTCAACGTCATGGGACTTCCCGTCCAGCGCATATACGAAGGGCTGAAAAGGTTTTGAACGTGATGATACACAAAAAAACCGTCGGAATTCATCCGACGGTCTTTTTCTCTCAATCAGTTCGTAAACTAATTACTCAGCAGCAACAGAGTCAGCAGCTACAGTGTCGGCAGCAACAGTGTCGGCAGCTACAGTGTCAACAGCAGCGATTGAATCGGTGTCAACAGTCTCAGCAGGAGCGGTCTTGTTACCACAAGAAGCGAACGAAATAGCTGCAACAGCCACGAACATAAATACTAATTTCTTCATTTTTTTCTAGCTTTTAAATCTGTAAAACAATCATTTGTTTATTAAAACGCTGCAAAGTTAGACATTTTTTTGATACGTTGTATCTTTTTTTGCGGTTTTTTTTTGGTCTTTTTTGTAACTTTTTTGCAAGTCGCTAAAAATCAATGAATTACGAAATGTTAAAATTAATGCAAAATTTGCACAAACCTGAATAATTGCAAAAAAAGGCTATAATCGCCCCCTTTTTGTGTGTGACTTCGGCTTACCAGAAGCCCCTCACTCCCCGCCAAAATAACGAGTCAGAACTATGCAGTATAAAAATCTTGTGATTTTCTTTGGTGTTACAAGAAAATATCACTAACTTTGCAGACGTTTTGGATTGATACCGGTAACTCACAAGGCTGTCCCCGTTGCGGTTCCCGTCACACATATAACCTAAGATGACAAAAAAAGTATTTCTCAGAACGCTCTACATCTACGCTATCCCATATTCTGTATTGCTCACGGTGATACTCTCATTGATGTATGTGTATCCGAAACCGGAACTCCACATGCTCCTTAACTCCTATCACACAAGCATTCTGGATATGTTCTTTAAGTATTATAGTGTGATGGCAGAATGGCCATTGTATCTCCTGGCACTGCTCCCCCTGTTTTGGAAGAGGCCCAAGCTGACCCTCTTCTTTGCCATGTCTGAACTGACAGGAGGCGCCATCCTTCAAGTAATGAAACACATCATCTGTTACGACCGCCCTGTCGTTGTGTTCGAACATTACCATGATTTGACCTTGCCCTTGGTACAGGGCGTCACGATGTATCATAGCAACTCCTTCCCCTCAGGACACGCCTCCACATTCTTCATGTTCTGCACCTGTTGCGCCATCATTCTGGCGTGTCACTATAGCCGGGGGGTTAGGCTCAACAAACTCCAGTCCCAGATGCTGTTTCACGCCTCGTTGCTGATGCTGCTGCTGCTCGCTGCCCTGGGCGCATACTCACGTGTCTATCTTTCCCAACATTTCCTCTCGGATGTCTGCGTCGGCAGCATCATCGGCTTTACGACCCCCTTCCTCATGTTCTATTTCTTCAGGAGCAAAGTCCTGAAGCTTAATGACGAAAAGATATAGCAAAAAATGTCTTGTAAGTCTTATAAGTCCAAGTTCTTCAGCAGGACAATATTCTGTTTTGCTCTCGTTTTTCCGTAACTTTGTGCACGGTAAACAAAATAACACAACTAAACGGCGTATGAAACATTATCAATTGCTCTTGACTATGGTTGTCTGCTTGGCAACTAAGCTAACTGTTTGTTCGCAACCCTATGACTTTCAGAATACGAAACTCAGTGATGAGAAACGTGTTGATCTGTTTGTTAAACATCTTACACTCGATGAGAAGATGACGTGGATGTCGCCTATGCTTGGCACACCACGCCTTGGCGTACATGTTTATGGCTGCTACGAAGGTCTGCACGGTCTGGCCTTAGGCGGTCCGTCGCGCCATAATGGCGTGAAGACCGTTGACGGCAAGGAGGTGCCCAACGACCTGCCAACCACCATCTTCCCTCAGGCCTATGGCATGGGTGCCACTTGGGATCCACAGCTTGTTCAGCGTATCGGTGAGATAGAGGCCGAGGAGGTGCGCTGGTATGCCCAGGGTAACATAGCTCAGCGTAAGGGTCTGGTGGTATTTGCTCCTAATGCGGACCTGGCGCGCGATCCCCGTTGGGGACGTACTGAGGAGAGCTTTGGAGAGGATCCTTATCTGGTAGGTCAGCTCTCAATTGCGATGGTGAAGGGGCTGCAGGGCAACAATCCACGGTATTGGAAGACTGCTGCCCTGATGAAGCATTTCCTGGCCAATAGTAATGAGGATGGTCGCGATTCGACATCGAGCAACTTCGACGAACGTTTGTTCCGCGAGTATTACTCATATCCTTTCTACAAGGGTATCACCGAGGGTGGCAGTCGTGCGTTCATGGCATCGTATAATAGCTGGAATGGCATTCCGATGTGTGTGCATCCGTGCCTTGACGAGATAACCCGTAAAGAGTGGGGCAACAACGGTATTATCTGTACTGATGGCGGTGCCTTTAGTATGCTTGTCAGTGCCCATCACTATTATCCCGATCTGACAGCGGCAGCAGCAGGTGTGGTGAAGGCTGGTACCAGTCAGTTCCTCGATCGTTTTCAGCCATATCTCAAAGAGGCTGTAGAGAAAGGCTTGGTGACTGAGGCCGAAATCGAGCATGTGATTAAGGGTAATGTCTATGTGGCTCTCAAACTCGGACTGCTTGACAATCAGTGTCCATACGCCGAAATTGGCAAGGACTCCACGGCGATGCCTCCATACGAGCGTGCCGAGGTTCAGCAATTCGTACGCGAGGTAACAGCCAAGAGCATCGTGCTGCTTAAGAACAATGGTGTACTGCCCATCAAGGGTGTAAAGAAAATTGCCGTGGTTGGCCCGTATGCCGACAAGATCGTGTACGACTGGTATAGTGGTACTGCTCCTTACGAGAATACCATCCTGAAAGCTATGCAGGAGGCTGGACGTGAATATGGCATCGAGATTCTCTATGCGCCTGATAATCAGTACGGTCGTGCGGAGGCCGTGGCTCGTCAGGCTGATATGGTACTGGTCTGCACGGGTAATCATCCTTATGGCACTGATCGCACTTGGAAGGTTTGCCCTGTGCCAAGTGATGGGCGTGAGGCTAATGACCGCCACTCGCTACAGTTGCCCGATGAGGATGAAATCCGCCGTCTGCAGGCCGTTAATCCCAATACCGTCCTCGTTCTTGTGAGCAGTTTCCCATACGCCATCAACTGGAGTAACCAGTATCTACCTGCTATTCTGCAGGTTACCCACTGTTCTCAGGAACAAGGTCATGGTGTGGTTGATGTGCTGTTTGGTAAGGTGAATCCAGCTGGTCGCACCACTCAGACATGGGTAAAAGACATTCTTGACCTGCCGGAGATGATGGATTATGATATACGTCATGGGCGTACCTATATGTATTTTAAGGGAATCCCACTTTATCCTTTCGGCTACGGACTTAGTTATACCAGTTTCGAGTATGGCGATGCCAAAGTGATGAAGCAAGATAAGCAGAAAATCTATGTCTCAGTGCCTGTAAAGAATGTTGGTACGATGGATGGCGATGAGGTGGTGCAGCTTTATGCCAGTTATCCTGATTCACAGGTCGAACACCCTAAGCGTCAGCTCAAGGCCTTCAAACGTGTGACTATTCCTGCAGGTCAGACTTGTAATGTCGTACTTGAAGTGGCCAAGGGCGACTTGTCTTATTGGGATGTGGCACAACATGCCTTCATTCCTGAAAATGGTAAAATATGTTTCGAAGTCGGAGCTTCTTCGGCGGATATAAGAACCCGATGCTATCGCTAGTAATAATACGGTATGGAGGTCGCAAAAAAGAGAATCCCATTGCTGAGATTCCCTTTGATGTCCTCTGGAGAGGCTCGTAGGCCATCTTGTCGGACAGATACAGGGCTTCGTTCTTAGCCTCTTTATAACTCATTGCGTTGGCAGCGATGGTTATCATCATCGAGATTGCCATAAACATCAGCCGATTAGTGCTCACTATCGTCTTCTTCATAATCAATTCTCCTATTCTTTAGTTAGACAATTTGTTTATTGTTTTCACTTATCTCTACCCCGAACTGACCCCCGAACTGACCCCTTGTTGCAAATCACGTAGAAAAGTAGCAAAAATAACGTAGAAAAGTTGCAGAAATCCAGTACTTTTCCGTCAGTTATCCTTAGGATTTCCTTCAGTTATCCTAAGGATAAGTTGCAGAAATCGCCTAGAAAAGTTAAGGAAATCACGGCAACTTCTTGAGGAAATCGCGGCAACTTCTTGAGGAAATCACGGTAACTTCTTGAGGAAATCACGGCAACTTCTTGACGAAATCACGTGGAAAAGTTCAACTTTTCTACGCAATTTTGCAATCAGGGGTCGGTTAAGGGGTCACTTAGGGGTCAGTTGAGGGGTCAGTTATATATAGCGTAACTTTCTGATTATCAGTAATGGGGGTTAGATGGTTGAGTTTTTCAGATTTTTTTTGTTTAGAGACGTGAGTTCTTTCGTAACCTCCAACGAGAAACGGTCACGGTCACAGCTGTGACCATGTGACCGCAAGGGTTAACCACGTCAAGAATGGAAAATCATAACCAACTGATATTCATTTAATTAATTATTGCATGGAGCTCTAGGGCTTGCCTTGTTGGTCACATGGTCACAGCTGTGACCGTGACCGTTCAATCATATCTGGTTACGCGGGCAATCCTAGGGCCTCAAGATGTAGATAAGGCAGTTCACGCCTTTTCTATGTTCTGAGGTCTCGTTGGTTTTGTCCGTTTACAAAGCCTGATAAGTCAGCGAGTGTACTAAAAACCGAATAGATGGCAAATCAGAATCTATCTAACGCCAAAACAGCTGAACACCTATGAGTTTAAGGTTCTGGTAGGCGGCTCATGGATTACGACCTATACGCAGTCGAACAATCCAAGCTATGCCCACCAGAAAGCCCGACGATTATATCCGACGGCAGAAGAAATCAAGTTTATAAGATTAGTGAGACATGAAGCAGTTAATAAGCAAAATCATGGGGAATATCGTTAAGGTATTCACTTGTAATCCCTTCCCTGGAGTAAGCAAAAAACAAAAGAATGGAAACAAAGAAAGACCCGATGGAGGTGCTGAGACAAGAAGTCCTGGCATCCAAGACACTTGATAGTTATTTCCACCAGCTCATAAAAGAGAAGGGTGGACTGTCTGCGGAAGACATACAAGAACTCATGGCTGACTATGTAATGAAGCATAGTACAGCCGAAGAACTTGTAGACGAAATGGAACTGGAGCATATTCGTGTTTGCTCAGAATGTGGAAAGCCAATGTATGAAGGCTACTGTATCGAGGACGGGGCTGAATACTACTGCTCCGATGAATGCCTACATCAGAACCTGTCAGAAAATCAATATCAGAAGCTCTATGACGAAGGACGTGGAAACAGCTATTGGACTAGTTGGCTCGATTAAGGAACAACTGGTACACCTGAAGGACGAGGTGAAGAAAGCCATCCTCAATCTCCCTAGGCAATCATGTGAGGTTGATATGTGTGTCCTCCAGATCAGACAGTCCTTCAGCTATTATGACGAAGAGGTGTATCATATCGAGAAAGCTTTTATCGACCCGGCAAAGGGATTGGTAAGGATTCAGTTGGTTGAGTACGCAGATTCTATTGAGCTATCGGATTTTTCTATTGAGGATCAGCTTGGGATATACGATGAACTGGCAAAGACCTTCAGCAATCCCAAGTATCAGCATAGAATTGATTACTAACCAAAAGAGACGCATCCTTTAGTGGGTGCGCCTCTTTTTTATCCTCTATTTCACAACTGTTGCAATTTTGATAATTCGGAGTTTTTTCTGGTCAACCCTTTTTATCTTATTCTATCGCTATCGCTCCGCTACTACTTATTATCACTATTTGAGAAAAGTGTTCAT
>JAEEGG010030388.1_pt1 | contig 10029 bp, 11 predicted proteins | sample 9134161 | NCBI WGS metagenome assembly JAEEGG01 (sample SAMN16246543, study PRJNA631951) | gut metagenome | biome: gut microbiome; feature: rumen; material: CR-attached | host: Bos | place: Iran: Karaj | collected 2018-10 | reverse complement strand
AACAATCGAAAAATGGGTTTTTTCTTCTTCAGAATGTGGTTCAAGGGGGGGGGCAAAATAATTTTACAGGATATAAAGATGCCTTGTCGGATATTGCTGTCTGTTATGAATTGGGGAATGGGGTTCACCGAGACAAGCACAAGGCGTATTATTACTATTTTTTGGCAGCATTAAATGGAGATATTCAAGCGAAGCAAGAACTGTCCCGTTGTCTTTATTATGGAATAGGAATCGCAAAGGATATAGAATTATCATCATTAATAGATGAGTTTGTATTATAGCAAAGAAAGACGAAGTAAAAAACAGTTGACCGCATCAACACATAAAACCGACCATCAAAACCATGCCGCTTCATGGTCTTTTTCCCGTTCAGATTGCAACGGGAAAGAAAAAGACTATGAATCAGGATTTCACTACTACGGGGCGAGGTACTATTGGTCGGAATTGCTGACGGGGTGGCTGAGTGTCGACCCGATGGCGGACAAGTACCCCTCAATGAGTCCGTATAATTATTGTGTGTGGAATCCTGCAATGCTGGTGGATCCTGATGGAAATGAGCCCTGGTATAAACTAATCTCAGGGTACGACAAGAATAATATTCCCAAAGCTCCTACAGCGAACAGAATGCACCCTAAGACAGGAGAGGTTAGGCCACACCATGGTATGGATATGGCTTCCAAAAAGGGTGCGAGGATCAATTCCGCAGCATCAGGGAAGATTCTTTTTTCCGGTGTAAAAAATGGATATGGCAATACCGTTGTTGTTGATCATGGCAGTGGCTATTACACTTTGTATGCACACATGAACACTATCAGTGTGAAGGCAGGTGATGAGGTTCAAAATGGATCACAATTGGGAGAAGTAGGAAATACTGGTATTGGAACAGGCCCCCACTTACATGTAGAATATATTAAGACAGACAATATAGTTAATATTTTTGGTGGCAACAAAAATGCAAGTAGATTTAATCCGATGGACGTTAACGACCTACAAAATATCATAGATGGGAAGGAATTTCAGAATGTCAAATTCTTAGATGGACATAGCGAAATGATAGGTAACCTCGACAATATACGTGCAAGGGAATCTTATTTTAATTCAAGGCCAGAGCCAAAAACCAGTGAACGACTGCAAGAAAGCAGGATTCCCGTTGTCAAAACTGTTGGAGATGTTCTTAAAATCGTCGGATTATGAGATATACATTATTAATACTTTTGTTGGCCGTCACAACCACTAGTTGTAGAAATGTTCTTAAAACTAATGTGGAAGTTCTGGATAGTGGACTAATCTATCCAATGGGCAACTCACATACACTGGAAGATAATGATTCAGCTGTCATTGCTTCATTGGAATCAGATTCCTGCTTATATGATCCCAAATTGATTATTAAGCCAATTGATGACTCAATATTACAATACTTTATACTGAATCATGATGCAACGGACACAATAAAAGCCAATATCCCAGAATATGTCGTTGTAAAATACAAAATGAAGGAATCTTATATCATCGCATATGAGAGCGATGAAACAGGACGGGTAATCATTATGTTTCTATTTAACGACAACGACCTATCCCTTGAAAATGGAATACGCATAGGGGATAATCTTCGTAAAATTAAAGCATTATACAATAGAGCCATATTATATGGGAATGTTGTTTCTATTATCGAAGAGTCAGAAATGGCTGAAATCAAGCTTTTCGTAAAGGATGAGGTTATAGTAAAGATAATCTATATGAATTATGAAAGTTGCTACGAACTAGATTTATTGTAAGGACTTGTTAACATTAAACGATAGGAAATAGAAATAACAGATTGGACCCGCTAACACATAAAACGACCTGTCAAAACCATGCCGTTTCATGGTCTTTTTCCCGTTCAGATTGCAACGGGAAAGAAAAGGACTATGAATCAGGGTTTCACTACTACGGAGCGAGGTATTATTGGTCGGAATTGCTGACGGGGTGGTTGAGTGTCGACCCGATGTCCGACAAGTATCCATCAATAAGTCCGTATAATTATTGTGCTTGGAATCCTGTGAAGTTGGTAGACCCAGATGGTATGGATACGCTCAACTTTGCAGATAGCCATTTTCTACGAACACAACCTGATATTAGTAATGCACTAATTGTTAATGCACATGGCATAAGCCACCCCCCACTAATTAAGAATGACAATGCTGACTATAATGATCATTTTTCAGTCCAATCATCACATGATGCTTCAGTCCTTGCATCATATATTTCAAATAATAAAGTCTATCAAAAAAATAACGATAATAACAATGTCACTCCCGTGTTTCTGATATCATGCCAAACCGGGGAATCTTCAGTTCCATATATGTCATTCGCGGATGGGGTAAATATGGAACTTCCTAACACCCTAATTGTTGCACCTGTCGGTGATGTTCATACTAAAAAAGGGGTTATGTGGTTGAGCCCCAAAGAAGGGGAAAAATACAATTGCTATTGGCGCGTTTTGTATAAAGGGCAAGACATAGGGCGCATTGAAAATTATGAAGCCACCAACATGTCAACCATATTATCTGGAATGCAGAAAACTGTAGACATGTATAATGCAAATCACCCAGATAATCAAATTCAGTTACCCAAGTTAAATTTACAATGATGATTTTCATGAAACATTATCAAGGATTGAATTATTTGCCGATATTTCTTACTTTAATCATAACATCTTGTCAGTCTTGTATAAATACAACACCAATGAATCCCGAAAAGTATATTTCTCAGGAGGCAATCATAGACAGCAATTCTTATCATGATTTTTGTGACTATTTCTATTCAAGAGATACTTTGAGAGATACTTTGCACTTCGATTTTGAGGAAAGAGACGATTTTGGCCCAGTATATTTGTCCAATAATGAATTAAAACAAATTTATTGTGAGATAAAGAGAGGTAACATTGATGCTTATAAAATATTATGTACGTACTATTTTTACTCATACTCACCATATATTCCCAAATCCGAGGTGGACAAATTAATCTGCATAACGGATTTTTTAGCTATAAAATACTGTTTTTATGAAGGGTATTTAATTTGCGGTAATTATATTCTTGACTATTTGAGATATAATGCAGATGATTATTATACTACAATAATGATAACATACTATGAAACGTATTTTGAGCATTCAAAGTCAAAAAACACTGCCCAAAAGTTGTACGAAATATATTGTGGTAATTACTCTTTCCATGACAAAGATTTGGTTAAAGCAAAGTATTACAAGAAATTCATTGATACCAATTAAACCACTCTGCACTCAAAGTGCAGAGGTATAATATGACGCAGAATGAAATTCATTAAAACCTGCAACACTCTATTAGGAAAGACAAATGTCATTTTGAAATATGATAATTCATGTGGCCATTAAACACGAATTGCCGTGAATTATCCATTAATTTTGATCGCGTAAATGTGTGTCCCGCTGAAATGGCGGTCCATTTTTTCAAGCTAGTGCAGATTGCAGCAAAGTGGCTACAAAAAATGTTGCTTTAGCTCCAAAAGTGGCTATAAAAAGTGTTGAATATTAATTGCAATTGTCTCTGTATTAATATTTAATATTAGTATTGCCAAATGCCACTGATCACACCTGCCTCATGTGGGTGCAAGCTTGTACGGTTACTTATATGGCAGAAAACGTAGAAACATAATGGTCAGTTTCTGCTATTTCCGCACTTTCTGCGGGATTTATAATAAATCCATGGTCAATTATATGATAATTCATTTAAAACATGTGAAGGTCGGACCGCGCCCGTCGTTTTCTCGCCTCGCCATACAAACAAGTTTGTCTGCTCTTGGCTTATCGAAAACATTAAATTTTAACAATTATACATATAATATTTATCCTGCTGAATATTAAGATAATGAGTTATTCATCAGTAGCCAAACAGTAGCTTGGTAGTAGCGTAGCAGTAGCCAAGCAGTAGCGTAGCAGTAGGTCTTTTTTCGCGTTTTGAGGGCCTAAATGTTAATTTTCCACGAATACTTTGGGGTAAGATTTAACAGTTGCTAGAAACTTGGAAACAGATATGGATCCTCCTTACGCCATGATGCACGTCGGCACCTACACATCCTCTTACGATTTTTAATTATAACTATTACTATTAAAATTAAAATAAAAGTTGTAAATTTGCAACTTGACTATTGCCTGAAGACATGCCTTTCGCTATTGAGAATAAAACAATTGCCGTTTTTCGGCAGATGCTGGAGTCGGCCAAACATGTGCTTATTGTGTCGCACATGCACCCCGACGGCGACGCCGTGGGGTCGGCGCTCGGCTTGACGCACCTGCTCCACAGGCATTGTCCCCATTTGGCTGTCAGCACCATGCTGCCCGACGACTGCCCGGAGAGCTACCTCTTCCTCAAAGGCAGCGACAAACTGCTCTCGGGCGCCAAGGACATGGAGGGCTGCCGGAAAGCTTTCGACGAGGCCGACCTCATCATCGGCGTGGACTTCAACAACACGCCGCGCGTGGGACGGCTGCAAGAGCTGCTGACGGCGGCTCGGGTGCCCAAGATTCTCATCGACCACCACCCCCAACCGGAGACGACCCAGTTCAACCTGGTGTGCTCCCACCCGGAGCTCTCGTCGGCCAGCGAGCTGGTTTACTGGGTGGCTCGCGCCGCTTGGGGCAAAGGATGCCTCGACCTGGCTTCGGCCCGATGCCTCTACGCTGGCATCAGCTCCGACACGGGATCGTTCGCCTTCAGCAACGAACGCCCATCGGTTTATGAGGCCGCCGCCGACATGGTGGCGCTGCCTATCCACGCGACCGACATATACAACTACACGTTCAACAACTTCAGCGTCAGCCGCATGCAGTTCCTTGTCTTCTGCCTCAACGAACGCTTGCGTATCTTCGAGCAACAGCATTTCGCCTACATCTACATCTCCCTGGACGACCAGAAGCGCTTCGACGCCAGCGACACCGACACCGAGGGCTTTGTCAACTACGCCATGAAGATGGACCAGATATATGTGGGGGCACTCATCAAGGAGCAGCCCGACCGCATTCGCATATCGTTACGCTCCAAGCGGGATTTCGACGTCAACGCCTTTGCCCGGAAGTACTTCGAGGGCGGCGGTCACGTCAAGGCCGCTGGCGCCACTTCCTACAAAAACCTGACCGAGACAGTACAGTATTTAGAACAAAACATGCTCCACGAACTGGCTTAACCCCCTACCCCCATGCGACACCCTCTGACCATATCCGCGCTCTTCGTCCTGCTGCTCACCACAGCAGCATGCGACCGTACACCCGTCATCGATGTGACGCACCAGGGCGGCGACCCGCTCAAGGAGAACATGATCAATGCCAACAAGTACATTGCCAATGCCGAAGACACGGAGATAGAGAACTACATCCGCCGCCACAACTGGTCGATGCGCACGCTGGCCAACGGCGAGCGCCTGCAGGTGTATGCCTCCGGCAGCGGCGCCTTCGTGGGCTACGAGGACAGCGTGACCGTGCGCTACCGGCTGGAGGCCCTGAACGGCTCTGTGTTCTACGACAGCCAGGAGGAGACCTTTGTGGCTGGCCGCCATCAGACGGTGGTGGGGCTCGACCATGCCGTGATGCAGCTGCGACGGGGCAGCAAGGCACGCCTCATCCTGCCGTCGGCACTGGGCTACGGCGTGATGGGCGACGGCGACCGTGTGCCCAGCCGCGCCGTGCTGATATACGATTTGGAGATATTAACCAAAACAGATAAACAACAACTTAATTCACAACAATAAATGAAAAAGCAAATCAGATTGGCCATCGTGATGGCCATTGCAGCTATGGTAGTTGCATCGTGCGGTCAAAAGTCAGACCTGCCCGGGTACAAACAGACCAAAACCGGTCTCTACTACAAATTCGTGAAACAGAACAAGAAAGGCCAGCAAGTGCAGAAGGGTGATGTCCTCGTGGCTGAAGTGACTATGCGCTTCAACAACGACACCATATTCTCCAACGCCGGCAATCCCCAGCGCATCATGCAGGTGAGCGAAGGCCTGTTCGACGGCGACCTGCCCGAAGGACTCCTGATGCTGCACACCGGCGACATCGCCAGTTTCGCCATCTCGGCCGACACCATGGCCAAGTTCTTCCCCAACCAGATGCCTCCAAAATACGTGCCTGGCAACGGTGACAAAATCTACTACGACATCGCGTTGGCCGACATCGTGACCGCCGACGAGCTGGAGCAGGAGAAAAACAACTTCACCGAAGAGATGGAGAAGCGGAAAGCCGAAGAGCCCGCTGCCCTGGAGAAATACATCAAGGAAAACAACATCACCACCACGCCTACCAGCGATGGTCTCTACATCATCGTGAAGAAGAAAGGCAACGGCGCCAAAGTGGCCGTAGGCAAGGAAGTGGCCATCAACTACACCGGCCGTCTGCTCGACGGCACCATCTTTGACTCCAGCGTGGAAAAGGATGCCAGAGAGGGCAACATCTACAACGACCGCCGTCCCTATGAGCCCCTCACCTATGTGGTGGGCCAGATGTCGCTTATCCCCGGCTGGGAAGAAGGTATCAAAGGTCAGCCCGCCGGTACCCAGCTCCGCCTCATCATCCCCTCCAGCTTGGGCTATGGCTCTCAGGGTGCTTCCAACACCATCCCTCCCTACAGCCCGCTGGTATTCGACCTCGAAATCGTGTCGGTCAAGTAACTACCCCATCCCAACACTATCAAACAACACTTAACGACTACACAACATGCTAAACATCGTTCTTTTCGGCGCACCGGGTGCCGGCAAAGGCACTCAGAGCGACCTGCTCGTTAAGAAATACAACCTCAACCATATCTCCACCGGCGACCTGCTGCGCAAGGAGATTGCCGACCAGACGGAACTGGGCAAACGCATCAAGAGCATCATGGACGCTGGTCAGCTCGTGAGCGACGACATCGTCGTGGAGATGATCGACAAGGCCATTGCCAACGATACGAAAGGCATCCTCTTCGACGGCTTCCCCCGCAACGTGGCTCAGGCCGAAGTGCTCGACAACCTGCTGGCCAAACACGGCCGCAAGCTGACCTGCATGGTGAGTCTCGACGTGCCTCGCGAGGAGCTTATCCGCCGCATGCTGGAGCGTGCCAAAATCAGCGGACGCAGCGACGACAACGAGGAGACCATCAAGAACCGCCTGAAGGAATACGAGAACAAGACCCTCCCCGTGGCTGCCTACTATGAGAAGAAAGGTCAGCACGTGAAGGTCAACGGCTTCGGCGACATAAAGGAAATCTCGAACAACATCGTCAAAGAAATCGAGAAGCTGAAGTAACACCCTCTTTACCCTGAGAAACCAAGGAGCCCTACGCCCCTTGGTTTCTTTATTATCACAACAACCGAAACCATGAACTCGAACTTTGTTGATTACGTCAAAATCTTTGTCCGCTCGGGCAAAGGAGGTGCCGGCTCGGCTCATCTGCTACGGGTGAAATACAACCCAAAAGCCGGTCCCGACGGTGGCGACGGCGGCCGTGGTGGTCACGTTATCCTGCGCGGCAACAGCCAGCGATGGACGCTCATCCACCTAAAATACACCAAGCATGTGTTTGCCGAAAACGGACAGAACGGCGGCGACAACCTCTGCACCGGACGTATGGGCAAAGACCAGATTCTGGAGGTGCCGCTGGGATGCGTGTGCCGGGATGCCGAGACGGGCGAGACGCTGGGCGAGGTGACCGAGGACGGCCAGGAGCTCATCATAGCGCAGGGCGGCCAAGGAGGGCTGGGCAACGACCACTTCAAGTCGGCCACCAACCAGACACCCCGCTATGCTCAACCCGGAGGGCCTTGCGTGGAGCGATGGGTCATCATCGAACTGAAGGTGCTTGCCGATGTCGGGCTCGTGGGATTTCCCAATGCCGGCAAAAGCACGTTGCTCAGCGTGGTCAGCGCCGCTCGCCCTGAGATAGCCGACTACCCTTTCACCACCATGGTGCCCAACCTCGGCATCGTGAAATACCACGACGACCGATCTTTCTGCATCGCCGACATACCGGGCATCATCGAGGGTGCCTCCGAGGGCAAAGGTCTCGGGCTGCGTTTCCTGCGCCACATTGAGCGCAACGCCATCCTGCTCTTCATGGTGTCGTGCGAGACGCTTGACGTCAAAAAGGAATACAAGATTCTGCTCAACGAGCTGAAGAAATACAACCCTGAGTTACTCGACAAGCGACGCATCCTGGCGGTGACCAAATGCGACATCCTCGACGAGACGCTGCTCAAACAGCTGAAGAAGACGCTGCCGCGCACGGTGCCGACCATCATGATCAGCGCGGTGAGCGGCCTCAACATCCAGCAGCTGAAAGATATGATTGTGGCTCAGCTGGACGAAGCCAACGCCGCAGCACCCTCTCTACCTGCCGACCCCGACACTGCCCCTACCGCCACACCCCAGGAGGATACATCTGCAACCCCTAACGAACCTCAGTCATGACAGAAACGCTCAACCAATGGGACACCACCTTGTTCTGGTGGGTCAACTCGCACCACAGCGCCGTGGGCGACTGGGTGCTGTGGGTAGCCAGCCAGGCATGGTCGTGGGCTATCGTGATACTGGCCGTCATGCTGTTGCTCCTGCCGCGCATCGGATGGCGCCGCTGGTGGCTGCTGCTGCTCGGCGTGGGGCTCTGCTTCCTGTTGAGCGACCGCATTTCGGTTATGGCTTTCAAGGATGTTGTCCAACGGCTGCGTCCCTGCCACGCGCTGGAGGAGGTGCGCATGTTCCAGACCTCCTGCGGTGGTGCCTACGGATTCATCTCCTCCCATGCAGCCAACTGCTGCTCGGTGGCTATGTTCCTCGGTCTCATCGCCGCTGGCTTCCCCCGGCAAAGGAGCAACGGGCAATCGGGACGCCGATGGGTGCTGCCCGTCGTGCTGGCAGCATGGGCGCTGGTGATATGCTACAGCCGCCCCTACCTGGGCAAACACTATCCGGGCGACGTGCTGTGCGGCGCCGTGGTGGGCGTGGCTCTGGGAGCGCTGGTATATTTCCTTTACTGTAAATCAGCCAACGCCGTAGACAACTCTTCCCAAAAACACCAGCCATGAGACACCTGACCTTGGCCTTGACCTTCCCGCTCCTCCTGCCCCTCCTGCTGACAGGATGCCACAGGACTGCCGACTTCACGCCGCTCGACTATGCCAAGGGCGACAACTGGTATGCCGCCGAAAGCGACGGGGCGTTCGGTACGGATGTTTTCTATGTGCTGCCCACCTGTGTCTTCGCCCGAATTGACGAGAAGGGCGACACCATATTCTTTGCCGACACAGACGACGAAGAGTCGCGAGCCCGTATGCTGCCCTCCTACCAGCTGGCCGACGAAGTGTTTGGCGACAGCTGCAACCTCTTCGCTCCCTACTACCGCCAGGTGAGCATGGAGGTGTGGACGCACGACCGCAAGTTTATCGACTCGCTTTTTGCCACCGCCTTTGTTGACATTGCAGCGGCTTTCGACTACTATATGGAACACTACAACCACGGGCATCCGTTCATCCTGGCAGGTTTCAGCCAGGGGGGCAAGGCCGTCGTGGAACTCTGCAAACGTCTCACCGACAGTCAACGCAAACAACTGGTGGCTGGCTATGCCATAGGATATATGGCTACGCAGGAGGACATCGCGAGCTGCCCTGCACTCCGCGAGGCACGCAGCGCTACCGACCTCGGGGTGCTGATATGCTACAACTCGATGGCCACCAGCGACGCCATGCCTGGATTCCTCTACGACAGCCGTTTCTGCACCAATCCTGTCAACTGGAGCGCTGACGCGACGCCTGCCATCATCAACGACAGCACCACGGCGACGGTCGACACCGCCAATAAAGTGCTCATCGTCACGGGTATCGATCCCGAGCGATACTTCATCCCTCAACTGGCTCAATATTTCCCCATGGGCAACTACCACCTGCTGGAGATTACCCTCTACAAGGACTTCCTCCGCCAGAACGTCTTCGACCGCTGCCGCGCGACAAAAACACACCATTAGAGAGCGGGCATTGAAGCTGAAAA
>JAEEGG010030384.1_pt1 | contig 10030 bp, 7 predicted proteins | sample 9134161 | NCBI WGS metagenome assembly JAEEGG01 (sample SAMN16246543, study PRJNA631951) | gut metagenome | biome: gut microbiome; feature: rumen; material: CR-attached | host: Bos | place: Iran: Karaj | collected 2018-10 | reverse complement strand
TTTGCATGCCCACGATAAAGAAATCTCCAAGACCCGTTTCGCCTTACACTTCTCTACCCATAAAATAGCGGCATCCTTCATCGGTGCTGTCATGGCATCGGGCATCGCCCTTGCTGCCATTCACATCGTGCGTCAATATCAGAAACCTGAGACTCCGCAGGCGACAGACACAATAGCGGTAGCAAGCCCTCAACGCTCCACCTTTAACGCTCAACTTGAAGAGACCGACACCCTCGCCATTGAGCCGCGCATCTTCGACAACGTGCCGCTTGACACGATGCTCTTTGAAATGGCCGACTATTACCATGTCAGTGTGAAGTTTGAGCGTGAGGAAGCCCGCCAGCTTCGTTTCCATTTCGTTTGGAAGCGCACCGACGACCTCGACCGTCTGGTGGAGAAACTGAACAACTTCGAGGCAGTAAACATCATCCATGAACCCGAAAAACTGATAGTAAGATGAGACGACTGAGTTTACTGTTAATCCTGCTAATGGCATTTAGCGCAGTGCAAGCCCAGCGTATAAGCCATACATATAATAATGTATCCCTCAGCGAGGCCCTGCTCCAGTTGAACAACGAGCAGTCGGACTACGCCATCAACTTCCTCTACAACGAACTGGAGGAGTTCCGCATCACCGCCACCATCAAGAATAAGAAGCTGCCCGATGCCATCCAGCAGATGATAGGCTTCTACCCCGTCCGCATGACCGTAATACCCGACGACCACGAGATTTACCTGGAGTGTACCCACAAGACCGACCGCCACCTGACAGGAACTATCGTTGACGAACAGGGCCAGCCAGTGGCATACGCTAATGTTGCCATCCTCAATCCCACTGACTCCACTTTGCTCAGTGGTGGTGTCAGCAACGAAAGCGGCTACTTCGCCATTCCATATGAACAGACCACAGTCCTCGCCCGCATTTCCTACGTCGGCTACAAAACGGTCTATCGGCTCTGTAACCAACCAGAAGTTGGAACAATACGGATGCAGCCAGAAACGCAGGCAATACGGGGCGTGGTGGTCAAAGGGCAGACCCCCATTCTGCGTCGGGAGGCGGGAGCTATTATCTTCGATACGCGCAACATCACAGGTGCCATCAATGCCACCGACTTGTTGCGTTACGCCCCTGGGGTGCTGCTGACCGATGACGACATCACGCTGTTCGGCACCAGTGGCATCATCTTCTACGTCAACGGCAAGGAGCAGCGCATGGGGCAGAAAGAAATGCTTCAGATGCTGAAGTCGTACCCCGCCAGTGATGTGGAAAAGATAGAAATTATACAGTCGCCAGGTGCTAAGCATTCGGCAGCGGGTAATGCGGGCATCATTAACATCATATTGAAGAAGAAAGGCAATGACTACATCGGTGGTTCCATCGGCTATGCTCATACGCAGTATGAAGAACACGGCGACGAGGCAAACGCCAACATCATCTACAACAAAGGCAAGGTATCAACCTCGCTCAATGTGGCGGGGACTTGGGACAACACCCGCTACTGTGAAACGAACACGATACAGTTTGATGACTACGTCCGTTACAACACTGACAACGGACATATCAAGAAAGAGAACTATTCAGCCCGATGGCAGATAGACTATAATGCCTCCGACCGTCTCAGTTTTGGAGCCTACGCAATGATGGCTGACGGTGAAAGATGTCTGGACATCGACGGTGAATATATCTACGGCGGCTATAGCCTATTAGGCATGAACAAGCTCAACACCTGCACTGACCGCCAGGAGGACACCAAAAACTATGCTCTGAACGTCAATGCCTCGCAGAAACTGAATAATAAAGGCGCGAAGGTAGACTATAACCTTGACTACTACCGTATGAAGATGGGTGACAATCGTACGGCAAGCAACGTCCATGCACTCGCAGGGGCCAGGCCAGGTGACCTCTTCTACCAGAACGACATCGCTCAGACCGTCGATAACTACTCGGTGAAGGTCGATGCCTGCGTGGGAGACATAAAATTTGGCAGCCACTACACACAGACCCGAAGCAACCGACAACTGGACTACACCGTGACGGAACTTGACCTTCAACACGATGCTTTTATCTATGACGAGCGCGTCTTGGCAGCATACGCTGAGTGGGGTAAGCGTTTCGGCAACAAGTGGTCGATGAATGTCGGTGGGCGCTACGAATACACTTGGACGAAGGGTGACAACCAAAGTGTTGGCTCTGTAAGCCACACAGACTACGGCAAGTTTTTCCCATCACTCTGGATTGGCTATAATCCCAGCCAAAACCATTCTTTCAATTGGAGCCTGAGCAATCGAATCACCCGCCCGAATGTCATCAACGTCAATCCGAGTGTTGTATGGAATGATACCTACCACAACTCCAAAGGCAATCCCGACCTGCAACCCTCCTATTTCTATAAGGCGATGATGGGCTACACCTACAAAGGCGTACTGAGTTTCGACCTCTATTATACCTACGAGCCAGACCGCGCAAGTGCCATTTCAAGAATGGGTGATGCGCAGGTGACCACCACTACATGGGACAATGTGGTCGATGCCCACTCATTCGGCATCAACTCGTTCTATTACTTTGCCCGTCTGAAATGGATGACGGCCATACTGATGCAAGGCATCGGCTACTCGAAGACCACCAGCACGTCGCAGTGGGCTCAACCCAGCATCGAGAGTCTCAGTTATGTGGGTGTCTTGCAGACATCACTCTTCCTTGACCATGAGCGCAAATGGATAGTTAACCTTAACTTCACTTATAACTCGAGGGAGAAGGACGTTACAAAGGTTCTCAATAGCCGATATATGATGGATTTGGGCTTGCAGCACACATTCTGGAAAGACCGCCTCACCTTCGGTCTCACCTGCCGCAACCTGCTCGCCTCGCGCATCAAGGGAACGGAATACCTTGGCGGCTCGACGATGGACTTCAACAACAAGTTCAACTACCGCCAGCTGCGCCTCACCCTCACCTATAACTGGGGTGCCCGTCTACGCCAAAGCCACCGCCAATATCAGAGTGACGAGGTGAAAGAGCGTGTGGTCAATGACTTCTGAAGATGTTTTATCATCGGGATAGCCGCCGACCTTGCGCTGGTGCTATCCCATTACAGTTAAACGATACATTAAAATGACTAAATGGCACTTTTACATCAAAACACTGAAACAAGTTTCAGACTTTCACCTCGGCAGACACTTTTTCGGTCTTGTCGGGGTCTTTTTCGTGGGACTTTCTGTAACTTTGTGGCTCGGAATAACTCTCGGAGCCGGTTACAGCATGACGTGAATGCCCCGAACGGGATATTTCCGCGATAACGTCGTATATATAATATAAAGGTAATTGAATTAAAACGAATAATGAACAAGCAGAGTATCATCATCGTCATCCTTTTCTCCCTCGCGTTGACATCTTGTCAACCATCGGCACATTATCCGCAAGTCTTGTTAGAAGCGGATAGTCTTGCTATACACAAACCCTATCAAGCAAGAGAACTGCTGAAGAAGATAGAAAGTCAGATGGCGGATGAACCAGAACACGTACAAAAGTATTATCAGTTACTCCAGATAAAAGCCAATGACAGAGACTTTGAGCCACAAACTTCCGATAGCACAATACTGGAACTGGTGTCTTATTACGAGAGTAACCATAACCAAGAACTGCTGAAACAGGTATATTATTACGCTGCCCGTACTTATATCAGCCTGCAGGATGCCACATTGGCAGAAGAATACTTTGAGAAAGCACTGAATGTTGAAGGAAGTCTCAGCAATAGCCAGATCCATTGGTGGATGGGAGACCTTTACAGGAAACAAGGCTTATACGACATGTCTATCAAGTCATTCCATCAGGCTTATGAAGGAGAACAGCCAGAAGACTCCATAGAACAGATGATAGACCTATTTGCTCTTGGTAACACTTATCGTGAAATGGAGCGGTATGACAGTTGCATCCACTATATGCAGGAAACATATAAGATGGCAAAATCCCAAAAGGACTCCAGTCTGATGAGGACATCCTCAGCAGCAATTGCCGATGTCGCCATAAAGTACGGACGATATGACTATGCCCGTAATCTTTTAGGGAGCCGACTGGCGAACGTCCTGAACAGTAAAGACGGCGACCTGTTGATGACTGCGGCTAATCTCTATGTGAAAATAGGGCAGCGAGACTCTGCATATATGATTTACCAAAGGCTGGCCGGACTTCCTTTGACAAAGAGAATGAAACGAGACGTCTATAAGGATCTCCTTTCACTTAATCTTAAAAGAGGCAACGTGGCTGAGGCATACGACGACCTGCTGCATTATGAGCATTTCGATGATACAGTACATAAAGATGACCTGTCTGCCACGCTATTGAAAATGCGGTCAGTATATGACTACCGAATCCGCGAAAAGCGTAATGAAGAACTGAAAATTGCAAACGAGCACAAGAAGTTGTGGATTGTCTCTATTTCTACGTTGCTGCTTCTGGTCCTTGTTTCATTGCTATGGGCCATCAACCATTATCGGCAGAAACAAGTGATTCTGAAATTCAAGGTCAAGAAGAAGGACGAACTCATTGCCCATTATCTCCAGAAGAATAAGCAAGAGAAAGAAACGGAAAGGCAAACGATAGAACAATCTGACATTTACCAGATAATTACTGTGGCTATCAGGCAAGGCGAACACCTTACCGAAGATAATTGGCAGAAATTAGACAAAACTGTCAACACCGTATTTCCACATTTCAATGCGCGACTGGCCGAACTCTGCAAAATGAGTCAGCACGATAATCATGTCTGCCTGTTGATTAAGATTGGAATACAGCCAAAAGACATTGCAAATCTCACTGACCACAGCCCAGAATCAGTATCATCAACACGTCGCCGACTTTACCAAAGGGCTTTCGGCCAAAAGGCTACTCCTAAAGACTGGGATAACGTAATACTCTCTTTATAAGGGATTTGCATTTGCACAGGCAGATTGCACAATAAATGCACAATAGGAAATTTGTCTTTTCCCTATTTATTTTGTTCCTTTGCAGCAAAAAAAGACAATGAGGTATTTTTTGCTTGCACTTTTCACGCTGACCACACTGAGCCTGTCTGCCCAAGATTTAGACTCCATCTTCAAGAATTTGGAGTTGAAGGAGGTCGTAGTGAAGTCCAAGAAGATACGTCATTCTGGAGATACCATCAGTTATAATGCCTCTACCTATCTGTCGAAAAACGATAAGGTACTGGAGGACTTGCTGAAGAAGATGCCAGGCATATCCATTTCACCAGACGGCCAGATCTCATACAATGGGAAATGGATCACTGAGTTCTACATTGAGGGCACGGACATGTTGGGTGGCCGATACAACATTGCTACGACAAACATCAATGCCGAGGACGTTGCTGCCGTCCAAGTGATGGAGCACCACCAAGACGCCAAAGTTCTGCAGGGCACTCAGCGAGGTGACAATCCCGCCATCAATATCAAACTGAAGAATATCGCCAAAGGCGTATGGGCTTCCACACTCGATGCAGAAGTGGGCACACCGACTTTAGCACGAAGGGCAACCATCAATCTGATGAACTTCAAACCCAAGAGACAAAACATATCGTTCTATAAGACCAACAATGTCGGCACAGACTTGCGGCGCGACATCAATGCACCTGCCGACATGAACAGCGACACAGGCACAGGTCTTCTGCAACCGTCGAGGCCGTCTATCGGGGACACCTATTCCTATTGCAACGATACCCATAGCCTGTCGGTCAATCAACTGCACAAGATAGATGAAGACCACTTGCTGACTTACAACATCAACTATCTTTTTGATAAGGAACGGCGAAACTCAGCCGAACGCTCTGACTATTTCATCACTGCCGATAGTACACTGACTATTCTTGAAGAGAACAGTACCCAGAGCAAGATGAACTACCTGAACGGCAACCTGAATTACAAGATAAACAGCCGTAAATTCTATCTGAAAGAGGCCCTGTCCGTTTCGGCTGCTTTCAACTGCGGGCACGGCCTCATCAATACCGATATAGCCCAGCACCTTAACAATCACTCCCTTGAAATCTCCAACCGCATCACTGCACATAGGAATCTCAGCAATGGGAGCGTGGCCGACTATTCTTCTGCCATTACCTACACAGATAAGGATGCCCGGCTCACGCTTCCGACATTGCAGCAAGACATCCATATATGCCAGTTTGATACTGACAATTCCCTCTCGCTCTATTCCCGTCGCATCCCATATCTGATGTATAGTGTCAACGGCACGGTTGCCATGCAATATCAGCACGTAACGACAGGCATACCCCAACAGGATAACCGCATCGATATGGTAGAACCAAGTGCCCACATTGTGCCCAAACTGCTTTTCCACAATGGCGAACGACTGCAACTGCTTGTCTATGTGCCTATAGGAATCCGCTATTACCACATCAACGACAAGAACCAGGGAGGTTACGGCAAAGCCTGTTTCTCCGTTAAGCCATACGCTAACTTCAGTTATAAGCCCAATAGTCATTTTGACTACAATCTTTTGGCATCATACGAGGAATCCTTACCATCGGCCATGCAGCAACTGACTGCCACCTATTATCAGAACTACCGCACGACATACGCAAACACCTGTCTGTTAGAGGCCGGGCTGCAAAAGACATTCAAGGCTTCTGCCTCTGTTTCCTACAAAGACGTTATTCGTATGCTCTTTGCCAATGTCTCACTCACTTATGTCAATACACATTCGCAACACTCAACCGCCTATCGTTTTGTTAATGGCGTAACGGACTACTATCTGCTACCCATTGGCACCGACAATCGCATATATCAGGCTGACCAGTCTTTTTCTAAAGGATTCTTCAAGTTCAATTCCAAGATACAGGAAAGCCTCACCATTGGACGTAGCAATGGCGAATATCTCATTGACGATGTGCAGCACAATAGCCGTACCGACTATCTGAAGGCATCCGTCAGTTACAATGCCTCGTTTGCCAAGTGGCTAAGCCTCATGACAAATAACACTTTATCTATCTCACAGCCCTACACGGACGGCATAAAAGGAACAGACCTCTACCGTACTTTTACCAATGCCACGTCGGTAATACTATGGGCTGGCACTTCGCTCTCCTTCAATACCCAGATACAATACTACTATAGCAGTTATTTCACTCAGGGACGCAGTAGCCTGTTCTTGAACGAGCGGATAGAGTATCATCTGAAATCCACGATATTCTCTTTGGAGTGTATCAATCTCTTCGACCGCAAGACTTACAACCGTATCATCGACAACGGTGTGACCCGCTATGTCAGTCAATATCAGTTGCGGGGGCGTACCGTTATGGCAGGAATCAGAATCAAACTTTTATAAATCACTACAATTATGAAAAGAATCATCAACATCGTGCTTTGCGGACTCGTCATCGTCTGTTGCACTACAAAAGCCAATGCTCAAGTACAAATGTCCTACGCTATGGACGAACCAACCTTTATGATCACTCACAAGGATGTGAGCAAGTTTCAGCAACTCGACAGCAGCCGTGTTGCCATCACCTACCGCTATAACTTCCGTGAGTCTGCTGCCGACGACTCCCTGAAAGCCGAAGACTATATGACTTTACTTGTCGGACGTAACTATGTGTCGTTCTTCAGTAAGAACCTGCGCGAACTTGACGAGAAGAACACCGAGAGCATCAAGACCACCATGTCGTTTGATACGCCGGAGCCGAGTTGGCAGGGCTACGACATCCTACGGTCAGTAGCCCAGGGAACCATAACGGTCAGCAACCGCGTACCGTTCACCGATGATGTGTGCCAATATACGGAGCCTGTGCCTACTATCGAGTGGACTTACATACCAGAAGACACCGCAACGGTGATGGGCTTCCACTGCCATGCAGCCACTTGCGAGTACGGAGGCCGTAAGTGGAAGGCTTACTATGCCTGCAACATTCTTGTGCCATACGGCCCGTGGAAGTTTGGTGGCCTGAAAGGAACCATCTTAAAGGTCTTCGACACAGAGCATAACTTCATCTTCGAGGCTGAGGGACTGACACAAAAGCCCCTGCCCATTGTCCGCTACGACTGGAAATACAAGCAGATGACAAAAGAGGAATGGCTGAAGTTTGAGGCCAATATGTATAAGAATGCCGGGGCATTTGTCAAGAACTCAGGCGTCCGTGTCATCATCATGGACGACAGCGACCGCGGTTTCCATCCTCTCAACGAGTCGTGGGAACAATACTATAATCCGATAGAAAAATGAATACTCTCGTGACCCATTCACTTTATGTCAAACTTTCAAAAAATAGTAAGGATTATGGAGAACCCGACATTACCTACCAACTGGCTGGCGCCGCTGAGCAACGCCAACCACGACGGCACGACACAGCAGATTGACGATGCCGTCGAAATTAGTTCAAAGACCTATAGACACCAAGCCTCGTCGCGTCGTGATGATGAGACGGGAGCCACAGAACACTGAGATAATTCCTATAGAATCCAATGGAAATACACATAGAAGGCAATTTCCAACACAATCGTTATGATTGACAGGAGGGAAAGGGAACCGACGATGTAGAACAGACGTTGCGACAGCCAGATACCTTCGTTGTTCCTCACGATGTCCGTAAGTCTGTTACTCTGCTTCTGCCAAAGTGATTCCTGTTGCTTGTGTTGGTCTACAAGCATCTGTTTCTCCTGTTCCATCCATTGGTTATGGAGTTCTTGCATCTTCTGCCAGTCAGCATCACATACTGTTACGGTCACCTTCAACTTTGTGGGTGCATCTTTCATAACTTGGTCGATGTGCTTGTCGATTGTGTCAACCTTGTCGCTGATGGTATTCACAGCAGCACCGAGCACTCCTTCTTCACGCTGGCTTTGGCGGATTGAAGATTCCAAGGATAGCTTGGCATTGATGACGGCAGTTGTTGCCTTGTCAATGTCGGTACTCAACTGTTTGAGTTCAGGAACACGGTCGGCTATATTCTGTTCGGCTTGCTGAACCTCCAGTTCCTCTTCGACCTCGTTCATCATATTGTCGAAGTCGGTTATTGATTCGTTATTCTTACTTTTCTTGATAGCCATAATGTAAAGATTTATTGGTTTAACGGTGGAAACCTCGTTTAACTGTTTTTGGTTTGTACATGGAATGTGCCATCAATAGGCATCGGCGAGCAAAGGCGCGTTCGTCCTCGTCATCCTTTTTGCCCCAGCCAGACTCAGGAACGGAACCGCCACCACCTCCGCAAGATTCAGACAGGGATGTGGCGGCATCGATGTACCCAGCAAAGAGAAGCAGGGCGGTGTGGGCAACGTTCTCGACAGTGGCGGTATCATTGCCCTCTGGAACCTGAGCCTCTTTGAGGAAAATGTCCTTGACCGAGTTCGGAATCACAACAGCCTTGTTGCCAATAGGTGTTTCGATGTTGAACGATGTGAAAGAAGGCACAGGCTTTGCCTGAACTCTCGGCTGCACTTTGGTCTGGGTAGATGTCGGCTTTGGAGTAACATGACGAGACGGACGGCTGCTTGGTGTGACAGTCGGTGAAGCAGGTTTAACTCTGACCTGAGTAGGCTCTGGATGGAACTTCTTCCATGTGGCTTCAAGCTGTGATGCCATGAATCTGCGACCAATTTCAGAAGCCTTGAATACCGAGGCATTCTTGCCGATGGTGTAGCCAACCAGTTTCTTGCTCTTGTCGTAACGAGGCGTAACCTCATAGCCCTTCATACGAAGCATCTTGAAGTAGAAGTCAACGTCAAACTCCTGCATCTTTTGAAGGGTGTACTCGCAAAAGTCAGCTATCGCCTTCTTCCTCATGTCACGTATTTCCTGTGGCTGTTTCCACCCATGTCTCATGTTGATGATTTCCGCGGCCATCATTGCCCTCCTGTGAATATCGTGGACATCGTTGGTGTTTCCGTCAAGGTCAACACGGCAGCAGTCCATGTGAAGGTGCAGCGTACCGGACTTGGAATCGGAGTGAAGTCCACCGACGTTCATTGAGTTGCGGAAATTGGTCTTCACTTCCTTCATCATGCCCTTGGGGATGAGTCTGAGAGA
>JAEEGG010030376.1_pt1 | contig 10032 bp, 11 predicted proteins | sample 9134161 | NCBI WGS metagenome assembly JAEEGG01 (sample SAMN16246543, study PRJNA631951) | gut metagenome | biome: gut microbiome; feature: rumen; material: CR-attached | host: Bos | place: Iran: Karaj | collected 2018-10 | reverse complement strand
TTAATACTTTATAACTTAATATCTTCATAACTTCCCCCCAATAATTGCGGTGCAAAAAGCATTACTTGCGCGCCTTCTTCGGTCCGAAATTATAACCCACACGAATCACGGGCTCAAAACATCTCGTCTCTTTCGCCAACGAAACGCCATAAAAGATTTCACCCATCACATACCAGTTGTTGGCAAATAAACGGCCAAAACGCAACTCTATGGGCAGAACCAAGTCCATATCCACATAACCCAAACCGATGCACGGACTAACGCCCAACAAGAAGGGTTTATTGTTAAGGTCACCTATTTCCATCATCAATCCAGCCGACAATTTAAGCATAGAATAGAATTTGTCGTATTCGTTATACGGCTTGAATGAACCCAAAAAGCCGCCACCGCCGCTCACATAGAAGCCCACGGCGCATTTATCGTTAACCGTATAGGCAAAATCTCCACCTATATGGAGAGTCATACCAGCAGCCTTCAAGTCATAGCATTCCACAGGCACACCAATGCCCACATTCAAACCTCTCAATTCGGATTGGGCTTTAACCACAGACATCGTACTGATAATCAATACCAAAGTGCATATAATTGTTCTTTTCATAGCCTGAATTATTGTTTAATTATTTGATTTTTAATTTAAGAGTGAGAAGTGAAAAGTGAGAAGTGAATATGCTCCTCTGCTCACTACTCACTTATTTCTTTATGGTTGAGCAGGATAGTCTTTGCTGTTCCTTTCTTTTTCGAGAACTCGAACATCGACATCGAGTACCAGCCTTCATAATCGGGGGCCCAGTAACGGATGCCTGCCATACCATGATTTCTACCCCATGAGATAACATCCTTATAGATATCGGCTTGGCCCTGCTGATTCTTTTCATAGCCTTTCAACTTCTTGTTCCAGCCAGCGAAAGGTCCTTCCATCTTACCCGACGGATAAGAGAATTCGCCAATAAACACAGGCACTTCACACTTCTTATTGATTTTGGTGATGGTTTTCGTCAACAATTTCTTCTTATTGAACGACATAGCCGGTGCACTGGGATAATAGCTAATACCTGCCGTTTCCATCTGATAGCCGTTCTTGGCCATAAATTGGAAATACGAAGCACTGGTTCTTGGCGTAAATACCACGGTAGCAATGTGAGTCGAGAACTTGACATTGGAAGCGTCGAGTCCTTTTTTAGCGTATGCTCTTAATATACCAGCTTTCACAGCCGCAAATTCTTTGACGTTATAATTCCACACATGCTTCTTGAGCCACCATGTCGAGAACATAGAAGCCATATATCTCTTCATCGCCGAAGCCTTGCCCAGTTTGGCATCCACAGCGGTTTCCACGCCCATGCCGATGCCCGCAAAGCCGAAATTGGCTTCGTTGCCCAGGTTCCAGTTGTTGACGGTGCAGCCCGTTGCCAATATCGAATCGGCCACAAATTCTCCGTATGCCTCAAGGACGGCACAGACTTCTTCGAGCGACAGTTCCGACCACGGTTTGCCGTTTTGCAGGGCATAAATTTCCGGATATTCTTCAAAGCGAGGTGGTTGCACACGGTCCATATCCATGTAGGTGTATGCACACATAATTTCGGGATTGATAGGAATATCCAAAGCAGCGGCAATCCTACACAACTCAAGGCCTTGGTCAAATGTATGCACATTGGCATTTTCGTCCGGTTCGCCGTCTGTAGTATTTTCTGCGGTTTTGTGACGCTTTGTGGCAATGCGGACATACATTTCTGTTGAACCGAGATCGCGATAGATCTGCTGCAATTCTGCTGGTGTTTTGGCAGTTCTGTCGCCAACCACAAAAGTATAACCATCTGCAAACTGGTTCAACGAGAAGGGACTCAACGAAAGAGCTACCCGAAACGGTTCGGTCAAAGCGACGGCTCCACCTTTAACGATAGGTGTTCCCTCAAATAATAACGTAATGGCTTGCGAAGCGCCCTCAATCTCTGTAATATGCTGGCTCTCAACCTCTACTCCATTGATAGTGGCATAACCTACATATTCCACAATGTCGGCTTTGCGACCGCCATCGTGAGAATTAGGCATGGGTGAATCTTGATACGCAGCCACCACACCTTGGCATTCAACTCTATCGGCACTTCCGCCTTCGTTGCACACCATTTTAATGGATGAAACCTTGCCATTCTGGCGAGCGGTAAGGATGTAGGCACCTGTTTGTGCGACGGTTACACGAAAATGGTTGACACCTTGCAGGGACGAATAATTATTCGATCCAACAACACGACCATTCAAATCGGTAATTTCCAATGCTACAGGCCCTTCCTTCGCTACCGTAAGATACACATCCGTGGTGGCATTGAAAGGGTTAGGATTATTTTGTGACAGTTCCAGCGATGATGAGCCCATCGTCTCTGCAGCACTACCAGCGCTATAATAATTGTCTTTCAGCGTAGTCAAATTGGTGTCAGGCCAAAGAAGGGTCTTCTGCACCCCTTGAGTAAAGTTGGTTATGACCACTCGATCAAGTTGCACATAATGCTTGTTGGCATCCCGGCCCGTAAAGGTCAATGTGACATTTTGAGCCACTGAGCCAAAGGCCATCAGCACCAACATAGAAAAAGTAAAAATTCTCTTCATAATTTATTGATTTACAAATATAATTATCCTAGATGAATGATCTTACAAAAATACATGTTTTTTCAAACCTACAATTGTTCTATTTTACTTATTATATCTTCTTAATTCCGTTTAATTATTGTATTTTTGCATTATTCAATTGTTCTAAATTACGTATACGATGACTTCAAAAGAATTCCCTATTATACAAGACATTAAGCAAAGAAGTCGTCTATTCACCATTGGTGATCATGATTTGCAAATAGATCTCATAGAAGGAAAAACTGCCGGTCTGCCCGATTATTTCCAAACCAATGTTTACGCTCTAACTTTGCTTGTTAGAGGGAGAATCACCGCCAACATCAACCATCATTTATACGATGTTATAGCACCGAGTTTTGCGGCCGTCTTGATCAATCAAGTTATCAGCGTTATCGACTCAAGCGAAGATACACAACAATACATAATCAGTTTTTCACCACGATTTGCTGAAGATCTCAATCTACAATTGCCTTTGGATGCACACATCAAAGCGTATATGCATCCTGTTTTTCCTCTTCAGCAACAACAGATGAAAATAGCCACACACTATCTTTCGCTGCTGATCGAAATGGCACAAACTCCCAATATGGGCCATATACGGGAAGTTGCGCTCAATCTCGTTCGTTCGATGGCATATTACATCTATGGTTATTACAACAGATCCTTCCAAACTCTAAACCTTCTCTCTCGTTCCGAAGAGCTGACTGGCCATTTTCTGGCTCTGGTTGAACATTATAGTCATATTCACCACAATATCGACTGGTACGCCTCCGAGATGCGACTATCGCCCAAATATATAGCCAATATGGTAAAACAAGTTACAGGACGCACGGCTGGCGATTGCATCACGCAAAATCTAGTCAAACAAGCCAAATCGATGCTGTTGACCACAACTCTGTCCATACAGGAAATTACCGACCACCTAGGGTTTCAGAACCAAAGTCACTTCGGCACATTCTTCCGTCGCAATGTCGGTGTAAGCCCGAAAAAATTCAGAGAGAATCGAACTCGCCCGACACAACCAGTTTCTTACCCCCCTCACTACTCACTTCTCACTAAATAATCTACTCCCAAACGTTTCAACAAAAACTTGTATCTTTGCAGCGCAAAAAACAATCGCATTATGAAGAAAATACTCACATTACTGCTGCTTATTTGTACGATAGGTGTATCGGCTCAAAATATTGAGTGCGACTTCACACAAAGCAAATTTATCAAGGCTTCAGGCAAGACTATCGAGTCGAAGGGTTCATTGAAATTGATGACCGCGGCAGACAAGATGGAAATGAACTACACTCAACCGGCAGGCGACTATTTCATTATTGACGGCAAGACGGTAAAAATAAACCTCAAGGGCAAGAAATCGGTGATTGACACTGAGAAAAACATCCCCATGCGCACTCAGCGCAACATCCTGATGAACTGCATCACAGGAAAATGGCAGAAGGCCGCCACCGACAACAACGCAGAGACGGCCGTGACCGAAAAAGGGAACAGCAAGATTGTGACACTTTCGGCCAAGCAGACCGCTCCGCGCGGCTACTCCAAAATCACCGTCACCTACCGCAAGAGCGACAATGTGCCTACCGAGTTGGTACTCGAAGAGTTTAACGGCACAAAGACAACCTACAAGATGAGCAACATCATCAAGAAATAACGCTTGCCATGAAATTCGGCACGTTCAGAGTAAAAGAAGGGGTCCATATTCCAGACATAGGCATCGACTACCCCACCGACGATCCATTCCGCCGACTGGTGCAAGTGCAGGTGGAAGACTCCTCCACGGGCCGCTACCAGTTTGATGAGACATTCCCCTACCTTGACCAGTCGCTCAACTACAAGTTCAACACCATCGGCGGCTTCTTCGTCAAGTGGTTTATGATTGCCATTCACAACCGCTGTCACTACGGATTAAAGATTGTGGGACAGAGAAAGTTACGACGTTTCAGAAAACAACTTCGCAAGGGTGCTGTGTGCATCTGCAACCATGTTTTTATTTTCGACGCCTTGGGAGTCAACTCAGCGGTACAACGTTTCAAACGAGTGTGGATTCCCATGTACGCCAAGCATTTCAATGGCAAGTCGAGCTGGATATTGCGCCAAGCTGGTGGCATTCCACTACCCGAGACACGCGGCGGGATCCGCAAGTTCAACGAAGCCTTTGACGAGTACAACCGCCGCAAGCAGTGGTTTATCATTTTCCCCGAAGAGGTGCGCTGGAACATGTACGTTCCCATACGCCCCTTCCGCATCGGCGCCTTCTCTATGGCCTACAAATACGACAGGCCTATTATTCCCTTGGTTTACAGTTATCGCGAACGCAAAGGCATTTACCGTCTTTTTGGCAAAAAAAATCAGCCTTGTGTCACCTTGCATGTGGGCGAGCCCATCTGGTTTGATAAAAATGCACCACGAAAAGCCGAATTGGACCGTGTACGACAATTAGCACACGACGCTATGGTTCGCATGGCGGGAATAGAAGTTAACCCTTGGCCTGCGGGAGACGAGGAGTAAGAATTCAATCACTACTCTCCAACCCTCTCTAGTAATTCTCTTGGTTCCAGTCGTGCTTTATACACGTTGAGAAACGCCATGCCAGCTGAGCGTGCTCCTTCGCCGTCAGTATCGTCGCGGTCGCCCACAACCAAACACTCTTGAGGCATCACTTCGAGCAACGAAGCCAACTTTTCAAAAGCCATTTGGCAGGGCTTAAGACCTCCCAGCGCGGGCGCATCGGTCATCACATCGGCCCAAGAAAGGTCGAAGCCCAGCGCCTCCAGACGTTCCTTCACGCCATCATAATCAGAAAACACAGCAATCTTAACATTCCTCTCACGCAATTGTTGCATCACACCTGGCACCCAAGGGGCGATATGATAGTGCTTCCTTAGCATGGTCGTCATCATAGGCAGAAACTGCTCCAGATACCATTCGCGAGCTCGCGGCAGCTGAAATTGATGAAAGAAGTATGTGTAGAAAGCCTCTTCGCTCTCAAAGGCATGTCCTTTCAATCGACTTCTCACCTCGCGCTCACGCTTCATCATGTCCAAGTTGCCATATAGCAACATCTTCAAAATCAAACGCAATGGCAAGCCTGTCCTATCGTAAAGCGTGCCGTCCAAATCGAAAATCACCGCTTTGATGGCCATTACTTAACCAGTTTTTTGAATTTTTCATGACGTTTCTCATCTTGCAGAAGCAACTGCAATTTGAACTGACCATCGCGAGCACCTTCAGCAATACATTGAGCCTTAAAAGTCTCAAACGACTCTGGAATAAGCTGATATGCTTCCGGGACTTTCAAACGCAATGAATCACGCTTCGTCTTATATTCCACATTGATTCGCATCAGATTTTCGTCCACATGGCGATTGAAATCTTCCACTTGCTCGTTTGTAACCTGCTGATTGGCAAATTCATAATAGAACTTATAACCCACAATACTCAAATCGGCGAAACCGATAAAGAAACGCGTTTGCAAGCCTGTTTGGGTTTCGGCTTCACGCACTGCCTCAATAAACTGACGCTCATGCAGTTTCTCGCCCGTAATGGTGATAATGCCATTCACTTTCTGAATCATGTGGACGGTAGGCGTATTTTGGAAATTGGGCCCCACCTCAAGCAAATCGTTCATATTGTAACGGTACAAGCCTGCAAAGGTGGTAACGTAGGGACAATAGCGCTTGCCTTCCTTCAGTTCGTGTAGCTGCAGGAATGTCGGATTGGGATTATCCAAGTCGGCCTCATCAATAAACTCATAGTAGTGGAAATGAGGAAACAATACGGTGTTCAGCGTATCGTCGAGCACTAAGCCGAAACGGCATTCTGAACTGAAATAGCCAAATTCCTGATGCAACATAGTTTCGGGGAAAGAGTCCTTGAACTTATCGAGATAGACCTTGGTGTTACCACATTTCCAAGTGTTGAGTATCTGCATATTAGGCCAATAATGCTTTGGATAGACGGTCTCATATTTGCGCTTCAATTCGCGCAACTCGGCGGCACGTTGCGGATTGGGTTTCAGGCATGCCTCAATCTCACGACGGATTTCCGGATCAATATTCAAATCGGCTTTTAAAGTGCCGTTTTCAATATCTTTCACATACTCATCGTAAAACTTATTCACGTTGTTCTGCAACTCGACAATCGTTGACGGATTGGCAGTTACGATAAGTGTCACATCCTGCTCAATACCCATGCGCATCAGCACATAGTAGCGGGCGTTGTAGTCGGCAATGCTATAAACACACTGCGGATTGGAATAGAGCACCTTCACAAAATTAGGGCAATCGCGCTGGGTAACACCCGACACCGAGCCGAACACTGTACCATCGGGAGCTTCTCCTTCCTTCACCTTTCCAACAATAGATAAAATCTTACCGCTGAATACTTTATGACGATTCATGATAAAATTATACAACCATACTTTCGTCATCTTGCCATAAATATTGCTCAAATATTCGGGTGTGATGGGAATCCATTTAGGTTCGGAGGTGGTACCCGACGTGGTAGCATACAATACCGGTTTACCTGGGAAAAGCACATCGGTCTCGCCATGTTTGTGACGTTCCACGTATGGACGAAGATCCTCATAATCACAAACTTTCACTTTTTCCTGATAGCGTTTATAAAGTTCCGTATCGTCAGAAGCCTGAAGGATATACTCAAAATCATGTTCTTTGCCAAAAACGGTGTCTTTGGCATAGTTAAGAATCTGTCGCAAAGTATTTTCACTTGCTTTTCGCGGATTACGCGAAGCTTTTTTCAGTTGCCGGTACTGGATACCGCCGGCCATTCCGAGTAGCGCATTGGCTACAAGCATTCTTCTCAATTCCATATTTGTTTAGTTTGAAAATGCAAAGATACAATTTAATCCCTTGCTATTGTTAATAAAAGTTAACGAAACTCTCTACTTAAATGAGGATCAAAGACAAAAAAAGCGCCTGCTAAATACAGGCGCCAACCACTATGAAATTTTGCAAAGCTATGCATTGCGAAATGATAGGATATCAATGTTGAAAACACTTAATTGATACTGCTATAAAAACGCAACAAACGGTTGAAAAACTACAGGGACAGAAAATATTCTTATTGTCTGTCGAATTGAAGTTGAATGTATTGGTCGCCATCTTCTGTACCGAACTCGGAACGCGAGAATATCATCGTGTTAGAAGTAATCCAGTTGACATTCCAAGAACCGCCATGCGGCAACAGCGTACATACGAGAACACCATCATCGTCGAGTGTCCAAACCGACGTCTCGGTGGCGGAAGTACCTCCCACTCCATTAAGAGTCAAAGACATAGAACCGTCATCACAGAAAGTGTAGTACATGGAGCCACCACCCTCGTCAGGCTCGTATAGATTGCCGTCAAGCAAATTTCCGTTCTTGTCTATCTTGCAAGTTACCATGCAATTAAGATGCCACGTTCCGATGATGGATTCCGTTGTAAGTTGCGAGGGTGCCGTGGCGTAAGCAGTACCACGCCATGTGCCGTCGGCATCGTTGTAAGTCACTCTTACTGTGAGACCTGCCGTTTCCATTTCCTTCATCCATGCAATCATCTCATTACGGTTTGTGGTAACGAAAGATTTTCCAGCTTTGGTGCCCCATACATCTTTACTGTCTCTAACGCAAGCAGTTTGGTTCAGGTTGTAGAAAGTTACCTCCCTGCCAGCCCGAGCATGGTCGCAAAATTGTTCCAACAGAGCGTTCCAGGCCTCTTCTGTCTCCAGCTTCTGCTGTTTCTCGTTATGTTCCACTGTGTAAACCACAACACGCTCTTTCTTTTCAGTTTGGGGATTTTCAGGCTTGTCGCACGCCCCTATAATTATAGCCATTACCGCCAAGCATGCGGTATATTTCAAGATATTCTTCATTGTCATCATTTTTTAATTTTTCTAAGTTGATAATCCAAGAGGGCATTGTATTGTTTCTCCGTGTCAAGGCGATAGAGCCCAACCGTATGTCGCGAATGTGAAGCAACTACACGCAGTAGCGGCTTACCGTTCCAAGTCACTCGTTGTGACGGCTGGTTCACAAGCCCCAGCCAGCTGTTGACACCCTCTTTTCCGCGGATATCAAGTTCTTTTTTGAGCCGCTGCCACGCTGCGTCATTGTCAGCCACAATGAGCACCACATCAACCCGCACACTATCGTTGAGTTGGAAGCCACTCACTTGTGCCACAGTCAAATTCGGCTGCGAAGCGTAATGTTTGTACAATTCGCTTTGCGACATGGCCGCTATCGGCAGCAACAGCATCAATATGATAATTACTCTTTTCATTATTCCATCAACATTTCTTCGACCAATGAGACCCATTGTTCATCGGTAGTGCCAGCACGATTGCAATAAACTTTTTCATAATTCCGAAGTTGGCGTTGCTGCGCAGTCAGTATGGATATCGCAGCCGTCGCCACCACCACGCAAACCACAGCCACGATATAAGTTGCACGCAACCGCCTCCGTCGCCAGACGTGATATTCTGACGCCAGTCGTTGGCCATAGCCTTCGGCCTCAGCCCGTTGCCATAACTCGTCAAATTCTACTTCATTCATATTGTCATTGATTTTCGTAATTTTTCTTTTATTCTCACTAATCGCACGCTCACATTCTTCACAGTCATTTCCATCTGTTTAGCTATCTCCTCGTAATTATAACCCTCCAACCGCATCTTCACTATCGAGCGGTCAGGTTCATCGAGCAGTGCTATCCGCTCATGCAATTCATTCAACAAGCTGCAATCCTCAGCCACCACATCATAATCCTCAGGCAAAGCCTCGGTCTTTTTCAGACGTCGCACGCAGTCAATACACGCATTACGACCAATCTTCCATATCAAGGCCGTTTGCTGCACGACCGACAAGGTAAGCAATCGCTCATGATCACGCCACAATGCCAATGTCACTTCCTGCAACAAGTCATGCACTTCCAGTCCTTGCCGACTATAATGCCGACAAAGCATGAAAAGCATCCCACGGTGGCGGTGGAGCATAGCTTCGAAAGAATCCTTTAATCTCACAATATTATATTAACGAAAGAAAAGGCAAAAAAACTACATCGATGCATAAAAAAACACATCTCAACGTCAATTGACATACAAGTATTTGAGAAACAATACAAATTCAAAAGACGAATAATTACTCGTCCTTGACATCATCTTCGGCGCGATTATCAGCTCGCTCTTCCTTACGGTTTTCCCACTGCTCGTAGCATTTGATGATTTTGGTAACCAAATGGTGGCGCACCACATCGGCATTGTCGAGGTAGATAAAGTCGATGCCCTTGACATCCTTCAGGATTTTGGTGGCCAAAATCAGTCCCGACTGCTGGCGACGTGGCAAATCAACTTGCGTTATATCGCCTGTAATGAAGAACTTGGCATTCTTACCCATACGAGTCAGAA
>JAEEGG010030369.1_pt1 | contig 10033 bp, 12 predicted proteins | sample 9134161 | NCBI WGS metagenome assembly JAEEGG01 (sample SAMN16246543, study PRJNA631951) | gut metagenome | biome: gut microbiome; feature: rumen; material: CR-attached | host: Bos | place: Iran: Karaj | collected 2018-10 | reverse complement strand
CTCGTCCTGGCTGCGCTGCTCGCCCTGCTCTGCTCCTGCGGCGGCAGAGACACGGTCACGGTCCGCCTCCCGGAAGACCGTCTTCCGCCCGCCGCCGGCGACGTGGAGCTCGTCCCCATCGACGGGCTCGTCAAATCCCCCGGCAAGAAGGAGCTGCGCTTTGAGCTGCACAACAACAGCGATCAGGCCATCTCATTCGGCCGCTCGGAGCATCCGGCGGGCGTCTCCGTCGCCCTGATGAAGCTCGTTGACGGGCAATGGCAGTTCCGGCGTCCCAAAAACGTGATATCGGCCGAAGACCCGCCCGGGTCGGAGCTGCTTCCGGGAAGCGCGAAAATGGTCGGCGTTTACCCCTTCCGGAGCGTGGGAAGGCTGGGAAAGGGCCGCTACCGCTTCTACTGCTTTTTTACTTACGGGTCCGACCCGGACACGGTCCGCAGCGCCTGTTACGAATTCGAGCTTTAGTCCGTCCTCCGTCCATGCGCCCGCCCGTCACGGCGGGCGTTTTTTGTCGTCTTCGGCTTGTTTTTTCCCCTGCGCTCGGGTACAATGGAGGGGTATTTCAACAAGGGGAGACGAGGGAGAATGGACAAGAAAAAGGGACGGAAAGAGCTGCTCCCTCTGTTCCTTGCCTTTCTGAAAATCGGAGCCTTTACCTTCGGCGGGGGCTACGCCATGATCCCCCTCATCCAGCGGGAGACGGTGGAGGGCCGCGGATGGATCACCGACGAGGATATGCTGGAGATCATCGCCATCGCGGAGAGCACCCCCGGCCCTCTCGCCATCAACTCCGCTACCTTCGTGGGTTCCCGCGTGGCTGGCGTTCCCGGGGCGGCCTGCGCCACTCTGGGGGTCATTCTCCCTTCCTTCGTCATCATCCTCATCGTCGCCGGCCTGCTGGATGCTTTTCAGCACCTGCGGGCAGTTCAGTACGCCTTCTTCGGGATTCGGGCCGGGGTGCTGGCCCTCATCCTCAAGGCCTTCTGGAGCATGTATAAAAAGTGCCCCAAGGGCGCCGTGTCCTACTGCATCGCCGCCGGAGCGTTCATTCTGGCGGCCGTCCTCCGGGTGAACGTGCTGATCGTGATCCTCTGCTGCGCGCTGGCAGGGCTCGTCACCTCCCTGATTCGGGCAAGGAGGGCGGAGAAATGATCTGTCTGACCCTGTTCTGGACCTTCTTCAAGATCGGCCTGTTCACCTTCGGCGGGGGCTACGCCATGCTGCCCCTGATCCAGGCGGAGGTGGCCGCCCACGGCTGGCTGAGTACGGAAAGCCTCCTGAACTTCGTGGCCGTCAGCGAATCCACCCCCGGCCCCTTCGCCGTGAACATCGCCACCTACATCGGATCGGAGATGGGGGGGATCCCCGGCGCGGCCTGCGCTACCCTGGGAGTGGCCCTGCCCAGCTTCATCATTATCCTTATCGTGGCCCGCTGCTATGAGAGATTCCGCGCCAGCAGGGTGGTCTCCGGCATTATGTCGGGGCTGAAGCCCGCCGTGATCGGCCTCATCGGCAGCGCCATCCTCACCATGGGCTCCGCCGTTCTCTTCCCCGGCGGGATCACGGCGGCGGTCTTTGCCTCTCTCTCCTTCTGGATCACCGTGGCCATCTTCGCCGTCATGGCGGTGCTGGCCTTCAGGAAGGTCCATCCCATTTTGCTGATCTGCCTCTCGGCGGTGCTGGGCATCGCCGCAGGCTATCTGCTGCTGTGAGGAGGACGGACGCATGGTAATCGCCGAACTGTTCTCCACGGAGGTCTCGGAAAACGTGCTGGCAGCCCTCTGCCTCCAGCCGGACAAGCTCATTTATCTGGGCTCCCGCAGCGTGATGACCGACGGGCGGATCGCCGCCGTCCGAGCCTTCTTCCGGGGAAGGAAAACCGCCCCCCAGCTCACCTTCCTGCGGGTGGGAGACCGGGATTACGCCGGGGCCGGGGCCGCCATCCGGGACATCCTCGCCAAATACCCGGACTGCCGCTTTGAGATGACCGGCGGCAGCGATCTGCTGCTGGCCGCCCTGGGCGCCGCCGCAGCCTCCCGGCCCCTGACCATGTTCGAGCTGGACGTGCGGAAGCAGGCCCTGAGCCTGCTGAAGGGCGGAGAAAAGGACCTGAAACCGGGGCTGTTCCGCCCCCTGCGGGGGATCACCGTGGCGGAATACCTCCGCCTCTGGGGCGGGGAGCTGGCGGAGAGCAGCTACACCATGGCCGCCCGCCTGCCGGACAGGCTGGACAGGGACGTGGCGGACCTGTGGGCGGTCTATGTGCAGGCCCCCCAGATCTGGACGAAACAATGCACCATTCTGGCCAATCTCTGCGCCCGCAGCCGCGCTACCGGCCTCACCGTCTCCGCAAGCACGGCGGAAAAATGCGCCCGCAGCCACATCGACCGGCTGCTGAAGGCAAAGCTGATCTCCGGCTACAGTGAAAAGGGCAGCGTCGTCACCCTCACCTTCCGGGATCCCCACGTGAAGCGGACCCTGACCCGGGCCGGGGACCTGCTGGAGCTGCAGGTCTTTCTGGCCGCCCGGGGGGAGCCGGGCTTCTTCACCGACGCCGTCATGGGCGCGAAGATCGACTGGAACGGCGGCCTGGACCGGGGCGGCACCATGAACGAGATCGACGGGCTGCTGATGCACGGGGCCGTGCCGGTCTTCGTCTCCTGCAAGCTGGGGAGCGTGCCCAAGGAGGCCCTGTACGAGGTGGACAGCGTGGCCGCCCGCTTCGGCGGCGCATACGCGGTGAAGGCCTTGGTGTGCAGCCGCCTCAGCGGCTCGGAATCCGCCCGGAAAGCCATCCGCCAGCGGGCCCGGGACATGGGCATCCTCCTGGTGGAGGGCGTGGACGGCCTGAGCCGGAAGGAGCTGGCCCGGAAGCTGGAGCGGGAGGCCATGGACGGGCCGGGGGGACGGCTGGAAGCGCCAAAAAACTGACAAAATGAAGGAGGCTGCGCCCGGCAGCCTCCTATTTATATTTCCCTTATTTCCTTTTTCCGCAGCTGCGGATACCAGACCGGCTCCGGCATATCGGGCCTTCGCTCGCAGAGGGTCTTTTCCATGATGACCGTGTCGTACCAGCGGCCGAATTTTGAGCCGCTGCCGGGGAAGCGGGCGATCTCCCGATAGCCCAGATGGGCGTGGAAATCGGCGCTGTCCCGGGTGACGAAGGGATCTCCCTCCTCCCGGGGGACGGTGATGCAGGAATAGAGGCTCGTCAGGCCCATAGCCCGGCAGGCTTCCTCCAGCTTCCCGCAGAGCAGCCGACCCCAGCCCCGCTTCTGACCCCGGGGAGCCAGGTAGACGCTGGTTTCCGCGATCCACTGATAGGCTTTCCGGCTGCGGAAGGGGGAAGCGTAGGCATAGCCCACCGGCTGACCCTCCGCTTCCAGGCAGAAATAGGGGTATTTCTCCGTCGTCTCCCGAATGCGGCGGCGGAACTCCTCCAACCCGGGGACCTCGTATTCAAAGGTGATGGCCGTCTCGCTCACATAGGGCGCATAGATCGCCAGCAGAGCTTCCGCGTCCGCTGCCGTCACGCAGCGCAGGTTCGGTTCCGTCATATTCGCGCCTTCTTTCAAAAGGAAACCGGCCTGCGAAGCAGACCGGCTTTGGTTTTCATTGCTCAGCACTTCAGGAAGGGGAAGGGACACTCGGGGAGGAAGTCCATGGGATCGGCCGCGTCCCCGCCGCCGGGATGGACCTCGAAGTGGACATGGTTGCCGGAGGCAACGCCGGTGCAACCCATGAGGGCGATCACCTCGCCCTGCTCCACCACATCGCCCACCTTCACCAGGTTGCGGCTGTTGTGGGCATAGAAGGTGACGTCCCCGTTTTCATGCTGGATCTTGATCAGCAGACCGTATCCATTGTAGACGTCGGAGAAAATGACCACGCCCCCGTCGGCGGCATGGATCTCGGTCCCCGCGTCGTTGGCCAGATCCACGCCCTGGTGGTCGGAGGAGCCGATGCTGCCGCTCCGATGGCCGAAATAGGAGGTGAGCCAGCCGCTCTCGATGGGCCAGATATAGTTCCCCTCGGAATGATGGACCCGGGTGCCCACCACCCGCACCTCCGTGACGGGCTCCTGCCTCGTATACAGGGTCTCCTCGCAGCTCACCATGGCCCCATTCTGATAAGAGGCCAGGTATTCGATGTATTCCGAACCGTCCGTCCCCGGGGAGACAACATAGTATTCATCTTCGAACATGTCCTCGTCCTCGATGACCTCCACCGGATGGGCCAGCACGGTGCTGGCGGTGAACTGCTTGGTGGTCTCCACCGTGACGGCCCGGGCCAGGTTTTCATCCGCCTGATCCAGCAGGCGGGCGTCCACGGTCCCGGCGGCGACGACGACCTGTTCCAGGAAACGGGCGCTTTCCGCGGCCTCATGGGTGTAGCTTGCGGCCAGCTCCTCCAGCGCGGCGGCGGCCTCTTCCCTAGTCTCGTAGGCGCAGACGGCCCTGCCCTCCACGTACACTACCTGAAGCTCCCCCACCTCCGGCACGGAGGCGATCATCCGCTCGGCCACTTCGCCCCCGGACCGGTCCGTCGCCAGGGCTACGTAAGTGGTCAGGGCAGGCTGCCAGTCCCGCCCCAGCGCGTCGCTGACGGACTGTTCCACCCGGCTCACCATCTCATCGTATTCCTCCAGGGAATTGACGTAGCCCAGCAGATCCCCGTCCATATTCACGGCCAGGGCGAAGTTCAGCTTGCCCGCCGCCATCAGCACCGCCAGGCAGATCGCCGCCAGCAGCAGCACGCGGCCGCTCCCGCTGAGCTTCGCGGCGAGACGCCGGAATGCGAAGCTTCTGCGATTATTCTCTTTTCCCGTCGTCCGCTTCCCCATGTACCCAGGCCGCTCCTATCGAAGGATTACAAAAAGTGTTACATTTAGGTAACAAACATTCTACACAGGTTACAGGTCCCTGTCAAGGCGAAAAATGTCGAAACCCGATTAAATTTTCCGCCGGCATGGACGGGAGAGAAGGCGCATATCATCTTCCGAGGTGATCGCATGGCTATGCTGTATGAAAACGACCGAAAGCCCCTGCAGTCCCACGTGCTGAACCTGACAGACCGGAAACGCCTCAGCATCAGCGGTGTGGAGGACGTGGAAGCCTTTGACGAGGAGACGGTGGCCCTTTCCACCGCCGGAGGCGCGCTGACCATCCACGGCAGCGGGCTGAAGATCAACCGGCTGACCCTGGACGGCGGAGAGCTGCTGGTGGAAGGCAGGATCGACGGCCTGGAATACGCTTCAGAGCGGGAGCGCCGCCGGGGCTTCCTTGGCAGGCTCATGGGCTGATGGGCATCGACCCCGGTATGCAGGGCCTGCAGGCCTTACTGAGTCTGGCCTGCGGCGCGGCGCTGGGCTTCCTTTACGACCTGATGAAGGCGCTGCTGCGCTTTTCCCATCTGGAAAAGCTGCTGATCCTCGCCTATCTACCCTATTCCCTCCTGGCCGGGGTGCTGCTTTTCCTCCTGGGCAGCATCGCCGGCCGGGGGGAGCTGCGGCTTTTCATGCTGGTGGGGATGCTGCTGGGAGGTCTCCTGTACCTCCTCCCTCTCCGCCGGGCCGGGCTGCCTCTGGCAGAGGCCGTCGCCTCCTTTTTTGCCCTGATTTGCAGGATTATCCTCAAACCGCTGTGCATTTTGTGGAAAACTTTGAAAAAATTTTTCATTTTTGCAAAAAAGTACTTTCATTTCGCAAAAGAATGGGTTAAAATGCATCTTGGGTTTTTGGAATCAGCGTTTTCAAGTATTCCTGCGGAGGCGGAACATGAAGCAGAGCAGATCGGGTATCGTTATCATTATGGCGATTTTGATGATCGCGCTGATCGTGTGCGCCGCGTCGTCCCTGTCGCGGATGAACGCGCGCATCGAAGAGGCCGAGCTGGCAAAGAACGCTCTGGCCGATCAGGCCCTGGCCCTGGCCGTCAGCAACGCCGCCCTGGAATACGAGATCGAACACAGCGGCGACCTGGACATGGTGGAAAGAGTCGCCAGGGATAAGCTGGGGCTGGTCCTGCCCGGCGAGATCATTTACTACGACATCGGCAGCTGAGAGGTTCTCGGCTTTACGCAGATCTGAGGGAGGAACCGGCGCTTTTATGGAATTGACTGTTGGCAGCATCGTGGACGGCAAAGTCACCGGGATCATGAAATTCGGCGCGTTCGTATCGCTGCCGGATGGCCGCTCCGGGCTGGTACATATATCGGAGATCGCTTACACCTACGTCAACGAGGTGAGCGATTTCCTCCAGGTAGGCCAGGAGGTCAAGGTCAAGATCATCGGGATCGACGACAACGGCCGCATCAACCTGTCCATCAAGAAAACTGCCGATCCGCCGGCCCGGCCCGGCCGGCGCAGCGCGCCCCAGCCTGCGGCTGGCAGCCCCCCTCCGCCGGTTTCCGCCTCCTTTGAGGACAAGCTCAAGCAGTTCATGCAGGATTCGGACTCCAGGCTGTCCGGCGTCCGCCAGTACAACGAGCGTTCCTCCCGCCGCCGGGGCGGCCGGAACGGCGGCTACAGCGATTACGACTGAGACCGGCTTTTACCGAAACGGTTTCTGATTTGGCATGGATCGAACGTGAAGAGGGGATTTCCATCCCCTCTTTATTATTTACCGTGCGCGTCGATACGCTTGTCAGCAAAATGGCCGGGGCTGTGCATTTGGCCCCGGCCTTTTCACGAAAAAAAACGCGGGCCCGAAAGGGCCCGCCCATGGGGTCGCGGGGCGGGAGAGGCGGAGAGCCGCCGCTCCCGGGGGATGTGATTCGGTCCGCCCCGGATAAGCTGTGCCCACAGTATACCGGAGAGGCGGAGAAAAATGCGTCGAAAGCCGCCGCCCCGGCGGAAGAATCGTGGGGAAGAAGCATCTTCCCTTTTTGCCGCCGCTGTGGTATACTGTAGCTAGAGCAGGGTTCCCCCCGCTCAGTAACCCCAGAAAGGAGAGAATCCTATGAATTTCGTGTTCACCGAAAAAAAGATGTCCTCCTCCGACGATCTGCGCGCCTACGCCGAGAAGAAGATCGGCAAGCTGGAGAAGCTCTTCCGGGGCGAATCCACCGCCTACGTCACCTTCCGGGTGGAGCGCAACCGCAACATTGCCGAAGTCACCGTCAGTTCCAACGGCATGTTCTACCGGGCCAGTGAAAGCACCAACGACATGTACGTCTCCATCGACGCCGCCGTGGCCGCCCTGACCCGCCAGGTCCGCAAGTACAAGACCCGCCTGGAAAAGCGGATCCACGAAAACGTGCTGGATGCGGACTTCGCCGCCGCAGTGCCCATGGCGGAGGAAGAAGAGCCCGAGTTCAAGGTCATCCGGACCAAGCGTTTCTCCATCAAGCCCATGAGCGTGGACGAAGCCATCCTGCAGATGAACCTGCTGGAGCACGACTTCTACGTCTTCCGCAATCAGGACGAGGAAGACTCCTTCGCCGTGGTCTATCGCCGTCAGGCCGGGGATTACGGTCTCATCGTGGACTCGGACGAAGAGTGATTTCCTACAGGATAGCCGGGGCCCGGAGCTTTAAAAAAGCTCCGGGCCCCTTTTTTATCACCGGTTTGGGTCAGCGTTCCCGCGTCCCCGGGGAGATGCGGGCGCGGATGTATTCCAGGACGAAATCGAAATCCTCCCGCTCCGCGTAAACCTGGTTTTTCGCCAAGGGCTGGTTCAGCTTGACGGTGTTCCACCGGCGCAGCACCTTCACGCTCCGCACCTTGGAGAAATCCGAACGGATGCTGTTCTGCGCAGCGGCCAGGATACCTGCGCCCGCCAGGGCGGGATTGTGGAGGGCCGCGCCTGCCATGGCCGCCAGCCATTGGAGGCCCTGGGCCTTGCTGAACTGCTTCGGCTCCTGGGTGTGGGTGATCCCCTGCTCATCCATCTCGAAGAGGACGATATACTTCCCGCCGTTGATGGCCGTGACGATCAGATAGGACGGAATCGTCAGCACCGCCAGGACGGCATAGATCAGAAGGACGACCCGGCCCTGGGACCAGAGGGTATGCAGGAAGGGATCCCCGTCTGCCAGGGCCAGCACCACCATCAGCACCCAGAGGGCGATGCAGACGATGGCAAACACCTTGAGGATGGTCAGCAGGATCACGGGGTTGCGCTTCATGCTGAACTCATAGACCCAGCGGTAGACCCCGTCGGGACAGTATTCGATATTGGGAGAGGGCTTTGCCCGGACCGGGTCCGGCGAAGCCGCCGGGCCGGAAAGAGCGGCGCCGCAGCTCGGGCAGAAGGCGCTTCCCTCCGGGAGCTCCGCTCCGCAGCTTGGACAGAACATGGCTCAGCTCCCCTCGCCGCTTCAGGAGTCGGTCTTCTGCCCGCACTTCATGCAGAATTTGTCTCCGGGACGGAGGGGATTGCCGCAGTTCATGCAGAAAGCCCGCTGGCTGGGGGCGGGTTCGGGGGCGGGCGCAGGGGCCGCTTCCGGGATGGAAGCGCCGCAGGCCATGCAGAAGCGGCTGCCGGGCTTCACCGGCTCCCCGCAGACGGGGCAGCGCTTTTCGGCAGGATCAGCCTCCGCTGCGGGAGCAGGGGCGGGTTCCGGCGCGGGCTCGGGAATGCCCGGTGAGACGATCACCGGCTCCGAAACCAGCACCGCCGCAGCTTCGGGTATCGGTTCGGGTTCGGGTTCGGGCTGACCGACGATGACTTCCACGGGTTCCGGTGCGTTGATCACGATGGCCGCCGGTTCGGGCGCGGGGGCGGGTTCCGGTGCGGGCTCTTCCGCTGTCAGCTCCAGTACGGCTTCCCGCAGCTCCTGGAGCGCCAGGGTCATTTTGTCGATGGCTTCGAGCAGTCTGTCAGTGCCTGCCATATCGCTAACCTCCATTTCCATGATGGCCGCCGCAGCGGCGATTGATATCCTGCATTTACTATACCAACCGGGGGCGGGATTTGCAAGGTCAAGGCGCAGATTTCCACTGCATAGCGACAGCACTCCTCCGCGTCCCCTTCCTCCCAGGGACGGAGCAGGAGCCTTTCCGTTTCCAGGCTCAATTCGCCCGCCTCCCTTTCTCTGCGTTTTCCGCACTCACTCTGGCACATACAGCTCTCTGCCGCAAGACGGGGTGTGGACATAAGGGAGAAGGTATCGGAGCAGTTGATTTCTCCCCGATAAATATGTATAATGATAAAATCAAAGAAAAAGGCTGCCTTGGCGGCGGAAGGGAAATACGCATGGACCTGCAGGCGCTTTTTGACCGCATCGGCTATACGGAGGGGGGCACGGACACGGAGCGGCTCATCCGCCTCCACCGGGCCTATGCCACCCACGTCCCCTTCGAGAATCTGGACGTTTACAACGGCAAGGACATCTCCCTGAAGACCGAAGACCTCTTCGACAAGATTGTGACCCGCCGCCGGGGCGGCTACTGCTTTGAGATGAACGGCTTTTTCTGCGCCATCCTGCAGGAGATGGGCTTCCCCGCCTACGGGGTTCTGACAAGGCTGAGCCGGGACGGGAAAACCTTCGGCGGCTACCTCCACCGCATGAATCTGACGGAGGCGGACGGGGTCCGCTATATCTGCGACGTGGGTTACGGAGGGGACTGCTTCTGCCGCCCCCTGCGCCTGGAATACGACGTGCCCCAGACGGTGCATGGCATGGTGTACCGGGTAGTGCCGGGGACGGTGCCTGAGGTGGAATACACGGTGCAGATCAAACGGGGCGAAGAATATCAGGACTTGATGGGCTTTATCGACCGGCCCGCCCAGGACGAGGACTTCCAGGTCAGCAACTATTACGTCAACCACAGTCCTCTCTCCGTCTTTCGGAACGCTCTGATGATCAACCGCTTCACCGAGGACGGCAAGTTCAGCATGTTCAACCTGAATCTGACCCTGACCTCCCGAGAAGGGGTGCAGCATCGGGAAGTAAGCTGGGAGGAACTGCCGGAGGTGCTGGAGAAGCACTTCGGCCTCCGGGTCATGCCGGATCATCCTCCCCGGCCCATGAGCTGGGGCTAATGGATCACGAGTGCTGGATGCGCCATGCCCTGGCCCTGGCGGACGAG
>JAEEGG010030367.1_pt1 | contig 10033 bp, 7 predicted proteins | sample 9134161 | NCBI WGS metagenome assembly JAEEGG01 (sample SAMN16246543, study PRJNA631951) | gut metagenome | biome: gut microbiome; feature: rumen; material: CR-attached | host: Bos | place: Iran: Karaj | collected 2018-10 | reverse complement strand
CGCCCTCATCGCCGGCTGTACCATTGTCATCAAGCCCTCGCAGCTCACGCCCGAGAACTGCACCGAGTTTGCCCGTGTGGTGGCCGAGACGGGACTGCCCGCTGGTGTCATCAACATCGTGACGGGCAAGGGCTCGGTCATCGGCAACGAGATGGCTGGAAGCCCGAAGATTGACATCGTGAGCGTCACGGGCAGCGTGGCCGCTGGCGAGAGCATCATGGCCGCAGCTTCGAAGAACATCACCAAGGTGAGCTTAGAGCTGGGAGGCAAGGCACCCGCCATCGTGATGAAGGATGCCGACCTGGAGCGCGCCGCACAGTGGATTGTTGACAGTCGCATCGGCAACAACGGTCAGATTTGCAACAACGCCGAGCGCGTCTATGTGCAGAAAGAGGTGAAGGAGGCCTTCACGAAGATTCTGGTTGACAAGATGAAGGCCGTGAAGGTGGGTGACCCCTGCGCCGACGAGACCGTCGACATGGGTCCGTTGGTGGAGGCTCGCGCCTTGGAGAGCGTGACGGAGAAGGTGGAGCGCGCCATCAAGCAAGGCGCCAAGCTGCTCTGCGGCGGTAGCAGGGTAGGGGAGAAAGGCTACTTCTATGCCGCCACCGTGCTCGACGACTGCCGTCAGGATATGGACATCATCCACGAGGAGACCTTCGGCCCCGTGATTCCGCTGATTGAGTTCGAGACGCTCGACGAGGTGATTGCCATGGCCAACGACTGCGAGTATGGCTTGGCCAGCAGCATCTTTACCAAGGACCTGAACGTGGCCGTGAAGGCTTGCCGCGAACTGCAGTTTGGCGAGACCTACATCAACCGCGAGCACTTCGAGGCCATACAGGGCTTCCACGCTGGCATGAAGAAGAGCGGCATCGGAGGTGCCGACGGCAAGCACGGCGTGGATGAGTATCTGGTCACCCACGTCACCTACCTCGACACGTGGGAGGACATGTAATGGCTCTCGGCCACTGCCACGTTAGCTGAAATCAACCGAAAAAACCTTCACGGCAACCGTAAACCGTGTTGCCGTGAAGGTTTTTTCGTTGGAGACAGTGTAAATGCACTACATCCGAAAGCTATTGGAACGGGCAAAATCCTGGAGGGCGCATCGCTGCGGCCTCCAGAATCGCCCCGGGTGCTGTTTACTAACTTTTACTACTCGTTTTGGTTATTAATTAGTTATTGTTGTCGGTTACTGTAGTCGGTAGGTCACAGGTATGGTGAACCTGCAGCGCACCGCTTTGCCTTTCCGCTTGCCAGGTGTCCATTTCGGCATGGCATTGACCACGCGGATGGCCTCGTCTGCCAGTGCCTGTTGGGCAGCCTTCAGGCCTTGGGCCTCGGCCTCTTCGTTCTTGCGCTCTTGCTCGGTTGTGTTCTTTTGCATAGCCACAACGGTGATGTCCGACGCTTCGGCAGTAGCTTTTTTCTTCACTTCCATGACGTGGCTCAGGCTGCCGTCTTTCTCAACGATAAACTTTACGATGATACGGCCTTGCACCCCCCACTCTTCAGCCACTGCGGGGTATTTAATGTTCTTGGCGATGAACTCCATCAGCTTCGCATCGCCACCGGGGAATTGGGGCATTTGCTCCACGAGGTCGAAAATCATCTCGTCGCCCTCTTTCTTGGTCTGCACTATCACGGCGTTGTCTGCATCAACGTTGAAGACGTGCTTAATCGTCTCTCTGGTGCCTATCACACTCACATTGTCAATGTCTTCCTGGCGCAGGCTGTTGACAGTTGCCTCGGTAGCCTCCTTGCCGTCAACAATAACCACCGTTCTGCCCTTTGGCGTCTCAATCACCATGTTGCATACAAACTTGTCTGGCCCCACTTCCGTCAGGCGTATCTCTTTCAGTTCGCCTGTCGGCAAATCACGGAGCGTGGTGCCTTCCACGGGAGTGCCGTTCACCTGCAGGGTGGTTTTCTTTGCTTCGAGGGCAATGCTGCGACCTTCAGGGATTTGCTCTTCCACATCGTTGCGGAAGAAGCGTACGCCAGGTAGATGGCGTATCTGGTAGGCGTCACCTCGTTTTTGGTCGGTAAATACGCGCACTGCCGTTGTGCTTTCTGGCTCGTTCATCTCATAGTCCACAACCGTCTTGGCCGTCATGGCCAGTGAGGCCAGTGCTATGGGCACGACATACAGGGCCTTGAGCCATGCCGTGCGTCTCGATTTCTTTTTTAGCATCATTAGGATTCGTTTTTTAGTTTTCTGGGTGCCGATGCCATTGGCGAGGGCACAGGCCTGAATACCCGTCGCCTTCTGCATCAGCAGATGGATGTACTGGCTTTCGTCGAAGCCGCAAGAGAGGACGGATGCGTCGGCCTCATACTCGTGGAGGGTGCGCAGTTCTTGGCGCAGGAACCACACCACGGGGTTGAACCATTGCAGAGCCGTGAGCAATTCTACGACCACAACGTCGTAGCTATGACGATGGCGCACATGCGCCTCTTCGTGGGCCAGGATGGGTGTCGACTGCGACAGCCAGTCGGCGCGCGACAGCACGATAGTCTGCATCCACGAGAACGGGGCTATGGGGGCATCGACCACACAGACGCGAGCGCCCGATGGCAGCGTGTGTCGTTCGCCGCTACGAATCATCCTGTTCAGCTTCCAGATGCCTTTTGCAAAGTATATCAGTCGGATGATGAAACCTGCCAGCAGGATGGCGGCGAGAAGCCCCTCCAGCCTCACCCCTGTCCCTTCAGCCAGCGAGAGGGGGGCATAAAGCTCTTCAACTGGAGCGTCCGATGGCAAAAGTTGCCACTCCCCTCTCTCTGTGAGAATGGCTGGGGATGGGGCTTTATGTAGTGTGATGACGCATAGGGGCAACACCGCCGAAAGGCCGATGCCCAAGAGCAGCACGATGCGGTTCAGCCTGTGCGTGGTCTCGCGGGCCAGCAGCAACATATAGAAGAGGTAGAACACGGCTATCAGCGCTGCCACCTTCAGGTCGTAGTAAATGAGGTCATTCAGCATGGCTACGGTTCTTTAGCATGGTCAGTATTTCGTTGATGTCCTCCTGCGACAGTTCGTCCTCCTCGGCAAAGAAAGAGACGAGCGACTTTACCGAGCCGCCGAAGAACGTGTCCTTCACATCGTCCATCACCATGCGGCGGTAACGCTCGCGGGTCAGCAGCGGCGAATACACAAACGTCTTGCCCGTGCCGCTCCTGCGCTTCTCCACAAACCCCTTCTGCTCCATGATTTTCAGAAACGTGGCAATGGTGGTGTAGGCAGGCTGCGGTTCGGGGTACTTCTTCTGAATGTCGGCCACGCAAACTCCCCCTTGCATGTCCCACAGGATGTTCATCACCTGCATCTCGCCTTTGGTCAGTGTCTTCTGTTGCATACGCTTTGCTCTTTTTGTTTGGCGAGGGCAAAATTACTAACAATTTAGAAAACTAAAAGCTTAGTAGCCCCAGAATATTGCGAAAAGGCCGAATCTTTAACGTTCATTTTTAGTAATCGGCCGTTGGTTATTAGTAATTAACACCAGACTCAAAGTTTGAAAAAGCCGTAGCAAAAGTTTATTCCACGTCGTGGAACGATAAAGCCACGACGTGGAATGATAAAACCACGACGTGGAACGAGAATTTCACGACGAGAAATAAACTTTATTTCATCATTCCATCATTCAAGTTTTGTACGTGATGGAATATCAATGTACAAACGGCCTGAAAGGCCAACAAGCACATAGCCCAGGGCAGCGCCCTGGGTACCAGCAAATGCCGACATTCGCCCTGAAAGGGCAAAAGCACAATAGGGATGAGTCAACTCGGGGCAGTGCTTTTGCCCTTTCAGGGCGAGGTTACCATCATCGTCCTACCCAGGGCGCTGCCCTGGGCTATGGGCTTATTGCCCCTTCGGGGCGCGCTCAGCTGGACTTGAGAAAGTTGAATTTCATCATTCTCATCATTGCGTTTCGTGGCTGCTGATTCCACACCAAAAAAGGGGCGGCAGAACACTCTGCCTCCCCTGCTGTGATGTCAAGCGTAGGTCGCTATTGCGGATTAATAGTTCTCGGCCTTCACTTGGAAATAGCTCTGCGGATGGTTGCACACGGGACACTCGTCGGGGGCCTTCTTGCCTACGACGATGTGTCCGCAGTTGGCGCATTGCCAGATGACGTCGCCCTCTTTCGAGAACACGCGCTCGCGGCGCACATTGTCGAGCAGTTTGCGATAGCGCTCCTCGTGGGCCTTCTCGATGGCGGCCACACCTTCAAACTTCTCGGCAATCTCGTCGAAGCCCTCCTCGCGGGCCTCGCGGGCCATGCGGGCATACATGTCGGTCCACTCAAAGTTCTCGCCACCAGCGGCGGCCTCCAGGTTGGAGGCGGTGTCCTTGATGGCTCCACCCTCCAGCAGCTTGAACCACATCTTGGCGTGCTCCTTCTCGTTGGCGGCCGTCTCCTCGAAGATGGCGGCTATCTGCACGTAGCCGTCCTTCTTGGCCTTCGATGCCCAGTAGCTGTACTTGTTGCGTGCCATCGACTCGCCGGCGAAGGCTTCCTGCAGATTCTTCTCAGTCTTTGTTCCTTTCAGTTCTTTCATAATCAATGTGTTTTAAGGGGTTTGTTACTATTTGTTAGCATTCTCTGATTCTTTCTGGTTTTTCATTTCGGCCACGGCAGTGAAGAAGGCATCGCCGCTGCTGTTCACCGCCGTCTCTAATGAGTCCTGCACCACCCCGATGATGAAGCCCACGGCCACGGCTTGCATGGCCACATCGCTGCCGATGCCGAAGAGCGAGCACGCCATGGGCACCAGCAGCAGCGAGCCGCCCGCCACGCCCGAGGCACCGCAAGCGCCCAGCGTGGCAATGATGCTGAGCACCACGGCGGTGGGCATGCTCACGCTGACGCCCACGGTGTGGGCCACGGCCAGCGACAGCACCGTGATGGTGACGGCGGCACCGTTCATGTTGATAGTGCAGCCCAGGGGGATGCTCACGCTGTAGAAGTCTTTGTCGAGTCCGAGCCGCTTGCACAGCGCCATGTTGATGGGGATGTTGGCAGCCGACGAGCGGGTGAAGAAGGCGTTCAGTCCACTCTCCTTCAGGCACTGCCACAGCAGCGGGTAGGGGTTGCGGCGCAGGTGGCAGAAGGCAATGAACGGGTTCACCACCAAGGCCACCATGAACATGCAGCCCACCAAGAGCAGCAACAGTCGACCATAGTCGGTGAAGATGTCGAGTCCGCTCTCGGCTACGCTACTGAACACCAAGCCCATGATGCCGAAGGGTGCTGCCTGGATGACCCATCGCACCACCAGCGACACGCATTCGGCCAGGTCGCCCATCACGCGAAGGGTGACCTCGCTGGCCCGCAGCTTCATGGCCAGTCCCACGATGATGGCCCAGAAGAGGATGCCGATGTAGTTGGCCGAGCTGACGGAGAGCAGCGGATTCGACACCAGGTTGGTGAGCAGCGAGGTGAACACGTCGCCCAGCGCGCTGGGGGCCTCGCCCAGGGCTGCTTCGTTGAGGCGAATGGCGACGGGGAAAGCGAAGCTGGCCACCACGGCCACCAGTGCGGCGCAGAAGGTGGTGAGCAGATAGAGGGTGACGACGGTGCGGAACCGGCTGCCCAGACCGCCACGGGCACGGGCGATGCTGGCACACACCAGCACAGCCACCAGCACCGGGGCAATGGCTTTCAGCGCACTGACGAACACCAGGCCCAGGATGCCGATGGCGCTCAGATGGGGCACGCACAGGCCCAGCACGGCGCCAATGAGCAATCCGCACAAGATGCGAATCACCAAACTGGTGCCGCTCCAATATGCCAATATGCTACGAATCCTATTCATCATCTTTTTTTGTTTCGTTTGTAGTGCCTGCTTGAAGCCGAGGCTCAGAATGTGGCCCTGACCACCTCCTTCACCCCTTCGCCGCGCTTGAAGAGCACCACGAAGGCGTTGTCCGTTTGATGGGGGTTGCCTGGTGCGGCCACGGTGTAGTCGTGCACCCGATGGTCAGGGGCTGTGGTGCTGGTATAGGTACGGTCGGCGAAGCGGTGGTAGTGGCCCGAGAAGTGTTGCACCTGGCCGTCCACCTTGCCGGCGGCCTTCATCATGATGGCTGCGAGGGGGTCTTTCTTCAGTTTGTTGGCCGTGGTGGCATCGTTGTAGGCGATGCCGCTGGTGCTGCTGCCATAGACGGAGGCATCGGTGGCGGGGATGTAGAGTCCCACGTCGTTCTGGTCGAGCCACCAGCGGTCGCAGTCGCTGCCGGCCAGCCAAGGGAAGTGCTGCATCCACACCGATGCCTCGGCGGCATGGCTCTCCACGAAGGTGCTCAGCGCCGTTATCACGCCGTCGGGAGCGTAGTAGGTGGCACTGCTGAAGAGCGTGGGCTTCTTGTAGGGTTTCTGAAACCAATAGGTGTGGGCGCAGTAGAAGCGCACACCCTTGAACTTGAAGGTGAATGGCGAGGGGTGAAAGGTGAGGGGTGAGGGGTGAGAGGTGAAATAGTGGATGTCCTCGTCGAATACTCCAGTCTGGCTCCAGTAAGCGTTGTTGTCGGTGATGGCCTTCACGGTCTTCTCGTCGGCATTCGCGCCGCTGAGCGTGGCACCCTTGTCGGGGTTGCGTCCCGTCCAGTAGTCGGGGCTGAGGTCGTGGTTGCCAGCGATGAAGATGAAGGGCACGCCCGCCGCCTTGGCCACCTCGGCGGTGCAGTTCAGAAAATTGTTGTGTGTGCCGCTGCTGGCATCGTCGCCCTTGTCGCGGTCGATGTCGCCGAGGCAGAAGATGATGCTCGTCGTCGGCACCAGGTTGGGCGCGGCCTTGAAGCTCACCTTCTTCGTGCCGTCCTTTCCCATGCCGATGATGCGCTGCATGATGGCTCTCATGTCCTCGGCGCTGGTGCCGTCGTGTCCGCTGCCTTGGTTGATGTGGCAGTCGGAGATGACGACGCCGCAGAACCATGCGTCGTCCACGGTGGGTGGCGCTGTTTGTGCAAGCGCCGTAGTGGCCGTCCACAGCAGTGCAGAAAGGAATAGCAGTCTCATCGTTTCATCAATCGGTTGATGGCTTTGTCGAGCCGCTCGGTGGGCTCGATGATGTTATAGTCTTGCCAGAAGGTGGAGTCGCGGAAATAGTCCACCTTGTCGAAGAAGGCATCGCGCTGGTCGAAGGAGTCGCGCCCCTTGATGGGCACGGCATCGGGACCGTTGGTGTGGCTGGTAACTACCATTTCGCAGAAGGCGGTGAAGGCGGTGGCGAAGAGGCGTCGCCGCCAGTCGCAGTTGAAGCGGAATGTGGAGCGCACGTAGCTGATGCGGGTGACGCCCTGCTCCTGCCGATAGTCCACCAGCAGCGACAGCTCCTTGGGACGGAAGCGCACGCCAGCGGGTTTCTTCACCAGCATCAGCGTCGTGGCCTTTTCGCGGTCGCTCACGTCGAGTGTCAGCTCGGCACGGGTGAAGGCCAGCGTCTCGCGGTCGATGTAGAAGCGGCCGTGGTAGAGGGCGTAGGGCATGGCCACTTTGGGGTGGATGGCCACCACCAGCTGCTCGCGGTCGGCGATGACGGCGGGGGCTTCCATCGCCATGCTGTAGTAGCTCAGCTCCTCGTCGTTCAGCAGGAACTGGAGGTTCTTCACCAAGTCGAGCTGCACGGGCACTATGGGGCCGCCCATCACCTTCACGCTCAGGGTGTCGCTGTGGCGTGGACTCAGCAGTCGTCGGCCCTTGCGTATGGCCACACGGTCGCGGCCTACACCCGTGCCGTAGGCAGTCTTGTACATGTCAACCACGCCCTCGGCCACCAGTATGTGGTGCTGTCGCTTCATGGCCGTCTCGCGATAGAAGCAGTGCAGCAGCTCGGGCTGTCGGCTGTAGTTGTCGGGAATCTTCCTGATGGCATTGGCCATCAGCTCGTGTGGGTCGTAGGCCACCACCAGCACCTCGTTCAGTTGTATCGTGGTGGGCTGCAGGCGTATCTTCAACGGATCCTTCGGCATGCTGCCGATGTCGATGCGCTGCGAGCGATAGCCCACGTGCGACACGGTGATGTGGTCGGGCTTCGCTTCGGTCTTCAGCACGAAGTATCCGTCGTCGTTGGCCACCACGGCATGACCGCCGCCGCTGATGTTGGCTCCTGCCACGGGCTGCCCCGTGCTCTGGCTCACCACGGTGCCGCTCACCTCGCTGAGCTGTTGTGCCCATGCCACGACGGCCATCAGTGCCATCAAGATTATTAATAATGTCCTCCTCATAGTTTGTGTTGTTAAGTGAAGAATTTCTTTTAAGTGAAGAATGAAGAGTGAAGAATTTCTTGCGTCCCGTTGGTAGCAAGCGGCAGAGCCGAGCGGCTACCGCAGTTCTATCCTCCACTCACCACTCACTCCTAACTCCTAACTCCTAACTCCTAACTCCTCACTCCTAACTCCTCTACCAAGCAATCGGTGTCAGCCCGTTCTCCTGCAGATACTGGTTGCAGCGCGAGAACTGGTGCTGTCCGAACCATCCGCCACGGTTGGCCGATAGTGGCGATGGGTGCACGCTTTGCAGCACCAGGTTGCAGTCTTTGGGAATCATCCACGCCTTGCCCTGCGCATAGCGGCCCCACAACATGTAGACCACGTGCTGTCGGCCTCTGGCCAATGCGGCGATGGCGGCGTCGGTAAACTCGTGCCATCCCAGCATGGCGTGGCTGTTGGCTTGGTGTGCCCTCACGGTGAGCGAGGCGTTGAGCAGCAGCACCCCCTGTCGCGCCCATCGCTCCAGGTTGCCCGAAGCGGGTGGGGGAGTGCCCAAGTCCATCTCTATCTCCTTGAAGATGTTGATGAGCGATGGCGGCAGTGCCACGCCGTCCTGCACCGAGAAGCTCAGCCCGTGGGCCTGTCCCGGCTCATGGTAGGGGTCTTGGCCGATAATCACCACCTTCACCGCCTCGAAGGGGCACAGGTTGAAGGCGTTGAAAATCTGTCGCCCTGGCGGATAGCACGTGCCGGCGGTATATTCCTGCCTGACGCGGTCGCACAGTTGTGCAAAGTAAGGTTTCGCGAACTCTCCCTGCAACTGCTGTTTCCATGATGTCTCTATCTGCACGTTCATGGCTGTAATTGTTTGTTTTTGGTGGCTTAAAGGATAAACTACCTGCAAAAATACGAAATAACCGCTAAACTGCAAAGAAAAAAGTAGAATTTCTTTTCTTTAACTAACAATTAAAAATAACTTAGGACGATTGTTATGAACGTATAAGCCCCGAAGGGGCGACAGAATATTGGCAGGGGCATCGCCCCTGTAAAAGTGCCCCCCACACAATATAGCCCCGAAGGGGCGACAGAAGGCGATGGTGAGCATCAATTATCCAACAGCGACCTCGCCCCTGTAAAACCCGAAAGATTAGCAGGATATTCCGTCGCCCCTCTGGGGCTTTTGTTCCCTTTGCTTTCACAGGGGCGATGCCCCTGCCTGGACGATTGGTGCTCACCATCGTCTTCCGTCGCCCCTCCGGGGCTTTTGCGTTCATTATTACAGTCCCAAACTATTCACTAATATGCGGATAATCATTACAGGAAAAAAGGTTTCGTACTGTACGGTAGAAAAGACGCTTTGGATAAATCGCTCATGCTCGGCCATCTGCAAGCAAGCCTGCATGACCCTCGCTCAATCGCGATTTTCAGCGTCTGGAATCTTCAAAAAACGTTACCGTCTTTTCAACCGTACGAAAAGGTTTTTGAGTTGTTACGAAATAGAACACCCGATGGCTAAAGACCGGAAAGAATGTCAAAATCTTTCAACGCAAAATTTGTTCACGATTTCGAGGCAATCTAGCGCGAAAAACGCCTGTTTGGGAGCATTGTTCAACCCTCGCCTGATGGGAAACCGAGGGGGGAAAGCCAAATTTTTGCACATACACCATGGTTTTGTGCACGTTTTTAGCCCCTATTTGATGCCCTTTTGCGGTTTTGTAAGCACACCAAAAAATAAAAAGTCAACGCCAAATTTTTTTTCGGCGTTGACTTTTTGAAGCCAGCGATGCCCTTTTTTCGCTAAATCCAGTCAAACCA
>JAEEGG010030361.1_pt1 | contig 10035 bp, 8 predicted proteins | sample 9134161 | NCBI WGS metagenome assembly JAEEGG01 (sample SAMN16246543, study PRJNA631951) | gut metagenome | biome: gut microbiome; feature: rumen; material: CR-attached | host: Bos | place: Iran: Karaj | collected 2018-10 | reverse complement strand
GTGAAGTTCACGCGGGTATCCATTTTCTTCTGCTTGGATAGATTCTTTTTTGCCATAATACTACTAATCGTTTAAACGTTTAACATCGAGGTTCGTGATGAGCTGGAAACGGTTCTCGTTCATGTCCTGAAGCTCTGACATCAACTTCTTAATTGAAGAATAAGGAGTCTTCGAGTCGCACTTGATGGCGAGTCGGATGTCAGGATTCGCATTGCGGGCTTCTGAAACCCACTCTTGGAACTCGCTCTTGCCTCCGCTGATACTGTCAAGCGGGAGTCCGAGCTTCTGGATGGCCTCTGTCATTTTCTCCTGATCGAGGCTGAGGTACGCTGCAAGCTGCGACATGCTGGCTCCGACCATGGCATCCTCACGGAAGTGCTTAATCTGGGTGGCGTTGAGCGAGACGTTGAATTTGCTGGTCATCGCGTCCAACATTGCCTGCATGTTGTTCTTGTTTTCGGTTCCCAAGAAGACCTTTCCTTCTGGTGTCACCAGAATGTTAAGGACATCTTGCTCGGGAATCTTGACCTCCGACACCGAGTTAGGCGTGTTGACTTGTACTGGTTCTGGCGTCAAGAATGTTGATGTCAACATAAAGAAGCACAGAAGCAGCGTCATCACGTCTGACATGGGCGTCATGTCAATCCAGATGTCTTTTTTCTGTATCTTAATTTTAGCCATACTAAAACTGATTTATTGAGTTTTAAATGGAACTAAAAATTAAGCCTCGTTGTGGTTAGAATCGTATGTAGCAGCGATGGTGAAACCAATCTCGTCGAGGGCGTAAGTCAGCTTATCGATCTTGTTTGAGAAGAAGTTGTAAACAACTGTAGCAACCCAAGAGGTCAAAATACCAGAAGCTGTGTTCACAAGAGCCTCAGAAATACCGGCAGAAAGAGCCATTGAGTCAGCACCACCACCAGCAGACAGAGCCTGGAACGATCCGATCATACCGAGCACAGTACCGAACAGAGCGGTCAGGGTACCCAGAGAAACGATGGTAGCAACCATAGGCATGTTCATCTGGAGGGTAGGCATCTCGAGCTGAGTAGCCTCCTCGTGAGCCTGAGAGATCTTAGCGATCTTAGCAGCCTTCTTCAGAGTGTTGTCAGTCTCAACGTTCTGGTACATGTTGATAGAAGCGAGCACGACGTTGGCTACAGAGCCCTGCATCTTGTTGCACAGATCCTTAGCCTTTGCGAAGTCCTGAGCCTTGATGGCATTCTTTACCTCAGCGGTGAACTTAGCGAGGTTCATCTTACCAGAAGCACTCTTGATAGCGAAGAAGCGCTCGATACCGAGGCAGATAACGGTGAAGAGCAGAGTGAGGATCAGACCTACGACGAAACCGCCCTTATACACTGTACCCAGGAGGTTTGCGGGATGGCCGCTACGGTCGCCACCAACGAAGTTGTCGGGGTTACCCATAATGAAGTACCATACACTGTAACCTGCGATAGCGCAAATAACGAGGATAATCCATGCAGCTTTTACACCCTGGAAGCCCGAATTCTTTTTGGCTGGGGCTGCAGCCTTTGTTGTTGTTGCCATAAATTAAGATTTAAATTTTTTAGTTATTAAATAAAATGATATTATGATTTCTGCTAATATTCCGCAAAGATAAGTATTTCGGATGTACTTTCAGCCGAATTAAGAACTTTTAACTTGATATTTCTCAATTTTTACTTCAATGTGGCCAAAGTTTGCTTAATACGACGCATCGCTTCGACAATGTTTTCGTCGCTTGTGGCATAACTCATGCGGAAACAATTGGGGTCTCCAAAGGCATCGCCGCCAACGGTTGCGACGTGTCCCTCCTCGAGCAACAGCATGGCTAAATCTGTACTGTTATTGACGGTTCTGCCGCCAGGAGTCTGCTTGCCGTAGAAACTGCTGCACTTGGGGAAGAGGTAGAAGGCACCTTCTGGGACGTTAACCTCCAACCCGGGGATGTCTTTTGCCAGTTTGACGATGAGGTCGCGACGGCGCTCAAAGGCCTGCCGCATCTCCTCGACACACTCCTGACTGGAGGTGTATGCAAACTCCGCTGCTTTCTGGCTGACTGAGCACGGTCCGCTGGTGTACTGTCCCTGCAGTTTGTTGCAGCCTTTGACAATCCATTCGGGAGCCGCGATGTATCCTATGCGCCAGCCAGTCATCGCGTAGGCCTTGCTGACGCCGTTGACGATGATGGCACGTTCCTTCATGCCAGGGAACTGGGCGATGGACTCGTGACGTCCCACGTAGTTGATATGTTCATAGATTTCGTCGGCCAGCACGAAGAGGTCGCCGTGACTCAGTATGACGTCGGCAAGGGCTTTCAGCTCTTCCTTATTATAGACGCTACCTGTAGGATTGCTGGGTGAGCAAAGGATGAGCAGGCGGGTTTTAGGTGTGATGGCTGCCTCGAGTTGTTCGGCTGTCATCTTGAAGTTCTGCTCAAAGCCGGCTTCCACTATGACGGGCTTGCCTCCAGCCAGCAGCACCATCTGGGGATAGCTGACCCAATAGGGAGCTGGTATGATGACTTCGTCACCAGGGTTCACCAGCGCCATCACGGTATTGCATACGCTTTGCTTGGCACCGTTCGAAACCAGTATCTCGGCGGGCGAGTAGTGCAGCTGGTTTTCACGTTCCAGTTTGCGGGCGATGGCCTGCCTCAGGTCTGGATAGCCAGGAACGGGCGAGTACTTCGAGTAGTTCTCATCAATGGCGAGCTTAGCGGCTGTCTTGATGTGGTCAGGAGTATTAAAGTCGGGTTCTCCGACGCTCATGTTGATGACGTCGATTCCCTGGGCTTTCATTTCAGAGCTCTTCTGCGACATCGCCAGTGTTGCGGACGGTGCCAGACGTTGCAAACGGTCAGATAATTGTGCCATATTATTGCTTAATGTATGAAATTAGCTGCAAAAGTACGCATTTTTAAGCAAAAAGTGAAGCGTGAAGCGTGAAGATTTTGCTTTCGCACTTCTTTTTTATCTCTTTTTCACATTTTCAGCCAGCCGAGTAACTTTGCTCTTCGCATTTTCAGCAAGCATATTACCCACACTTTACTTCAGGTGGAGCGTGTGGCCCATGCGGTCTTTCTTCGTCTGAAGGTAGCGCAAGTTATACTCGTTAGGCGTGATTTCGATGGGGACGTTCTCGACGATTTCCAAGCCGTAGCCCTCCAGGCCTACGCGCTTCACGGGATTGTTGGTCATGAGGCGCATCTTCTGGACGCCTAACATTCGCAGTATCTGTGCGCCACAGCCATAGTCGCGCTCGTCAGGCTTGAAGCCTAAGTGTACATTGGCTTCGACGGTGTCCAACCCCTCTTCCTGCAACTTGTACGCGGCAATCTTGTTCATCAGTCCGATGCCGCGACCTTCCTGCTGCATATAGACGATGACTCCCCTACCCTCTTGTTCAATCATCTGCATAGCCTTGTGCAGCTGTTCGCCACAGTCGCAGCGCTTCGAGCCGAGGATGTCGCCCGTCATGCATGAAGAGTGTACGCGCACCAGCACGGCATCGTCGTCGCGCCACGTGCCCTTGATGAGCGCCAGGTGTTCCAGTCCGTTGCTCTTCTGGCGGAAGGGAATGAGTCGGAAGTGGCCGTAGTCGGTGGGCATATCCACCTCCTCGCCTTTCTCGACGATGCTTTCCTTGCGCAGACGGTAGGCTATGAGGTCCTTGATGGTGATGATTTTCAGATCGTGTTCCTGGGCAAAGGCCATGAGCTGGGGCATACGGGCCATTGTGCCGTCGTCGTTCATAATCTCGATCAGTGCTCCAGCAGGATATAGTCCGCAGAGTTTGCAGAGGTCAATGGCGGCCTCAGTATGTCCTGAGCGGCGCAGCACGCCGTTGTCCTGGGCGTAGAGCGGGCTGATGTGTCCTGGGCGTCCGAAGGTTTTCGCCGTCGAGGCAGGGTCGCCCAAGGCCCGTATGGTAGCCGCACGGTCATGAGCTGAGACGCCTGTCGAGCAGCCCTCTATCTTATCGACGGTAACGGTGAAGGGAGTTCCTAACAGCGACGTATTGTCCTGCACCTGATGGTCAAGTTGGAGTTCTGCTGCGCGGCTGATGGTGACAGGTGCGCAGAGCACGCCGCGGGCGTTCTTCAGCATGAAGTTTACCATCTCTGGTGTGATTTTCTCGGCGGCACAAATGAGGTCACCTTCGTTCTCGCGGTCTTCATCATCGACCACAATGACAAACTTGCCCTCACGGAAGTCGTCAAGAGCCTCGTCTATCGTGTTCAGTTTCAGTTGTTCCATATTTACACCTTATTATATATATTAGGGATTGTCGATGACCGTAATGTCTCCCTCTGACCTGAGGTCGGCCAACTCGATGAGACGTGGGATGAGTTTCTTGTTGACGCGAATGATATGCTGCAGGTCTCTATACAGACGGATGCGGAAGCGAATCATGCGGAAATAGAAGAAGATGCCCGTAGGCAGGAAGATACCCGTAATGGCATTCAGCCACTTTTGTTTGAAGGGGCGTGTGTGGGCATGGGTTGCAATGATGGGGAACTGGTTCAGTTTCATCAGCAAATACTTGTCCTTCGAGTACGAGAGGTCTTCAATGGCTGACTCAAGCACATTGTTGATATGCTCTATCTCGTGGTCGTCGCCAGGACGGAAGAACACCTTGATCGGGTTGGGCCAGCGCAACAGGTGGTGGTCTTCGCCATAACGATCGATTTCGATGCTGATACTCTTCAGCATATCTGCATCCATCAAGTACTTCGGGTCATCGATGATGACTTCCTTGCGTGTAATGTTGCGCTTCGAGCGCAGTCCCAGCATGCGCGAGAGTATCTGCTTGTACAGGTCGATGTTGAACACCACTGAGTCGTTGTTGGCCTTGTAGGTGAAGAAGATGGCGATGGGCGAAAGCACTGCGGTGCCAAGCAACTTGCCGAACCATACCGTCCAGTTGTCGTCGCGGGCCATCTTCATGCCCGTGTTGTCAAGGATGTAGAAGATAATGAACACCAGGACGGAGATGATGACGGGAATACCCAGTCCACCCTTGCGGATGATGGCTCCGAGGGGTGCGCCGATGAAGAAGAAAATGAGACAGGACAGCGACAGCGTCACCTTGTTGATGGCCTCCATCTGGTGGCTGCGGTCTTCGCGGTTCAGGGCGTCCGAGTAGTCGGCCTTGAAATCCATGTCGTTCATCGCCCTCAAAGCGCCCTCGGCAGCTTCGCTGATGACCTTCTGCTTCTCGCTGGTCGAGAGTTTCTGGAACAGGGAATCGATGTCAATCTTATTACTCTTCATGACCGCCTTGACGGCTCGCAGCGAGTCCTTCTTCTCCAGCGTAGGAATGTAGAGATAAGTCAACGAGGCGTCGTGGTAGAAACGGCGGCCTACAGAGTCGTTGAACTCGCGGATGGAGTCCAGGTCGTGCAGAATCTTCCCCATGCCCTTCGCACGGGCGTCCATCGAGATGCCGCCCATCTCCACCATGTTGAAGTCGCCGTCGAAGTCAAGCACGATGCGCTTCGTCGAGAACGTCTCGCGACGGTATGGAACGCTGGCATTGACACCCATGCCAGACTGGCGCATGTTCTCGAACCATTCGCCGCTGTAGAGCGTCAGCAACAGGTGTTTCTTCTCCTCAGTAGCACGGATGTGGCCAGAGTCGGCCAGGATGATGGCGGCATCCTCGTAGCTGCCATTGATGCGGTAGATCATGATACCGTAGAGCATACCCGTGTCCAGGTTCTTCTGCTGCACATAGAGGTTCGAGCCTGGTATGCCGTCATAGAAGATGCCCTCAGGGATTTCCACCTCAGGATTCTTCTGCTTCATCGAGATGAGCAGCTGGCGGAACGAGACGAAGGCTTTAGGGCCGATGACTTCCTGAAAGAAGAACGACATGCAGGCGATGGCGATGACGATGACGATGAGCGAGCGGAAGGCCTGCATCAGCGAGATGCCGGCAGCCTTGATGGCCGTCAGCTCCGAACTCTCGCCCAGGTTTCCGAAGGCGATGAGCGACGACAGCAGGATGGCCAGCGGGAAAGCCTGCGGCATAAGCATCAGTCCCATATACCAGAAGAACTGCGCCATGACCTCCAACGACAGTCCCTTTCCTATGAGGTCGTCCACATAACGCCACAGGAACTGCATCATCAGCACAAACTGGCAAATGAAGAACGTTGCCAAGAACAGCAAAGCAAACTGTTTGGCAATAAATATGTCTAATTTCTTGATGCGAAACATGTTACAATCCGCTGACACGATGCAGACGCTCGAAGTTGTCATCCCAGATGCCACGCAGGTCCTCGGCCTCTTCGTCGTCGGCAGCATAGTCGGTGATACGCAGCGACAGCTCGCCAGTCTGGTCGCTCTTCTCGATGCACATCTCCCAGATGGCCTCGGGCGTATCCTCATGATAGTCCCAGAGCAACCTTATATATTCATATTTCATCTTCTCCAACACGCGCGACTGTTTCGTGTCGCGGTCGGTCCAGGGCTGACCCCAGGTAAAAGTCATAACGTCATCTTCTTCCGTAACCGTGTCGGCCAACCATTTTTGCAAGCCTGCGGCGTTGCTGATCATGTCCCAGACAATCTTTGGCGAACGCGTCGACAGCGGGTATTCTATTGTCAGTTTCTGCATAGTAAGACGTGTAATTTGGGTTCGTCAGGAGCAGCATTCTGCTCGTTTTATGCGGCAAAGTTACAAAAAAAACTCAGATTATGAAAGTTTTTTCCGAAAAATTTTGGAGGAATGAAAAAAAGTGTTACCTTTGCACCCGCTTACGAGCAACGTTGGCGGGGTAGCTCAGCTGGTTAGAGCGTCGGATTCATAATCCGGAGGTCGAGGGTTCGGGTCCCCCTCCCGCTACGAAGAAAGCCCTGTAGATGCCTATCTACAGGGCATTTTCTTTGTTTAAAGGTGTACTTTTCGAGTTTACTTGGTATAGCCGCAGGCAGGGTTCTCATACATCGTGATGGGGATGCGGAACTGCATCATCTCGTCGAGGTTGTGGACGGGATGCTCGATGTCCTGCGGAATGGGGCGCTTCGAGAACGTCTGGAAATAGAGGAGGCAGGCATCGCGCCACCACTCTGCGTCACAGGCCTGGATGCGCAGCTTGTGCTGCACTTCCTGGAAACGCTGCTGGTCAACGTAGGGCTGCATGGCGTCCCAGACGGCAAGGAAGTGACGCGCCTGGTGGACGCCCTCGTCGTATTTGTGGCAGAGCTCATCCCAGAAGGTGCGGCCGCTCTTCATCTTGAAGTCCCAGGGCACGTGGTGGAACCAAGCCAGCAGGTTCTCAGGACAGGTATTGATGTCGTTATACTGTCGGCAGAGCGCCTCAGGATACTGCTTGACGTTGGCGCTGCCGCTCAGCGTGCGGTCGAAACCAAGTCCGACGCTATCAGCCTTGTGGTAGTAGGGCGGTGTCCAGTCGGCTCTCACGCCGCGAGGAGCGTACCAGGGCTCTGGGCCGTAGTGGTGGGTGCCAGCAAAGATGTGGTGGATGCCCAACGGCATCATGTAGCTGACGACGGCCTCGCGGGAGTCGAGCATCATTTTTGCCAATCCTTCATTGACATCAAAGGTCTGCGCAAGCCACTCGTCGGCAATCTGCTCTGACGTCAGCGCAGGGTTCCAGGCCAGTCGTCCGAAGGCATACCAGTTGGCCTGCGCGAAGTGGTGGCCACACCAGTTGGTGTCGTCGCCGATGTTTGCCACACCAGCCATAGCCTTCAGACTGGCAGGCTTGACGAACGAGAAGAACTCCTGCCACATGGGTGCGAGGTAGGCCAGGTGGTTGGCGGCACCAAGATACTCCTGGGTAATCTGGAACTCAACCATCATCGGCGTCTTTTGCATGGCGGTGAACAGCGGGCTGTAGGGTTCGCGAGGCTGGAAATCGACGGGACCGTTCTTGATCTGGATGATGACGTTATCGCGGAACTGTCCGTCCAGAGGCATAAACTCGAGGTAAGCCTGATTGGCACGGTCAGGGCTCTGGGGTGCATAGACGAAGGCGCGCCACATGACGATGCCCTTGTGTGGCTTCAGCACGTCGCCCAGCATGTTGGCACCGTCGGCATGGGTGCGGCCGAAGTCCTGAGGACCAGGTTCACCCTCGGAGTTGGCCTTCACTAAGAAACCGCCGAAATCAGGAATCAGCTTATATATCTCGTTCACCTTGTCCTTCCACCAGGCCTTCACCTCAGCATCGAGGGGGTCGGCAGTCTTCAGTCCACCCACCTTGATAGGCGAGGCGAAGTTGATGGAGAGATAGACGCGGATGCCGTAAGGTCTGAGCAGGTCGGCAATCGCCTTAGTCTTTTTCAGACTCTCCGAAGACAGCGCCTCGGGTTTCGCGTTAACGTTGTTCAGCACGGTGCCGTTGATGCCTATCGAGGCATTGGCGCGCCCGTACATCTTCATATTAGCAGCAAACTCCTCGCTATTCACGTCCTTGTCGCCCCAGAAAATGCTCTTCCCTGCAAAGCCGCGCTCCACAGTACCATTCGGGTTGTCCCAGTGGTTCAGGATGCGCAGGTCGTAGAAAGGCGTCTCCTTGACGTCAAGGTTTGCCAGCTGCTGAGCGTCCAACCCCTTTCCCTTCGAACTTTGTTGCAGGCGCAGCAGGTGGTAGGCGCCGTAGAGCAGCCCCGCGTCGTTGGCAGCACAGATCACCGTCTTACCGCCCTGGCTCTTGATGGTATAGCCATCCTTGGCCAGTCCCTTCTGTCGTTTCAGCACCACAGGACCACCCTGCCAGTAGGTTTGCAACTCAGTCATAGCAGTACACTTCACACCAGTCACCGACGGTGCGGTGCCAACTGCGTCCAGGCGGAGCCACAGGCGGCTGCCGTCCTCGCCGTAAGCGCTGCCCCACCCTGCCACCAGCAGGACAAGCAAAGAGATAAGGAGTTTTTTCATCGTCATACTTTCTTTACGTTCATAATTCATGTGGCAAAGGTACGAAAAATAACAATGCAATGCAAGGGTTTCCGCCAATTATTTTCAAAAAGTTCCAAATGTTAAAGACGTACGCGGTTGGACACGCTGAAGTGCTTTTGCTGCAAAAATCGCGTAGGAAAGCGCCAGAAATCTCGTAGAAAAGTTCAGGAAATCGCGTGGAAAAGTTCAGGAAATCACTTAGAAAACCAGAAGAAATCACGTGGCTTTCCTGCAATTATTGCCAAGACTTGCAATTTCTTGCACTGTGTGTGTCTTGCGCGGCAACGCGTTGCCGCGCGCTGCTTATTATGAAATTTTGTGTAAAAAAGTTCCGGAAACTGTTTTTTATCTCGATGGACTCGAACCAGCGACCTCGCGCCCCCCAGACGTGTGCGCTACCAACTTTAAGAGACTGAAAACCAGACTTCTTTATCCCGTTCTATTCCATTGGTTGACTTGTGGGTTGACTTTAGTCGACCGAATGATTAAACATTGTGTTAACTATCTCTATTGTTGTTAATGAATTTGATTACTTGCTATGACCTGACTTGCTGGGATGCGCTGAATGGTCTTACCGTCAGCAGAGACAATAATATCCTCCCCACGCATAGCCTTTTCCTTTAGCATACGTTTCCCTGCCAGTTCGATGCCTGACTTTAGCTTCTCTGAGAATTCCTTATTTGACATATTCGGCTATTTTATTGTATGTTGTTTCTATGATAATCTCTGTTTTCTCTCCATTACAACCGCTGATGATATATAGATTTTTGCTCATCATGATGCAAAGGTACGAATAATTCCTCAGATTACATTATCTTCATGAGTATTTTGACATTTTTTGTTGTTTTTCGCGTCAGCCAGCACATCACCCAACGGAATAAAAGAACGAAAAGATAAAAAAGAAAAGGAGCTAAAACCCTTTGGTTTTCAACTCCTTAGCTTTTGGTCGGGATTACTGGACTATCAAAATGATGATTAAAGGAAATTAAAGATGATTTAAGTTGCATACTTTGTACTGATTTTCAATAACTTACGCAAACACATCAGCAACATTAATAACCTTAAAGAACGTTAAATTCCCGTTATCACGGGAAAATT
>JAEEGG010030359.1_pt1 | contig 10036 bp, 6 predicted proteins | sample 9134161 | NCBI WGS metagenome assembly JAEEGG01 (sample SAMN16246543, study PRJNA631951) | gut metagenome | biome: gut microbiome; feature: rumen; material: CR-attached | host: Bos | place: Iran: Karaj | collected 2018-10 | reverse complement strand
GAAGGAACAGAAGCATACCGCTGAGAAGAAGGCCCGTCGCGCGAGCCGTAAGACCGTAACTGCGCTGGAAAACCTCAACGACCAGATGCGTGACGTGTACGAACTTGCCGCCAGAGGCGAGCTCAGCGCCGAAACGCAGTCTCTGATCGACGCCGTGACCGTGCTCGTCAATACGATCCTTGAAAAGAACATGAAAGTTCGTTAAATACGCATTTCCCCGCGAGGCTTGTGCCGCGCGGGGAAATCTTTCTAAAATTTTGTGTCAAAGCGCCGTGTATCTGTTATAATATGAATGATTGCGCGAGAGCGCGACAAACGGTTTTTTCATTTTTACACCGAAAGGACGTATGACAATGCTGAAGAAGTTTGGCAAGTACCTTCTGCCCGCCGGGATCATGGCGCTCGTGGCCGCGTTTTTCCTGATCGGCGCAGCGAATCTCGAAACTCCGAAAACGCCGGGAAAGAACGAACCTCCCGCGCCTCCGGCCGAGCCGAAAGACGCCGTCGTGCTCTATACGAACGACGTACACTGCGGCATCGACGGCTACGCGGCGCTGGCTGCGCTGCGGGCACAGATTGCTGAAGAAGGTCTCGACGTGATCGTCGTCGATGACGGCGACTACGTGCAAGGCGAGATGATCGGCGGCTATTACAAGGGAACCCCCATCATCGAGCTGATGAACGCCGTGCCCTACACGCTGGCCACGCTCGGCAACCACGAGTTCGATTACGGCATGGATCAGCTGAAAAAACTGATTGGCATGATGAAGTTCGAGCCCATCTGCTGCAACATCGAAGAAGTTGCAGCCGGCAAGACGCTGCTGACGCCGTACAAGATCGTCACGCTCGGCAACCGCAAGGTCGCCTTTGTCGGAGCCACCACGCCGGAATCGCTCACCAAGGCAAATCCCAAGAACTTCCTTGGCGCAGACGGCAAAGTCGCTTACAGCTTCGCCGAGACGAATCTGTATGAAAAGATCCAGTCTGTCGTTGACGCTGCCCGCAAAGAGGGCGCTCAGACAGTCATCCTCGTCTCGCATCTCGGCGTGAACGGCGTTACCCCCGAATGGTCCGCGCCGACCGTGATCGCCAACACACGCGGCATCGACGTCGTGCTTGACGGCCATTCGCACGAAGTCTTCGCCGGCGAGGGCTACAAGAACGCCGACGGCAAGGAGATCCTCTACACTCAGACGGGTACTAAGCTCATGTACATCGGCCGTCTTAACATTTCCAAGGACGGAGCGCTGCGCAGCGAACTGATCCGTCCTGCCGACGTCGACGTGAACAAGAGCGAAGCCGTGAAAAAGGCTTACGACGACGTGAAGAAGCTGATCGAAGCCGACAACGCCAAGCTGGCCTTCCTGAACGAAAAGATCGGCACCGCCGATGTGGCGCTGACTGATACCGATCCCCGCACCGGCACGCGCCGCGTCAGAAGCGGCGAGACCAACCTCGGCGATTTCTCTGCCGACGCTTACCGCGTTGTGATCGGCGCGCCGGTCGGCATCTGCAACGGCGGCGGCCTGCGCACGTCTGTTGAGGCCGGCGACGTGACCCGCCTGGCGCTGATGAACGTCAATCCCTGGAACAACCCGATGTGCACCGTCGAGATGACAGGACAGGCCATGCTTGATCTGCTCGAGTTCAACAGCCGCTACCTTCCTGACGCCGAGTGCGGCGGCTTCTGCCAGGTCTCCGGCGTGAGCTACGAAGTTGACTCGACCATCCCCAGTCCCGTCAAGCTTGACGAGAAGGGGGCGTTTGCCGGTGTTGAGGAAGGCAAGAAGAGACGCGTCAGCAACGTTCGTGTGGACGGCATCCCCGTCGATCCGGCCAAGAGCTACACAGTTGCCGGTCCAAAGTTCTGCCTGCTTGACGGCGGCGACGGCAACGGCGGCGTTCAGGGCATCAAGGCTCTCAAGACCGAGGGCTTGCCCACCGACGCCGAGTGTCTGCTCAAGTTCTTTACCGAGAACCTCAAAGGCAAGATCACGATGGAGGAGTACGGCAATCCGCTTGGTGCTGGGCGTATCGTGATCCGCAAGTAACCGGCGCATATCTCAAGGCTGTCTCGCTTTTTGCGAGCAGCCTTTTTTCTTCCGATGATAAAAAGGAAAGACGAAAGGAGTGCGTTCAATGTCAGGCGTCTTTGACGGCTTCAAGCCTGAGCGCGTGTATCGTTTTTTTGAGGAGGTCGCGCACGTTCCGCGCAACAGCTTCCACGAGCAGAAGATCAGCGACTGGCTCGTGAACTTTGCCAGGGAGCGCGGCATTGCCTGTGTGCAGGATAAAAACTGGAACGTCGTGATGACCGTACCGGCGACGCCCGGATACGAGAACCGCAAAAAGATCATCCTGCAGGGACACATGGACATGGTCTGCGTAGCCGATCCCGGTGTGGAACACGATTTTGAAAACGACCCGATCGAGCTGGTCCGTGACGGCGATTTTGTGCGCGCGGCCGGTACGACGCTCGGCGCCGACGACGGCAACGCTCTGGCGCTGATGCTGGCTGTACTTGACGACACATCATTGCCGCATCCGCAACTCCAGTGCGTGTTCACGGCGGCCGAGGAAGTCGGCATGATCGGCGCGGCAAATCTGGACGGCGAGCTGCTTGACGGCGATTACCTGATCGGTCTGGACTACTCGCAGAACACCAGCATCCTTGTTTCCGGAGCGGGCAGCTGCGAGGCGGAGATCATCGTCCGCAAGGAGCTTGTTCCGCAGGGAGAGGGCGAAGAGTCCGTCAGCGAAAAGGAACGCAAAGGCTATCGAATCGAAATCTCCGGTCTCAAAGGCGGCCACAGCGGCGTGGCGATCATTCACGGACGTGCCTGTGCTTTGCGTCTGCTGGGCGAGGTGATGTCAACGCTGATGAAAGAGTTCCCTGATATGGGCGTCACGTCGATGTGCGGCGGCGAAAAGGGCAACTCCATCGCCATGCGTTCTCAGGCCGTCGTCGCAGTTCGCAAAGGGGACAGCGAACGCTTTGAGGAGCGTATCCGGGCGCTGAACGATACCCTGCGCGCCGAATTCGAGACGGTCGATCCGGGCGTCACGGTCGAAGCCGTGCCCTGTGAACTGCCGAAAGAAAAATGTCTGCGAAGCAGTGTCGGGAATCTCGTGGCCCTGCTTGATCTTTTGCCTTCCGGCACGCAGAGTTATCTCGATGCGGACCGTACCCTCGTGAAAAGTTCCGTCAACTTTGGCACGCTCCGCGATGAGGTTGATTGTTTTGTCCTTCGTCCGTTCTTCCGCTCCAATACCGAGTATCAGCTGGACCAGCTTGCGCGCCGTATTGAAACGCTGTGTCGGAGTTTTTCCTGCGAGTGCCGGTTCTTTAACCGCAGCCCTGCCTGGCAGTTCGATCCTCATTCGTCGCTGAACGCAAAAGTTCAGGACATCTGGGAAAAAACGCGCGGCTACCGTCCGCCGCTGGCGATCGTTCATGGAGGCGTTGAACCGGGACTGTTCATCGAAAAGATGGCGCGCCGCGGACGCAAGCTTGAGGCTGTTAACATCGGTGTGCACAATTATGACGTTCATTCCACCCGGGAACGCATGGAGATCGCCACGCTCGGCCAGGCGTTTGAATTGCTTGCGGCTCTCCTGCGCGATCTTGACTGAGCTTAACATATTACCGCGAAACGTCCATAAAGCATCTGAAAAAAGCGCGCCCCCGAAGCCGGAAAGCCGGTTTCGGGGGCGCGTCGTTACGCTGGTGGTTTGAGTTACGCCTTTTTGATGAACTACCCGTTATGTTTCGTGCTGACAGCGTCGCAGATGCGCTTCAGCCCTTCGGCGAGCATCGCGCGCGGCATAGCGAGGTTGAGGCGGATGAAACCGTCCGCATTCTGCACGAACATCTTTCCGCCCTCCAGCAACACGCCGGCTTTGTAGGCAAAGAAATCGGGAAGGTCTTCGCCCGGTGCGAAGTAATCGCTCAGATCAACCCAGGCCAGGTACGTTGCTTCGGGGATGGCAAAACGCGCCTTGGGAAGATGGGCGCTCAGATATTCCTTCGTGAACGCGAAATTCGCGTCGAGATACTTTTTCAGTTCTTCCAGCCACTCATCGCCCTTTTCATAGGCGGCCTGTGCGGCGGCAATGCTGAGCGGATTGTCGAAGTTGTAATGACGTGCCAGCCACTTTTCGCGGAGTGCTTCGTCCCGGATGATGACGTTGGAGATCATCAGCCCGGCCATGTTGAACGTCTTTGACGGCGCCATGCAGGTAATAAGGCGCTTGTAGTCCGGCATCACCTTCGCCAGCGGCGTGTGCTTCATCCCCGAGCGGAGCAGGTCGCAGTGGATCTCGTCTGAGATGCACCAGATGCCGGTCTTTTCAATGATGGCAGCTACACGCGAAAGTTCTTTCTCCGTCCAGATGCGTCCGGTAGGATTGTGGGGATTGCAGAAGATAAGCAAAGTCGTCTTGGGATCGGCGCACTTGCGCTCAAGGTCGTCAAAGTCGATCTCCCACGCTCCGTCCCTGTTGATCAGGTCGGAGCAGACGCAGGCACGGGCGTTGTAATCGGCAGCGTACTTGAAGTAGGCATAGCTGGGCGTGACGAACAGGACCTTCTCATCGGGGGCGCAGATGTATTCCACCATCTCGAACAGTGCCGGGATGATGCCGTTGGACATGACCAGCTGTTCCTGCGGGAACTCCCAGCCGTACTTTTTGCGGCACCAGCCGCAGAACGCGTCGTAATAGGCATGTCCGGACACGCGCGTGTAGCCGAAAATGCGCGCGTCGAGCCTTTTCCTGATACCGTCGATGATCACATCGGGTGTGGCGAACTCCATATCGGCGATCCACATGCGGACGAATTCCTCGTCCTTGTAGGGGAACGTCATCGTCCCCTTTTCGTCGTGGAAGATGTAGCTGCGGAATCCGTCCGTGTTCATCGCGTTGGTACCGCGGCGCTCGATGATCTCGTCAAAGTTGTACATGCTGTCGTCCTCCGTTTGGTCTCGGGCGTTTGGGCCCTGGCGTTGACCTGATTTTAACCCGCGAACCATTGTATCGTCAAAACGACCGATTTTTCCTGATGGGAAATTTTTATGAAAAATTTTTCCTGCTGATTGATTTTTTCTGTGCGCCGTGTTAATTTGATTATAAATTTGCGAAAACGGGCGTGAATCCAACGTAAATTTTGCCCGTCAGGAAAATTTGTCTTTCTAAAGGGAGGATGTTTGTCATGTCCCTTATCGGCAAGGAAATCGGCAAAAAGATCCGCGACTTTCGCAAAATGCGCGGCCTGACGCTTGAGCAGCTGGCCGGTCGCGTCGGCAAAACGGCTTCAGCGCTGTCGAAGTGCGAAAATGGTGCCGTGACGTTGGACGTAGATTCACTCTACGCATTGGCGCAGGCCCTCGATGTTCAGGTGGAACAGTTGCTTTGCGCGCCGCCTGAGCGTCCCGAAAAACTGCCTCCGGGAGAAGCTCCTGCGTTTTTCAGCGGTAGATCTCGTTTTTACGGGTATCTCTACGACGGCCGGGCAGGTGCGCTGATCCGCTGTGCTTTTGACGTGCTCGCCGAGATCGGCAAAGGACGACGGCGTATCGCCATGTATATGAACTTTGCCGATTACGAGCGCTATCAGCAGAGCGAAAACAGCTACTGGGGCTTCATCGAGCATTACGATGCCGTGACCAACATCGCCTTGGTCAATCAGGACCTGCCGATGGAACGCGCCAGCCTGCAGGTACTTGCATCATATCTGAATTCCGAAACAAAATGGGCCCTTTTCAACGGCTTTTCGACACGCCCGATGATGCCCATCGCAGCCAAGATGCTGCTCTCACCGCGGCCCCTGACGGAGAACGCAGATCTGCTTCGCAGCCTGAAAATTTCTAAGGAGGACATCCGATTGCTCAGGCTCTACAACATGCTGCCGGTCACGTAACAGCAGCAAAATGAATAATTATCTCGAAACTTTCCTCTTTCATGTTGTCTGAGATGTCTTCGGGGGCTTATATTAAACGCCCTGTTTGGGTAGATCGTGTCCGGTCTGCCCAAACAGGGCGCTCATCGTTATATATTATGCCTGTTTGCGTTTCTTTTCGCCGGCCCCTTTGCCCAGCTCCATGCGCAGCGAGATTCGCTTGCGGGGCACGTCGACGCCGATGACGAATACTTCGACGGGCTGGCCGGGGTGGAGCACGGTGGAGATGTCCTTTACGTAACGGCCCATCTGGCTGATGTGGACAAGACCGTCCTGGTGCACGCCGATGTTGACGAAGGCACCGAATGCGGTGACGTTGGAGACGATGCCCGGCAGCTTCATGCCCGGCTGCAGGTCGGTCAGCTCACGCACGTTGGGATCGAACGAGAAGATCTCCATTGCGCTGCGGGGATCACGTCCCGGCTTTTCCAGCTCGGAGAGGATGTCTTCAAGCGTGGGCAGGCCGACATCTTCGGTGACGTAGCGGTTGAGGTCGATCTTTTTGCGCAGGTCTTTGGCTGAGATCAGGTCAGTGACTTTGCAGTTGAGGTCTGCTGCGATCCTGTCGACGACGCCGTAGTTCTCGGGGTGAACGGCAGACGCGTCGAGCGGGTTTTCCGCTCCGTGGATGCGCAGGAAGCCGGCGGCCTGCTGATAGGCCTTGGGTCCGAGACGCGGAACTTTCAGCACGTCCTGGCGGCGCTTGAACGCGCCTTCGGCTTCGCGATACTTGACGACGTTGTCGGCCAGCGACGGCGTGAGACCGGAAACGTAGGAAAGCAGCTTGGGGCTGGCGGTGTTGAGGTCGACGCCGACGGCGTTGACGCACGAGACAACAGTATCGTCGAGCGCGCCTCGGAGCTGTTTCTGATCGACGTCATGCTGGTACTGGCCGACGCCGATCGATTTTGGGTCGATCTTAACGAGCTCGGCAAGAGGATCCATAAGGCGGCGGCCGATCGAAACGGCACCGCGCACGGTGACGTCCTGGTCGGGGAACTCCTTGCGGGCCAGGTCGGATGCAGAGTAGACGGATGCGCCGCTTTCGCTGACAACGATAATTGGAATATCGAGATTCAGCCCGCGCAGGAATTCTTCCGTTTCGCGGCTGGCGGTACCGTTGCCGACGGCGATGGCCTCGGGGCGGTACTTGGCAACGAGGGCGCGGATAAGGCGGCCGGCTTCGGCATACTGCGCGTCGGATCTCTGGATGAAGATCACGTCATGGTAGAGCAGATCGCCTTTGGCGTCGAGGCAGACGACTTTGCAGCCGGTGCGGATGCCTGGGTCGATGGCCAGTACCGGGCGCGCTCCGAACGGCGAGGCCATGAGAAGTTCTCGCAGGTTGCGCGCAAAGATGGCGATCGCTTCGGTGTCGGCGCGCTTTTTCAGGGTCGCGCGAGCCTCGGTCTCGATGGAAGGCCCTAGCAGGCGGCGGTAGCCGTCGGTCAGCGCCGCTTCGACCTGCTGAGAATCGGCGCCTGTGCCCTTGACGTAGCGTTTTTTCAACGTCTCGAGCGCGAGTTTTTCGTCGGGGCGCACCGACAGAGACAGATAGCCTTCCTTTTCGCCGCGCAGCACAGCCAGCAGACGATGCGAAGGAATGCGCAGCAGCGGTTCCTGCCAGTCGAAATAATCGGAGTAGGTGGCCGCCTCGGGCTCGTCCTTTTTCTTCTCGATGACTGAGGAGACACACTTGCCGAAACGTACGAACAGCACGCGCATGTCACGTCGGGCGGCCGTGTCTTCGGAAATGTCCTCGGCTATGATATCGCGCGCGCCGGACAGAGCAGCTTCGGCGGTCTCGATCTTTTTATCGGGATTGACGAAAGGCGCGGCCAGCTCGGCTGGGTCTTTGCCGGCCTGTTCCATCAGGGCTTTGGCCAGCGGCTCCAGTCCCGCTTCGCGGGCGATGAGGGCGCGCGTGCGGCGTTTGGGGCGGTAGGGCAGATAGGCGTCTTCCAGTGCCGTCATCGTTGAGGCTGCGTCGATCGTTTTTTTCAGTTCGTCGGTGAGGATGCCGCGCTCCGTGAGCGAACCGAGGATCGCCTCGCGGCGCTTTTCCAGTTCTTCGACGCGGGTCAGTCCGTCGCGGATGGCTGTGATCGCAACCTCGTCAAGTGAGCCGGTCTTTTCCTTACGGTAGCGCGCGATAAAGGGAACGGTGCAGCCTTCGGCGAGCAGTTCGGCGACGGCGCTGACGCCGCTCTCGGGGAGCTTGAGCTCCTGGGCGATGCGCCCTGTGTAATCTGCCATAATGTGGTGCTCCTTTCAGTGTTCTGTCGGGCAATACGTGCGACATATTATCTTACCCAAAGTGACGCGCTCTGTCTACGGTGTTTTTTAGTGAATACGGAGTTTTCTGCTCAACAAGAAGTAAAGGCACGTGTAACGAAAGAGAAAACTCGTTCACTTCGTTTAATTTCTGGAGTTAAACAGACGAAGATCATCTTATAGCGAAAATGCATTTAATATGACAAAAATAGGCTCGAAATGAATATATATGATTCCTGCTTACACGTGGCGAACTCGCGCGCACGATAGACGATGACCTTTTGGCCTGATATTTGCCGGGCAGAGACTGAATGACGGCTCTTGCTTATAACTGAAATGCATTAAAATGGACGAAACAACCCGGATAAGAATATAAAAATATTTTCGTCGCGAGAAGTTCACTGCGTATTTTACTTTTTCTCGTCGGTCGTAAAAAAATGATCGTGATGAAATCGGCGAGTTCTCTTGACACAAAGGCCGGAGAAAAGTAAAATCACGGGGTGATGAATTTTTTTTTACGATGTGATTCATTTGGTTGTGCCGGCCTTGTATAATCTTGCGTCATGATTTTTCCCGCAAGGGAGAAGTTTTGAACATTGTTAATCGGGCCGGCGGAAAGTTTTTCCGCTTTTGTCTTTGCTGTGGGAGGACTTTTCTTATGCAGTTGCTGCATGAACGCGGAAGTTTTTCATCGCGACAGAAGGAGGTGAACGCATGTCAACCAATCTGACCGAGGAGATCAGAAGCGTCGAGGCGGCGGCCGCCCAGAAAGTTGCCGACGCCCGCGCGCAGGCGCAGGAACTGGTTGCTCAGACTCGTGCGGCTGCTTCGGCGCGCGTGAAGGAAGCCAAACAGTCTCAGTTCCGCGACTACCGCAAACGCCTTGGCGAGGTCGAAGCCGAAGCGGAGAAAGCCTCAGCCCTGACGGTTGAGCAGGGCAAGGCCGGCGCGGAGGAATTCGTTCGCGAACACGAGGAAGCGGTAAAGAAAACGGCTCAGTGGTTAGCCGAAGAGGTGGTGTCTCGATATGGCCGTTGCTAGCGTCAAAAAAGTTGAACTGTACGCGCACCGCTCGTGCGTAGACGAAGTGCTGGCGGTGCTTCAGGAGCGGGGAATCTGTGAACTCTCCGCCGCTGAGAAGAACTCCGAAGACGCCCTTCCCGCCCGTGTCGAGGAAAAAGGCCGTGATTACGCTGCGTCGCTGAGCGACGTGAACTACCTCATCCGCTATCTCGCCCCTTGGTATCACGATCCAGTCGGAAGTCTTGGCCGTATGCTCGGCGAGCGCGACGACGTCAGCGTTGAGGCGCTTGCGAAGATCGCTGAAGCGTGCGACGCCGGCGCAATGGCCGAGGAGGTCCGCGGGCGAGAGCACCGGCTCACCGAACTGAGAAGCGAGGTCCAGCAGATCGAGACGCTTTCGCGCACGCTTGACGGATTGAGTGCCTTCAAACCGCCTCTGTCGATGGTGACGGAAGGCAGTCGCCTCGTCGCCGGCTTCCTGGGAACGGGACGTGTGGAGAATCTGCAGGAGTGGAAGGACGCCGTCGAAGCTGCGCTTGGTGCGGACGTCGAGTGCGCCATCTTCCTGCCGGAAAACGGTTCGCAGGCGGCTCCGTGGGTGAGCGCCTTCTATCTGCGCGAGGCGGAGGGCACGCTTTCGGAAGCATGTCTGAAACACAGCGTCACGAAGATCGATCTTCCTTCTACGCTGACGGGTACAGTCGCCGAGGAGCAGGAAAAACTCGCCGCACGGCTGAAAGAGCTTGGCGAAGAGGAAAAATCCTGCACCGACTGGCTGTCTGA
>JAEEGG010030353.1_pt1 | contig 10038 bp, 10 predicted proteins | sample 9134161 | NCBI WGS metagenome assembly JAEEGG01 (sample SAMN16246543, study PRJNA631951) | gut metagenome | biome: gut microbiome; feature: rumen; material: CR-attached | host: Bos | place: Iran: Karaj | collected 2018-10 | reverse complement strand
ATTTTTTTACGAACCATACAAGAAGGGATGCACCTACCATTGAAACAAGAAGCGTTCCAATAATATGAGATGCTCCAATACCAAGAGGTATTAATAAGTCTGTTAAATTTGGCATAACGAATAACATAAAATCATCTCCTTTATCTTCATTATAAAACTATTTTTTCTTTATATCAATAATAACATATTCGGATTTTGCTCCTGTTTTAAAATACAAAGCCCAATTTGATATACCTGATGTAACAATAAAATCCGTTTTATCAATATGATTGTGTCCATAATATTCATCATTAGAACCAACTATTACACTAAGAGGTCCTATAGGCCACATTTGACCTCCATGAGAATGACCTGATAATACTAAATCAACTTCTTCTCTACTTTCATTTTCATAATCATTTGGTTGATGATTAAGAACAATCATATATTTATTTTTATCTAAATCTTTTGTGAGTTCTTGAATTTTTTTTCTTGTGGTTCTTGATTTATCTTCTCTTCCAATTATATAGATATTATCTAATTCCACAACTTCATCTCGTAAAACTTTAACACCATTCTTTTCAAGTTCACGAATTAAATCTTCTTCATTAAAATCACGATTATTGTAATAACCTCGATCATGATTTCCAAAGACATAATAAATACCTTTTTTTGGCTTTAATAATTTAAATGCTTCACAACTTTTTTTCATATCAATAAGTGTTGTATCATCATCAACAAAGTCACCTGTAATAACAAAGATATCCATATCAATCTTACTAATCTTTTCAATATATTTATAAAATCCATTTCCATCAAAAGTTGTTCCGATATGGGAGTCTGCAATCTGAATAATACGAAAATCATTAATATCTTTATTAGTATATAAAGTATATTTAGTTTCAAAAACATGAAAATCTAAATACATACCTATTCCTAAATAAATAATTGTTATAATAACCGCAACAATATTTCGAATATCAATAATATTTAATCTCTTAAAATATTTTTTCTTTTTTAAATCTTTTTTATTTATTTTTTGATATAAAAACAATATTAATAAAACAAGAAATAAAAAGATTGATAAATGTAATAAAACAATAATTGAATTAATAAAACCAAATATTAGTATGACAATTATTATTGGTATACAACATATTAATAATTTTAAATATTTATTTTTAGTTAATTTATCTAAAAAAGAAAACTTTAAAAAACATTTAATAGGATATGATACTAAAAGAATTAATAGAATAAAAAGTAAAAATATTGCTAAATAAATCATAGTTTCCTCCAATAATTTTATATCAAAAAAATATGTTGCAAGCAACATATTTATTTTCTTTTACTTTCTTTTTTTTCTTCACGATCAGAAGATTTTCTTCTATTTTCTGCTAATAGTTCAATCTTATCTTCAAGTGATGAAATTTTATAATTAGTAAAGGCAACAGTTACACCAATACCAGCGATTGTAGCAAGTACAGTACATAATACAATAGCTGTTGTTGAAGCACCTGATTTAACAATATTACCATTTTCATCTTTTGGATTTTCAACCATTTCAACCATTACATCATAACGATTACCTTTTTTAGTTTCATATAATGCTTTGATTGTTGATTTGATTTCTTCATCCCAACTACTTGAATATCCACCAAATACTTTATCACCAATTACGATATAAGGAACACCTTCAGCGGGTTGACCTAAGTAATCACCAACTTGTTTCATAAGTTTAGCATTGTCTTCATTGTACCAAACTTCATAAGATACTACTTTGAAATACTTTCCATAATCTCCAACAATACTATTTAAGAAAGTTAGAAAAGCACGACAATAAGCACATCCATTTCCACGGAATAAATAAATTACAGCTTGATCATCATTTTCTTTATAATTATCAAATGCTTTATCAAGTTCAATTTCTTCTTCTTTTAGAGCTTCCTTTAAGTTAAGTGTTTTAACTTCTGCCTTTGCTGTTAATGGTAATACTAAGCATAAAGCCATTACTAATATTAACAATGTTTTCTTCATTTTCTATTTCCTTTCTATTAAGATTATAGCACAAAAATATCGTATTACAATGTAATTAACTGTAAAATATCACTTTTTTATTTTCCTTAAAACCAAACCACCATATGGATGAATAACTTCATCATTATCTCCATAAAGGTTATATGATACTTCACTATTTTGATAAAAAGAAGGTATTGGTGTTTTAATTTCTTCATTTGTTCGATTAACAGTTACTAAAATATTATGGTCATCATCTACTCTTTCAAACATTACATATTTATCATTAACATCATAAATATTTGTATCAGCCCTACCTAAAAATGGTTCAGCTTTTCTAATTTTACCAATTTCTCGAAAAAAGTTTATTAAATCAAAATCAACTTCTTTTCCAATAGGAAATGGTTGACGATTATATAGGTTACCCATACCTTGAAGACCCAATTCATCTCCATAGAAAATAGATAAAATACCTGGAAAGAATGTTAAAAAGAAAACATAAGCTTTATATATATTTTTAGCTTGTTGATAATCTTTTTTACTAATTTTATAATTTTTACAAAAAGCTAAGTCATCATTTATTAAATTCCAAGCCCATTCTCCATAATAATTAAATTCATTAGATGCAAAAATATTAATAATTCTACTAATATCATGAGTTGAAGTAAAGTTCATTAATGTTTTAATAGTTTCATCAGGATAATCACGTAAAATTTCATTAAGTTTCCAATTAAGTTTTGTAACATCACTATATTTAAAATAACGAATCAATGCATCAATTAATTCATAGTTCATAACAGAATCCATTCCTTTGCCACTTGTTATGTAACCACGATTCATTTTTGTAGGATCTTTCCATACTTCACCTAGAATAAAACCATCAGGTTTATTTCTTTTAACAGCAATTCTTATACCTTCAATAAAACGATCACTTAATTCATCAGCAACATCAAGACGAAGGCCATCAATACCTATACTAAACCATTTATCAATTACACCGCCAACACCATAGATATAATTTTGCCAATCAACGGATTCACCATCACAAACTGGTAAATTCTTCATCCCCCACCAATAATCAAAATAAGTTTTATCAGGTGTTTCATGTTTACGATAAAAATTATAATAAGGGGACTCTTTACTTTGATAAGCTCCTACACTATCATAGTTATTAAATTCATTAAAATATTTACTATCATTACCAGTATGATTGAAAACAGCATCAAGTATAACTTTCATACCTCTTTTATGAGCTTCATCACATAGTTTTTTTAAATCATCATTAGTACCTGCGTAAGGGTCAACTTCTAAATAATCTCCTGTATCATAACGATGATTAGATTGACTTCTTACAACTGGTGATAAATAAATAATACTAACACCTAAAGATGAAATATAATCTAACATATCAACTATACCTAATAAGTCACCACCATAAAAGTCATTATTCCAAATACCATTTTCGTCAGGTCCTGCTTTTAGTTCACTATTAAATGATGGATATAGATGTCGATTAGGAAGAATTATTTTCTTTTTTATTTTTCGATTAACACGATCAACAAAGCAATGATACATAATAGCGTTTTTAGCCCAATCTGGTGTTTTATAATTAACACTTAATTTCCACATATCACTTCTTGATACAGAATTATATTCATTCCTATTCTTTTTCTTATAATAGATAAATTTATGATTGGCTTCAAAAGAAAAATAAAAATGATATAGGGCACTCGTTTCCAAATAAAAATCACCATTAAAATAAACATAATTATCTTTATTTACAACATGATGTAATTGAAACGCATGACGAGCTATATCATTTTCTGCAATAAACTTCATTCTTTCGATAAAACCAATAGACATAGGAACTTTGATTGTAACATTATATTTACAACCACGATCATCACTCTTTATTTCTTTTATAGAGAATTTTATATTATCTAGTTCTTCCATTCTTCTCACCTATTATAAATGTAACATAAAAAAAAGAGTTAGTAAATTAAGATGACACTTTATATGTCTTTTAACTTACTTACTATTTAATAATTTAAGTTTTAGGCTTCTTTCATTCCTTCATTAATTTCTTTAATTAATTCTGGATCATAATAAACTGTAAAGCCATCTTTAATAACTTTCATCTCAAAGCGTGTATCTTCTAATACTTCACCATCAATATTAGCTTTTATCGGAACTTCACTTTCAATTACTAAGTGATCACATTGTACATGTTTAACTTTAAACATATTTTCATGTTTACCTTTTTTCATTCTTAAAATATATTTAATGATACTTGATCTATGCATACTATCAATAATATAAGTATCCATCAAGTGATCATTTAATAGTCCACTAGGATTGATATGAAAACCAGAACCATAGTATCTAGCATTACATACAGTTATTGTTGAATATAATCCTTCTTCTACTTCTCTTCCTATTTTAATTTTAAATTTCTTAGGTTTAAACTTTATAAAATGAGCTACAATTGCAGCATTATATCTTTGACTCTTAGGAATAATAGAATTATGAACCACATCATCTTCTTTATTAGCAATATCTGCATCTATTCCAAAACATGCAACATTCATGAAATAACGATCATTTATTCTAATGATATCAATATCATTTTCTCCTGGTTCTAATATTTCTTTAGCTGTACGATGAAAATCATTACCAGTACCATATGGTATATATGAGAAAGTATTATTTGTTTTAATGATTGCATTTAAAACTCTATTCATACTACCATCTCCACCAATTGCAAAGATAGTATGTTTTGTATAATTAAAACGCTCCATTATCTCTTCAGTTGAAAACTTTTTATTATTAATTAAAACTTCAAAATCAATTTTTCTTCTTTTACATACCTTTTTAATTACTTCTGCCATCTTTTCAGTATTCTTCTTTAAACTAAAACGATTTATTAAAAATATATATTTCATAACTACCTCTTGTTATTATTTTACCATAGATAATTAAATAATTATATAAATTGATATAAATAGACAAATCATATATAATTAATTTGTGGTGTTTATGAAAGTAATTAAAGAAAATATTATTAATAAACTAGAAGTTAATAAATCTATTTTTTATACTGATTTAATTAAAGTTTATAGTAAAGATGACGTTATAAATGAATTAAATAATATAAAAAATAAATACAAAGATGCAACGCACTATTGTTATGCATATATTATTGATGATACCAAGAAATCTAGTGATGATGGAGAACCAGGTGGTACGGCAGGTGTACCGATTATGGAAACCTTAAATAACAAAGATTTAAATTATATTCTTTGTGTTGTAACAAGATACTTTGGTGGTATTAAGTTAGGTGCAGGAGGCTTAGTTAGAGCATACCGAAAAGCAACAATTGAAGCCATTAATAATAGTACCCTACTTGATCTTATTGATGGATATGAAATAATAATTAAAATAAGTTACAATGAACAAAAAGATTTAGAATACTTATTAAAAGATAATTTTAAAAAAGAATATGATAATGATGTAACATACACTATTAAATGTAATAAAGATATTAAAGAAATATTAGAAAAGAAATATAACATCTTATCAGTTAAAGAAATTAAAATAGAAAAAGAAAACTAGAGTTAATCTCTAGTTTTTTTAATCTTCAAAATACATTCTAACATCATTATATAAAACGTTCTTGGCTTTTTTGGCTTTCTTTGTCCAAAATAACATATCAAAGCCATGCAAACTACCATGATAAATATCAAGTTTAGCAACAACATTAGATTTTTGTAAGTTATCAATATAATCAATCGTTTCTTGTAGGAATGGTTCACCATCTAAAACATATGTATAACAAGGTGGTAAATTAGAATAATCTATTTCTTTAGATGGAGATGCGTATTTAGGAACATTACCACTTTTATATAATTCACCTAAGTATCTACTCCATCCTCGATGATTCTTTTTTGTATTCCAATTATACCCATTATTATTTTTTGATGACTCAGTATCATCACAATCTAACATTGGATAAAGAGGTATTTGTAACTTAATTGGGATCTTTGCAACATCTCTTGCATAAAGGCATACCGCAACAGCTAACCCTCCTCCAGCACTTTCACCGCCAACAATTATTTTATTTTTATTGATACCGAGTTTCTCAGCATTATTATAAACATATTCAAGAGTTCTTGTACAATCATCAAAAGCAGCTGGATATGGATTCTTCTTTGAAGTTCGATACTCTGGTGATATAACAATACCACCAAACTTCTTAGCAAGTTTCTTACCTATTGTGAAATGAACCCAGTAAGCGCCACCTGATTCATAACCACCACCATGAAACCATAGTATACCAGGTAATAATCTATTTGTCTTTTTAGGTCTTAATATTGTAAGTTTTAAATTACCATCTTTTGTTTTAATATATTTCTTTTCTGTTATCATACTAACTCCAATAAGCATACCATTTCATTGTATCACATTAATTGACTAAATGATACGATTATGTTATTATCTAATTAAGAAGGAGCACTTGATTTAATGTCGGGTGTTGCTTGAATTTGTGTACACCTAACAAGATGTTAGGTGTTTTTTTATAATATTACTGCAAATAGCAATAATACTAGTAAAAAGATTAGTATAAATAAAACTGTGATTAGAAAATCTTTTTTATTCATATTATCGCCTCCCTTCTTAAAAAAGAAGTTCAGCAACACCAAACACATCTCGTGCTCCACATGCCACTATATCATAATTATTATTTTTATTATTCTACCTTACACATCTTTACAAAAAGGATTTTAAATTGATAAATAAAAAGGATGAAAACTTAAAATTCATCCTTTTTTTATTATAAATATTCTCTTTCTACTCTTACATTTATTGTACTAATTATTTCATAACTAATAGTATTTAATTCTTTAGCTAAGTCATCTAATTTAATTATTTCATTATCAAAGATAAAGACATCATCATTAACCTTACAATCAACATTGGTGACATCAATCATTGAACTATCCATACATATATTTCCTAAGATCTTACATTTATGTTTGTTTACTATGACATAACCTTTATTAGAAAATAATCGGTTAAAGCCATCAGCATAACCAATTGGAATAGTTGCTACCTTCATTTTCTTTTTTGTAATATACTTTCTTGAATATCCAATACTAGTATTCTCGGATACTTCTTTAATGAAAGTTATTTTCGTCTTTAATCTTAAAGCTTCTAATAAATTCATTTTATTAGTTTGATAATAACCATACATAATAATACCAGGTCTTGTGTAATTACTAATATCATCTTTTAACTCAACTATTCCACTACTAGCTTCTAAATGAATATAAGATAATTTAACTTTATCTTTTAAATAATGATAAACTTTCTTAAATTCTTCATATTGATTATTAGTATATTCTTTATCACAATCTGCTGAAGATAAATGAGAATACATTCCTTCAATAATTAAATACTTGTTATTAATAAATAAATCTAAGTCATTAAACTTAATACCAGTTCTATTCATACCAGTTTCAATCTCTAAATGAACTCTAATCTTTTTATTTAAATTATTTAAGAATTCAATACTAGATATTCCAACTACTAAATTATATTTAGTAATATTATCAAGATCGTCAACAGAAGGTTGATTAAGTATTAAGATATCACCTATATAGTTATTCTTTCTTAACTCTATTCCTTCATAAGTATTAGCTACTGCTACTATCTTAAATTTATTAATAAAATCTTTAACATAGTTAATATATGTTCCATAACCATTAGCTTTGATAACAGGAATAACATCTTTCTTTGTATACTTTTTAACTTCTTCGATATTATGATTTATTTTATTTAAATCAACTTCTAATTTTGTTACATTCATAATTACCTCAACTCTTTATAATATATATTTCTTATTCCCCTTTTAAATTCTTTAGTATCAACAAGTTTAAAATCATCTTTAAGAAAATTAACAATCGAATAAATATTATCAGGATGAATGGTAGATACAGCATATAAATATCCTTTACTTTTACTATATTTATCTTCTTCTTTTAACATTTGTAATTGTAGATTATTGCCTAAATAATCATAGTTAACAAACATTGGTCCATAGTCCATAGTTTTTTTGTAATCAATACTAAGTCCAAATTTATTAATATCTTTTTCTCTTGCTGGTATTAACATCATTGAACATATGGGAATATTATTATAATAATATACCCATAGTTTAGAATCTCTTTTTAATAAGTCTTCTAATTCTTCTTTAGTAAAATTACCTAACCATTCTGGATGTTCCATATGTCTTTTAACTTCTTCACGAAATTCTATATATTTATCTAAATCAATATTTTGATTAACACAAACTAAATCTTCTAATTTCATAAAAACCACCAAAGTAATTATAACACAAAAAAACAGGTTACCCTGTTTTTAATTCTTTTCAATATAACCTGATATTTTAGTACCATACATATCATCAGTTATTGGTTGATACTTAGATCCGTGATAGTAATCACTAAAACCATTAAAGGCTTTATATACATCCCCAGTTTCTGTATCATAAACTCTTTCATAACCTAGAGTTGCATCACTTCTTTTTTGACTAATGATATCATATGATCTACTTCTCTTTTCCCATGAATCCATTATCATGTCACCAATAGAGTCTAATATTTTTTGATTTGCAATAACTGTATTAACTAGTTGCGCTTCAGATGCATTAAACTTAGCAACAAAAGTTTCTGTAAACTCTAAAGTACTCATACTATGATCCATCACATCTTGCCACTCTACAAATTCTGATTCTGGTCCTGTAAACATAATTGTATTATAAACATTAAGTGGGAAAACATCTGCTCCATTCATATAATATGAACCAGCTGAATATACTGATGCGGTAAATAATCCTTCCATAAGTTTTCCATCATCAGTTTTATATGAAGCTCGAAGAATATCTCCACCTAAATTACTTTTACCCATACTTTCAATTACTGTGAATTCATTTAAGTGAGGTAAATACTCAGCTTTTAAATCTTCTTTGTTAGCAAGTTTAGCAGCATCCGTAAATACTTTATAATAAGCTTCTGTTGTTTGAGGATCGATATAAGGTAGTTTTGAGAATACAGCATCTGGATATAGTCTTTTATATACATCCCTTGCTTTCTTTGTCTTTAAGAAACCTTCAAGTTTTAAACAAAACATGTACATTAAATCAGGTTTCTCAGGATTATATACTTTAAAACTATAATGAATATAATCAACCATAGGTATTTCTACTTTCCATCCCTTAGGTATCATTATTTTAATTAAACCATTATTATATTCCTCATATTCAATATTCTTTGTTTCACTAGCAACTACTTTTACTTTTTCATTTTCTTTTTCTTCTTTTGTTTTACCACAACCTGTAATTAAAAATATACTTAAAACCACAAATAAACTAATTAATATCTTCTTTTTCATACATTCTCCTTATTACTAAATACAAAAACATCTTCCATATCATCAAAATGTTTTAATTCATAATTACCATTTGTATAACTATTAATAGTATTACCCCAAAACTTATAAGCTATTTTATTATTTTCCATTGGTTGCACTTCCCAATTACCTTTATGTAAGTTAAAGATCATTGTAGCTGCCTCTTTACCAATATGCATTCTTCGATATCTTGGTATTATTAAAAATTCAGAAATACAATAATTATCTTTTGCTTTAGGTAATACTTTTAAGTGTTTATTAATCATTACAAAACCAACTAACTTTTTATCACATTTAATAAAGTATGATTCCCTAGTATCATCAGTAAAATAATCATCAAAATATTTATATGGAAAAACGCCATCATTTTCCATTACATTATCAATGTAATTAGATCCATCATATAATGAATATTCAAGTAATCGATATAAGATTTCTCTTTTATTATCTTGTACTTTCTCTAATATTATTTTCACTATTACCACCAAACTTTCTATTAAGTTTTATTAACCCTACCCCTATAATATAGTTTACTACAAATAATATTATAATCCAAATAATTGTCATATATATAGGTTG
>JAEEGG010030349.1_pt1 | contig 10038 bp, 11 predicted proteins | sample 9134161 | NCBI WGS metagenome assembly JAEEGG01 (sample SAMN16246543, study PRJNA631951) | gut metagenome | biome: gut microbiome; feature: rumen; material: CR-attached | host: Bos | place: Iran: Karaj | collected 2018-10 | reverse complement strand
ACGGACGTGGTCTGTCAATGTTCATCTACGACAAGCGCCAGGGCGGTGTTGATGTTCGTCACATCGAGCACAAGCTGGGTATCCACGGCTCACCTACCTGTGAGCTCACCTATAAGAACGCTAAGGCCGAGCTCTGCGGTAGCACACGTCTGGGTCTGATCAAGTACGTGATGGCTCTGATGAACGGTGCCCGTCTGGGTATCGCTGCACAGAGTGTAGGTGTTGAGCAGGAGGCTTACAACGAGGGTCTGGCTTACGCTAAGGAGCGTCAGCAGTTCGGTGATAAGATCATCAACTTCCCCGCTGTTTACGATATGCTCTCTCGCATGAAGGCTAAGCTCGATGCTGGTCGTTCACTGCTGTACGAGACAGCCGCTTACGTTGATATCTACAAGTGCTTGGAGGATATCGAGCGCGACCGCAAGCTCACTCCCGAGGAGAAGCAGGAGCTCAAGAAGTACCAGCGCCTGGCCGATGCATTCACACCACTGGCCAAGGGTATGAACTCAGAGTACGCCAACCAGAACGCTTACGATGCTATCAGCATCCACGGTGGTTCAGGTTTCATCATGGAGTACAAGAGCCAGCGCCTGTTCCGCGACGCACGTATCTTCTCTATCTACGAGGGTACCACTCAGTTGCAGGTTGTAGCTGCTATCCGCTACATCACCAACGGCACTATGCTCAACAACATCAAGGACATGCTGGCTGCACTGCCTGCTGAGGCTAACGCTGCTCTCAAGGCCCGTGTTGAGAAGCTCATCCCCGTTTACGAGGAGGCTCTCGCCGCTGTTAAGGCTCTCGACAATCAGGATGCTCACGACTTCCTGGCTCGCCGTCTCTACGACATGACAGCCGAGCTCGTGATGTGTCTGCTCATCCTCCGCGATGCTGCTAAGGCTCCTGAGCTGTTCGCTAAGAGCGCTAACGTATATGTTCGCATGGCCGAAGAGGATATCCTTGGTAAGGCTGCTTACATCAAGGCCTTCCAGGTTGAGGACCTCGAGAACTTCCGTGCTAACGACGAGGAGACTGCTGAGTAAGCAATCCCGAAACGCTATTATAAATAGAGCATCCTGCATAAGGGTGCTCTTTTTTTATTTGTTAATCTTCATTAACTATCGCAGGCGGCATTTTACTTTTTGCCCTCTCGGGTGTCAAACAAGTAACATAATAAACCTAACAATTGTTATAAATTTATGAAGAAAACTCTTTTATTAATGGCAGCTTTTGTGGCTGTATCGGCAAGTGCCCAAGTAACTGAAGACTTTAAGCCTGCAAGTACTAATCAGGAGGGAAAACAGTATCCCATGGTAAATTCACAGCGCATGGTTCGCGCTCAGATTTCGGCCCCCGAGGCTAACAGCGTAAAGCTCGACATCGGTGGTGTGAAGTACGAGATGAAGAAGGATGCTAACGGTGTGTGGACTGGTGAGTCGGCTCCACAGGACGAGGGCTTCCACTACTATCAGCTCAACATCGATGGTGCCTCAGTACCCGATCCAGGTAGCAAATACTATTACGGTGCCAGCCGTTGGGGTAGCGGTATCGATATCCCTGCCGCCGACGAGGACTTCTATACCGTCAAGAACGTGCCTCAGGGCTCTGTTAATGAGGTTTACTACTATTCATCAGTAACCGAGCAGATGCGCCACGGCTATATCTATCTGCCCGCCGAGTATTATGCCAACCCCACTAAGAAGTTCCCTGTGCTCTACCTGCAGCATGGTATGGGCGAGAATGAGACCGGTTGGGGTGCACAGGGTAAGACAGGTATCATTATGGATAACCTCATTGCCGCTGGCAAGGCCGTGCCTTTCATCATCTTCATGGACAACGGTTTGAATGCCCGCAAGCCAGGCGAGCAGCCTCAGGGCTTTGGTGGCTTCCGTCCTCAGGGTCCACGCCCAGCAGGCGGTCAGCGTCCTCAGGGTGCACCTCAGGGTGGTCAGCGCCCCCGCATGAGCGGTGCCGACTTTGCTAAGATGGCCCGCCGCATGGGTGGTGCTTTCGAAGAGGTGCTCATTAAGGATATCATCCCTATGGTTGAGAAGAACTACCGTGTGATTGCCGATGCCGATCATCGCGCCATGGCAGGTTTGTCGATGGGTGGCATGCAGACCCACGGCATCACCCTCAACAATCCTAAGACCTTTGCTTACGTAGGTATCTTTAGTGGTGGTACCATTGGTGCCGACGAGCTCACCGACGTGCCCGATTTCAAGGCAACCAACAAGGTGCTGTTTATGAGTGCCGGTGGTAAGGAGAAGGGCATGGCCGAAGGCGAGGGTAGCGTGATTAACGCCGCCGAGGGTCTGAAGAAGATAGGTATCAACGCCCACTCATACATCTCACCCGAGACCGCTCACGAGTGGCAGACCTGGCGCCGCAGCCTCTACCAGTTCGCCCAGTTGCTGTTTAAGTAATCCCCATAAAAAGTCGCAACAGATAAAAATTCTGTTGCGATTTTTTTTATGTTACTGTGATACTGCGATTAACACATGGCACCAACCTTCCTGTAGATGGCTTTTGTGGTACCGTTGTCAACAAACTCATCTGTCTTTTCAATCAGATGGTCTTTCATTAGTCGGCTGATTTTTACACGGGCTACCGTGGGATTCGAGATGGCAAAGCAATTCATCACGTCGTCAACCGCAAACTCCTCGGGCAAACGGTTAAAACCGTCGTAGGTTTTCTGTCTTCTATGCGTGGTAGTTAAGGCATCACGCATCTGGTCGTCGAAGTATTTCTCAGCCATAGCCAGGAAGTAGTGCCGCTGACAGGCGTACTGTATGTTGACGATTAGCTCGGCCAGTTTCCAATCCACCTCGTCGGTCTCAAACTCTCCGCAGTAGTAGGCACCATCCTGATGCATCTGCTCCCAGTGGCGTATCACGATGAATGGGGCGGCAAAGTTCAGTCCGTGGTAGGCACAACGCTTCAGCAGCATCTCCTCGGCTTTGCTGTTGTTCTCCTTGGCATCGGCCATGCGACGTGCCGTCCAGTCGTACAGCTCATCCACAATCTTCTCTACACTAAGCACACCCTTCGTACGGTCCAGCTTCTCACCCCATTCCTTAAGTCGATGGTCGCTCTCACAGTCAACCACGCTTTCACGAGTCATCATTTCAAAGTTAGTGGGCGGCAATGGGATGCAGGTTAATCGTGTGGCCAGTCCGCTACCGAAGTTTCGCTCGTTAATCTTTGCTTTCAATGCCAGGGGCGTGCCAGTGTATATAAAGTTCCAGGTTACGGAGAAGTTCTCTATCACCGAGTCCATGTTCGAGTAAGCCTGGCCATCCTCCTCATTGTGGAAAGCTTTTAGCTCCAGTGATTGCTTATCAATCCACGAGCCACCTTTCTGTATGCTCAGGGTGTTGTCCAACTCGGTGTCGAAGGTAAACATATGCAACTGCATGGGTTCGCCATCCACCTCTTCTACAGCGTTCACCATGTCTTGAATAAACTGGGCGTTACTGGTGCGGGCTGGGTGCACACGTACCACCACTTTAGGCTTCTTAGGCTTTTCCTTGTTGGCGCCTTTGGTTTTCATCTGTTCGCGATAGGCGTTGATGGCATCCTTGCCTATGCGATCGGCGGCGATAATCGGGGCTATCAGCAGTTTATACAAGCGCGTGGCAAAACTCTTACCGCTGGCAGGATCGCCAATCACCATCACCTCGCAGTTCAGGCGTCGCAGTTCTTCTGGTCGATGATAAAAGCGGTAGCGGCATCGCGTCATCAGTGTCATCATAAAACCGCCACTCACAAACAATGCCGAGGCATACTGGTTGCGTTTCAATCCCTTGCAAATGTCGCGCAGAATCGGAAAGTCGTCAAACAATCTTTCTATCTGCTCTCCCCAATCCCACAGCCATTGGTCGATGTCGTTTTCAAACGATTTGTTATTCCCCTCCAGCACATTCTTCATGGCTTTAGATAGGCCCTTTGGCGTTTCCTTGCAAGCACTCTCCACAATACTGCGCACCTCCTCTTCGCTCAGTCCCAGACGAGGCATGATTTCCATCAGCAACTGTCGGTTGTTATCGCAAATGGCCCTCAAACTCACCGCCAACTGATACAGTTTCACATTCCTCTCGCCCTCCTGTGGCAGTCCTCCGTTCTGCCGCCACCACTCATCAATAATCTCCGAATACGCAACCCCCTTGAATTGTTTTTGGCACGAATTACACGAATTATCACGAATTTTATTTTCTTCGCGTAAATTCGCGTAATTCGTGCCTAATTCATCCTCTCTCGTAGCCTGGCTACGACCGTCTCGATATAGAGCAGTATATCGCTCAGCAAATTCCTTGTTCTCATACGTAAAAAGTTCTTTATCCAAATATAAAATGTCAGATTCTTTACAAATAAAACTCATTCTGCTGGCGTCCTTGCAACTCTCGTCAACCTCCACCCCAAGCACCTTGGCCATGGCATGCTGGTTGTCAATCAGGTTGCCTACTGCCACATCAGCCTTAAACACAACTTTCAACCCTTTTCCGCTAGGCGTTATATACACCAAAAGTATTCTCCCAGCCGCGTCTTTATTTATAAAGCCGTGTTCATCCGTGCCTAATCCCCATTGGTCGAACACCCCTTTGGGGTCTTCAATATGGTCGATGTCCATCACCACCAATCCCGTTAACTGGGTGGCACTCTGTTTGCGCCAGGCACCGGTTTTGCCCGCTTTCGATGTGGTTTCGCAAAACATAGCCTGGAAGATAAAGGCAGGCAACTTGCGTTTCAAGGCTGCATCGCCAGTTTCGCGGTACTTGTCAATGTTCTCGTTCCATCGGGTCGCCTTGACGAGGGCCCAAAACTGGGCCTCGTCTACAGGCAACGTAGGATTACTAAAGTTCTTCTGGTAACAAAATCCCATAATTAGCAAAACTCTTTAAGTTCCAAATCAATCAGCGCATCGTTGGCCTCGGCTACATGCTGGTTAAAGATGGCTATGGTTTGCGCTGTTCCCAGATCCTGTGGTACGCTCACTCGCAGAATGTTGTTGCGAATACTCTGTTTAAGCGCTCCCCATGGTAGTTTCTTAATCAGCTTGGGCTTAGTGCGCTGGTAGTAGCCGGGTTGATACTTGGCCAGGTTGTAGGGTTTGAACGTCAGTTGGTGCGTGTTCTTGTCGATAAACATGACGCCCTCAATGGTAAGGCCTCTCGATGCGCGGTTCATGACTGCAGTGATGTCCTGAATGTTGATAAATTTCTTTTTCATAAGTTAGTTAAAAATCAATATTATAAGTTTTATGTTCTTTTAGATAGTTCTTTCGCATCTCTTCGATCGGGGTGGGGGTGATGTTGTAACCTTGGGCTATCCACTTTTGTTCGTCCTGTGCTATCTCCATGGCATAGCGCAGATAAGGTTTGGTATGGATGTTGCCATATGGTGTTCCTGCGAACCTTAGAGCTTTGTTCATGCGCCATTTGTTGCAGTAGCCTTTCTCGTTGTTTCGGAACAGGGTACAGATGCGGTTACCCTCACCATCGTACATTTTCCACTTACATGAGATACAGCCCTTCTTGACTGTTATTCCCCTTTTGTTCTTCTTTGCTTTCATGCAGCGCGTTCTTTAAATTAAACACTTGTGATTTCAGTTCGTTTACCTCTTTCTGCAGCTTGCGCTCCAGACTTCCATCGCCCATGGCCTTCAGTATCGCATCGCGTCCATACTTGGTGGTTGGACTCTTACGTCCCAATCCTACGTGAATGCAAACACCCTTAACCAGATCCAACGTGTTAAAGTATAAATACTCTTTCTCGTTTACTGTCAACGCATAGCCGTTGGGCTTGGTTTCAATCGTGATTTTTTCTTCAATCTTTCTCATACTTGTTCGTATTAATTTCTTTTTGACGATGCAAAGATAGATAGAAGTAAATACGTAGGGCGGCTGATGCGTCAGTGCGTCAGAATCGCGTCGAAAAATGCGTCGATGGGCGATAAATGGCGTCAGTTCTGCGTCAGAATCTGTTGCATCAGTATGTTCCAATAGGTGTCGCAAAGCTCGCTCCAAGGGTTCTGCTCCATATCGTAGTAGGCTTCCAGTCGGTCTTCGTAGGCCACGCATCGGCCAAAGTTGCTCAGTGTGCGTTCGCCAATCTGCAGTTCTTGGGGCCACCAGTCGCGGGTTAGATCCATCATCAGCTTGGTGAATCGGGTTTTGCTAATTCTGCCATTCACCCTGTCCTTGATTACCAGGTAGATGCCTATCCAGTCATTTTTCGAGTTGAATAGGTTGCGGCAATGGGATAGTAGTAAGTTCAGGCTGTTGGTTACCACCTGTTTCCGGCAGTCCAGGTTCATGGCTTTGTAGCGCTTTCTTGCCAGATCGGTGGGGCTGCTTTGGTTGCAGGTGGCGTTTTGTGCCATCTCTTTGGCTATGGGTATAGGCATCACATGGTAAAAATCGCGAATCTCGTTTACCTTATATATATAATCGCCGATACCGTTGTTAAGGCCGTGGGCCATCAGCGAAAACAGATAGCCTTTAGCCGATTCGTAACTGCCTGCATTCTTAGCCATGCTAATCAGCAGGTTCTCGGGGATGGTAGCCCCGTCGTGCCAGATGTACTGCACTTCATTGTTGTTCTGCTTCATTGTTGTTCTGCTTGATTGTTATTAGAGTTTAAGAAACAGAATGGGCCCATGCCTGTCTCAGGTTTTTAATTATTGTTTTGCAATGCGGTCGCAAAAATATAGCATTCGGTCGATATGCGCAAATAAAATAACTGGTCATTTCAGCCCAGTGCCGATTTGACCAGAATAGTTGTGATAAATTCAAAAAAGTTAAGTGTTTTGGGACGTTTAAATAACTACTTCCTTAATCTGTTTGAATCTGATGTAGGCGTTTTTGTAGAGTTCGTATTTCTTGTATCCGTTATAGTTTGGGTTGGTATAAGTGCTATACTGCTCTTTTGATATCAGATTGCCACAGTTAAACACCGTTATAAAATCGTTGTAGCTTGGTTTTACAATCACCCCCGCATCCATCGCCGCCCGCAGTCCGCACATCAGCGCTTTCCTATCCTTTCTGCCTTTGGTAAGTTCGTAGAGCAACGATATAACCATACTGGCTTTACGTTGGTCGGTTAGTGCGCTGGTAAACAGTTGTGCTGCTAATATGGCATTTTCGTCGTAATCATGTTCCATCGCGTCGCATGTACCAAACTGCAGGTTGAGTGAGTCTTCAAGTTGCTGGTTGATGATGGCACAAGCCGACATCAGGGCGAAGTTATCGGTTTGCTTGATGAGGTTGTAATCGGAGCCTATAAATAGTTGATGGCTCGACAGAGTTTGGTTAAGCCCCCTGCACAGTATCTTTACCACGTCTTCAACCCTATCAAATGCACGTTCGTTATCCTCAACATAGAAACAAGTACCTTCCTTTCTACTGACTATGACGATAACTGTAAAGAGCCGGTCTTCCCAAGGCCGTTTCTTCCAGAATTCTTCGTCATCACTATCTACGTACCTATTTGCTAGTTTAAGCACGGCTATGCCATCCTTTGGCTGGTATATGTATTTGTGCGAATAGATGTGGTTGCCACTTTTGTCAGTGAATAGTAATTTCTTGGTTTGTCGTAGGAAGTCATCTCGCGTCACTGTCGCCAGGACTTCCTGTGGTTGAAACCCATCGGGCTGGGTGTACCATTTCTCGCTGCTTGCTATCCTGAATGGGCATATGTAATATTCCATATTGCAAAGGTATTGCAAAATTCTTAAATATACAAGATTTATGCGCAATTTTTGTTCTTATGTATCTGTTTCCACGCAGTATCACAGTAACATAAGGATACTGCGAGTAGGTTAGGCGGCGATAGGTGATAAAATAATAATTATAGTATTATAAATATTATATATTTTAATATATAATATTCAATAGGGCTGTTTTTCTGCAAAACATGCAAAATCGGTTATGTTACTGTGATACTGCGTGGTCGGAACGAGGCGGCACTTATCGTGTCGATTTCCGTTAGATCGTAAATCATGAAGTTACGGATGATGAGGCACGAAGTGGTAGATGATTTTTGTTAACACTGTTTAACTAAGTGGAGGCCTAAAAAGTTTGTAGATTACATTCTATAGTAGTACCTTTGCATCGTAAAACTTAATAATTAACCCATTTAAAACCTTTTACACATTATGGCAAAGATTTTTTATCTGTTGAAGCAAAACAACATCAAGAATTCGAAGATTTTCGGTAAGTGGTTTGCCCACAGCAAGACCGTCGAGACCCTGAACACTCGTAAGATGGCCAACCACATTGCCGAGCACGGCAGTATCTACACTCCCGACGTGGTGTTCGGAGTGCTGGAGAAGTTCCGTAGCTGTCTGTTGGAGATGCTCCTGAACTCAAAGCGAGTCAAGATCGATGGTCTGGGCATCTTCTTTACCACCTTGGAGAACGAGAAGGGTGGCGCCCAGAAGAAGGAGGAGTTCTCGCCCCAGAAGAACCTGAAGGCCCTCCACATCCGATTCCTGCCCGATCAGGAGGCCGAGACCAACATCTCCAGTCGTGAGTTTATTAAGAAGGCCGAGTTTGTAAATGCCGAGGTGTTGGCCGGTCAGTTGACCGAGGAGGATAAGCCTGGTACTACGGGTGGTAATACCGGTGGTGGTGGCTCGAGCAGTCAGGGCGGCAACACCGGCGGTAACACCGGTGGAGGTAACAATCCCGGAAGCGGAGGAAGCGACATGAATTAGTGGTTAGGGGCTACGGCCCCACCACTTTACCATGAAACACAAAGTATTAACCATATAACCTAAAACCATTATGAGTAAGAAAGAAACACTGAAGTTCATCGTCCAGATGATTGCATCCATCGCCACAGCCATCGTCACCGCCCTCGGCGCCACCAGCTGTGTTGCATCGTAGAGAATCTAAAACCATGAATTGAATCGCAATAGGAACCCTCCTGTTGCGATTTTTTTTGTGCCTTTTTTCAAAATTTGTTGCAAAGTTCGAATAATCTTTCTATATTTGCAGTCAGAAAGATATAATAGTTATGGAGGAGAAGAAATATCCAATAAGCGAAGAAGAGGAAAACACAGGCATGGCTTGTGAAACATCTTCTGCGGTAGCCAGTGCCGCTTCGTGTACTTCAGGAGCTGATATCCACGATTGGATTGATGATCTTGACTGGGACAGATTCCCCAGTAATGGACCATTTTCAGAAGAAGAGGCTATTGCAAGAATCGACAGATTTGAGGAGAGATTGGAGAAAGGAGAGGTTAAATGGGTTACTTCTGAAGAGGTAACAAATCATCTTTACGAGAAGTTTCCATGGCTAAAGTAGTTTGGGAAGAAGAGGCAGAACGTGTTTTTGAACAATACGTCGAAAATGCGTATTTTGAATTTGGAAAATCTACAGCTTCCCGTTGGTTAGAAGAAAGATTGGCAAAAGAGTGGCGATTGGCACATTTCCCCGATTCATATCCACCAGAAGAACTTCTTAATGGCAAAAAGAAATTCTACAGGAGATGCCACCTGATGAATCGACGTTTTAAGATGTTGTATTACTACGAAGAAGCAGAAGATACTGTATATATTGTAGATGTTTGGGATACCAGAATGAATCCTCGAACACTTATTCGAAGAATAAAATAAGGTTAATCATTCCATTATATACACACCATCACTCCTCATCGTGTGATGGTGTTTTTCTTTTCCACAAGCCTTGTGGAATGCACTTTTTTTACAAAAAAAATATTCTATTTCAGAAAAAGTTGTATCTTTGCAGCGATGTTTGAAGATGAAATAAAAGAATACGAGAGCATCCGAAAGGAGTATCAACAGAAGATTGCCGACAGGATGGGCAAGAAGCAGTGGATGGAATATAACGAGATTCTGTTCTCTGCGCATTCATGTGCTATTGAGGGAAACTCGTTTACGGTTGATGATACTCGCATTCTGCGCGAACAGGGCATGGCCATGATTCCTGTTGGTCGCTCGTTGTTGGAGTGTACCGAAATGGCCGACCATTTCCGTGCATTCGACTATATGGTTGAGAACTTGGAACATCCAT
>JAEEGG010030348.1_pt1 | contig 10038 bp, 12 predicted proteins | sample 9134161 | NCBI WGS metagenome assembly JAEEGG01 (sample SAMN16246543, study PRJNA631951) | gut metagenome | biome: gut microbiome; feature: rumen; material: CR-attached | host: Bos | place: Iran: Karaj | collected 2018-10 | reverse complement strand
GAGAAGGGCAATATAGTGTACGTTTCCGGCGGCAAGGAATCCCGCCTTCCCATCCGCGAAGGCTTCGTGGAAGTGCTTGACAACCAAGTGGACGTTTGCGTGGAAGTATGAAGTGGTGGCGGGTCATATCAGTCTTTATCCTGGCTCTGTTGCCGGTGTCTCTCGCCGCGGAAGAACTGGACATGGACGAGTACCTGTACGGCCACGTGCTGGACTCCTACGAATGGCATATCACGACCATCAAGGGCCATCCTGTAAGCATTCCGCTGCCCGTCATCGTCCGCAGCAAGACCACCGGGTGGCATGTTTTCTCGTCCAAGCACCTGGAGGAGGGAGAATATGAGGGCTTCTATCTGTTCCATGATCCCGAATCGCACAAGGAACGCGTGATGGAGCACACCCCGGACGGGGACGTGCGCCCGCTGGACATTTCCATCACCAAGAACGTGGCGGGGTTGATGTTCAACAGCCTCGTGCTGGTGATCCTGATCCTTCTGGGCGCGCGGTGGTACCGCAAGCATGACGCCCGCGAGGAGGCTCCCGGCGGTTTCTCGGGCTTGATCGAGATGCTGGTGATGATGGTGGAGGACGACATTATCAAGCCCTGCGTGGGCCCGGACTACAAGCGGTATTCGCCTTACCTGCTGACGGCCTTCTTCTTCATCTTCGTGAACAATCTCCTCGGCATCGTCCCATTCTTCCCGGGCGGGGCGAACATCACGGGCAACATCGCCGTGACTTTCGCGTTGGCGATGTGCACGTTCCTGGCCGTGAACCTGTTCGGAAACAAGCACTACTACAAGGATATCTTCTGGCCGGACGTTCCCGCCTTCCTGAAGATCTTCCCGTTGATGCCCCTGATCGAGATCATCGGCCTGTTCACCAAACCATTCTCGCTGATGGTCCGGCTCTTCGCCAACATCCTGGCGGGCCACATGATGATCCTGGGCGTGGTGGCGGTCGTGTTCCTCACCGCCGAGCTCGGCGCGGCGATGAATGCAGGCCTGACGGCCATCGCGGTCCTGTTCGGCGTGTTCATGGACGTGCTGGAACTGCTCGTCGCATTCCTGCAGGCCTACATATTTACGATGCTCTCCAGTGTGTTCATCGGCCTCAGCCGGCAGCACTCGGAGAAAGAAAACGAATAGACAACCAAAAAACCATAGCACTATGTTACTCTCTACCATGATTCTCCAGGCCGCTGCCGGAGCAGCCCTCGGAAAGGTCGGCGCCGCCATCGGCGCTGCCATCGCCGCCATCGCCGCCGCTTTCGGTATCGGCAACATCGGTAAGGCCGCCCTTGAGGCCGGCGCCCGCCAGCCGGAGAAGGCCGACAGCTACCGCCTGACCGCCATCATCATCGGCGCTCTCGTCGAAGGCGCCTGCTTGTTCGCCATCCTCGTCTGCCTGATCGGCAAGTAGCCCTATGTCGCTCATTACGCCCGAATTCGGTCTCCTGTTCTGGATGACGGTCATCTTCGCCATCGTGTTCTTCCTGCTGGCGAAGTTCGGATTCCCCGTCATTACGGATATGGTGCGCAAGCGTCAGGAACGGATCGACCGTTCGCTGAAGGACGCCCGTGAGATCGAGGCGCGGATGGGCCAGATGGTCGAGGAGCACGCCCGGATGCTGGACGAGGCCCGCAAGGAGCAGGCCCAGATCCTCCGGGAGGCCACCGACACCCGCAACAAGATCCTCGCGACAGCGAAGGACGAGGCGCGGGAGGAGGCGGCCAAGATCCTCGCCGAAGCCCGCACCGAGATCGAGGCCGAGAAGGAAGCCGCCCTGCGCGACGTCCGCAAGGAAGTCGCCGTGCTCTCCGTGTCCATCGCCGAGAAGATCCTCCGCAAGGAGCTCTCCGAGGACAAGGAGCAGCGGGAATACATTGACAGGATGGTCGACGAGACCGTCCGCGAACAAGCCCAGTCGTGAACGACAGCATCATCCGGACCAGGTACGCCGACGCCCTGGTGAAATACGTCCGGGAGACCGGGAACGGCGATTCCGTCTGCAGGCAGGCGGAAAAGCTGGCCCGTGTCCTCGGCGAAGTGCCTGACCTGTCCCGGATGATGGCCGCGAAGGACGTGGTGTCCGACGCGAAGAAGCGGGAGCTGCTCCAGGCGGCCGTCGGCGAGCCGATGGCCCCGGATCTCGCTCGTTTTGTGGACCTTCTGATCGCAAACGGCCGGATTGGCGACCTCCGGATGATCCTGTTGGATTTCAAGGATCGGTACCGCCGGAGCCTCGGATTCCGGAAAGCGTGCCTGAAGGTGGCCGTTCCGCCTCCGGAGGAGCTCGTGACGCGGCTCAAGGCCCTCGTCAAGGAACGCACGGGGGACGAGGCCGACATCGAGGTCGTGGTGGACCCGGACCTCATCGGCGGGTTCGTCTTCGACATCGACGACGCGATCATCGACAAGAGCGTCGCCCGCAAGCTGGAACTGATCAAGCTCCAGTTCATTGAGAAAAACAGAAGAATCGTGTAGCTTATGCCCAATGCGATAAAACCCAGCGAGATTTCCGAAGTGCTGCTCAGCCAGCTCCGGGATATCAAGAGCGATCTCCAGTTCGAGGAGATCGGCAAAGTCCTGCAAGTCAGCGACGGCGTCGTCCGTATCTACGGACTGGACCATGCCGAAGCCGGCGAACTGCTGGACTGCGGCAACGGCGTGATGGCCGTCGTGATGAACCTGGAGCCCGACAACGTGGGCGCCGTCCTGATGGGTCCGACGGACCTGCTGAAGGAAGGGGCCGTGGTCCGGCGCACCCGCCGCATCGCCTCCATCCCGGTGGGCGAGGCCCTGGTGGGCCGCGTCGTGGACCCGCTCGGCAATCCCCTGGACGGCATGGGCAACATCGGCGGGGAGAAGGTCGACATGCCCCTGGAGCGCAAGGCGCCGGGCGTCATCTACCGCCAGCCGGTGCACGAGCCGCTGCAGACAGGCCTCAAGGCCATCGACGCGATGATTCCGATCGGCCGCGGCCAGCGCGAGCTCATCATCGGCGACCGCCAGACCGGCAAGACGGCCGTCGCGATCGACACCATCATCAACCAGCGGGACAATTTCCTGAAGGGGGATCCGGTCTATTGCATCTATGTGGCCGTGGGCCAGAAGGGCTCCACCGTCGCGAGCATCGTCAAGACGCTGCGGGACCACGGCGCGATGGACTACACCATCGTCGTCGCCGCCACCGCCGCGGACCCGGCCGCCCTGCAGTACTATGCGCCGTTCGCCGGCGCCGCCATCGGCGAGTACTTCCGCGACACGGGCCGCCACGCCCTCGTCGTGTATGACGACCTTTCCAAGCAGGCTGTCGCCTATCGTGAGGTTTCCCTGATCCTCCGCCGTCCTTCCGGCCGTGAGGCATATCCGGGCGATATCTTCTACCTGCATTCCCGCCTCCTCGAGCGGGCTGCAAAGATCATCGGTCAGCAGGAAGTGGCCGAGCAGATGAACGACCTTCCGGAAGCCCTGAAGGGCAAGGTCCGGGGCGGCGGTTCCCTCACCGCCCTTCCGATCATCGAGACGCAGGCCGGCGACGTATCGGCCTACATCCCGACCAACGTGATCTCCATCACCGACGGTCAGATCTACCTGGAGTCCGGCCTGTTCAACCAGGGCATCCGCCCGGCCATCAACGTGGGTATCAGCGTCTCCCGTGTGGGCGGCAGCGCGCAGGTGAAGTCCATGAAGAAGGTCGCCGGCACCCTGAAGATCGACCAGGCCCAGTACGCCGAGCTCGAGGCCTTCTCCAAGTTCTCGTCCGACATGGACAAGGTCACGGCGATGGCCCTGGACAAGGGCCGCAAGAACAACCAGCTCCTCATCCAGCCCCAGTACAGCCCGATGCCCGTCGGCGAGCAGATCGCCGTCCTGTACTGCGGCACGAACGCCCTCATGCGCGACATCCCCGTGGACCGCGTCCGCGAGTTCCAGGACCTGTTCCTGGACCGCATCCGCGCCCTGCACAAGGAGGATGTCCTCGCGCCGCTCGCCGCCGGCAAGATGACCGACGAGATCGGCGACATCATCCGCGTCGAAGCCACCTCCATCATCGCCGGAATGTTATAATTCCTTTGTCATTTCGAGCGAAGTCCATTGTCATTTCGAGCGAAGTCGAGAAATCTGATATATGCCGTCATTAAAGGAAATCAAGGGCCGTATCGGCTCCGTCCAGAGCACGCTGAAGATCACTTCCGCGATGAAGCTCGTGGCCTCCGCCAAGCTCCGCAAGGCCCAGCAGACCATCGAGGGGATGCGTCCCTACGAACGGAAGCTGCAGGGCATGTTGGACCACCTCGTGGCCTCCGGCGCTAAGGTAAGCGGGGAGTATACCCGGACTCCAGCCGAAGGAGCTCCCAAACAGCGCATCGCCCTCGTGGCCTTCGCTTCCAATTCTTCCCTTTGCGGCGCGTTCAATGCCAATGCGGTACGCCTTACGCTGGAAACGATCCGTTCCTACGGCGATGCCGATGTCACCGTGTACAGCATCGGCCGCAAGATAGCCGATGCGATGCGGAAGGTTGGAAAGCCCTCGCCCGCGGATTACCAGAAACTCGCCGACAAGCCCTCCTATGCCCCTGCCGCCGAACTGGCAGAAAAACTGATGGAAGACTTCCTCGCTGGCCGCCTGGACCGCATCGACCTGGTATACAACCACTTCGTTTCCTCCGGCAAGCAGGTCGCCGTCCGGGAAACCCTCCTGCCGATGGGGGAGATTCAGATGGCCGGTCAGGCCGGCCATGACGAGCGGGTCGACGGGCAGGAAAACGTCATCCCCGGCTTGACCGGGGATCTCGACTACATCCTCGAACCCTCCGCCTCCGCCCTTCTGGCGGACCTTCTCCCGAAGTCCCTGCGCCTCAAGTTCTACACCGCCCTCCTGGACAGCAACGCGTCCGAGCACGCCGCGCGCACCGTGGCCATGCAGACGGCCACCGACAACGGCGAAGACCTCCTGCAGGAGCTCACCCTGCAGTATAACAAATCCCGCCAGCAGAAGATCACCTCGGAAATCCTGGATCTCGCCGGCGGGAGTCAGCAGCAATAAGGAGACGGATAATCAGCCGTTCTCCCGGTTCCTGAAATAGTACTGGATGGAGCCCACGACCCGGACGAGGTCGCGGGAGAGGCCTTCGGCCTGCCAGCCACCGAGGACGGGGGAGAGGGTGATGGTGTCTTCCCAGAACCGGAAGGCCCGGTTCACGGGGGAGGCAAGGTGGAACTTCAGGACGCCGTCATCCTCGCTTTCCAGGACGTAGCCGCGGGGCTTGAGGGCCTCGACGATGCCGTCCCGCATGAGGGCCGGGTCGCCGTTCACGTTGATTTTCCGCTTCTGGTAGCCGAAGAAAGGATAGACGATGGCCATGACGGCGAACAGGGCGAGGATCCACCAGACGGACGTCCATCCATGCTGGAAGGCGACGGAGATGTCCTTGGACACCATGCCGCTGAGCATCAGGATAGCGATGATGAGTCCGAAAAGAAGGCAGATCTGGATGAAATACTTGAGGGAGCGGCGAAGGTGTGTCATTTCTTGAGGAGTCTTCGGAGGGAACGGACGGCGTTGATGCCGATGGTGTACAGATGATGGTTCAGCGCGAATCTCCGCACGCCGTTGAGCGCGAGGTTCTGGGGGGTGTAGAAATCCTGGACGCGTGTCAGGCCCGTCTGGACGGACTCTCCCTTTGCCTCGATCCGCGCATGGTTGCTGTGGATGGCGGCATTGAGTTCGTCCAGCGTCTTGATATCCAGATAGTTATTCTTCTTGCTCATCGTCGTCGTCATTAAAGAAGAGGTTGATGAACAGGGGAACGAAGGTATCCTTGAACAGGTGGTCGCGCCGGCGGATGAGGATCCAGAGGCCGAGGGCCAGCAGGGCCGACACCCCGAAGGCCGACCAGGCGTAGCTGCCGATGAGTTCGCCGATCAGCAGGATCAGGCCGAAGGACAGGGCCAGGATGAGGCTCGTCCCCACCCCGATGATGAGGAAGAACGCCACCAGCTTGGACGCGGTGATGGACAGGCCTTTCGCCGTCCGGAGCTTCACGTCGTCCAGGCGGAGGTCGATGTATTCCTTGGCTTTCCGGGAGAGGTCTTCGGCCGGCTCGGTGAAGCGGGTCATGCCTCGGGAGCCTGCTCGTCAGGCTGCTCGGAGACGGCTTCCTCGGCGGTTTCCTCGGCCTGCTTGAGGGCGTTCTCCAGGCGCTCCAGCTGGCGCAGGAGCATGTCGCGGGTGTCTTCCTTGATTTCGGCGCCCTTCGAACGGAGGGTCTCCCGGATGTCCTTGAGGGAGGCCTTGGCCTGGGCGGCCTTCGCATCGACCTTGGTACCCAGGTCGCCGAGGTTTTCCTTGAGGTCCTCGTAGCCGTTCTCCGCGGCTTTCTTCACGCGGGCGCGGGTTTTCCAGCCCTTGTCCGGCGCGTAGAGGATACCGAATGCGGCGCCTGCAGCGAGGCCCGCCAGGAGGGAGAAGAAAGATTTCGAGCTTGCCATAATGATGTGGTTTTAAATCAATTCGCGGATGATTTCGTCGGAAACGAAGAAGTGGTCCTCGGGGATCCGGTAGCGGTCGCCCGTGCGGACCAGCGCTCCGCTTTCCAGGAGTCGTCCGATGTCCTCCTTGCTGCAATTTCCGTGCAGGAAGTCCGCGTCGATGCCCTTGTCAGTCCGGAGGGCCAGCATGATGGTTTCGACGAGGGTGTCTTCGGGGGAGAGGATTTCCTTCGTCGACTTCCAGCCGCGGAGGACCTTGCTGTTCCAGGAACGGTAGTTTCCGTGGAAAGAATGCGCTCCAGGGCCGATTCCCACGTACGGACGGCGTGCCCAGTAGCCGCCGTTATGGACCGCTTCGAAGCCTTCCTTGGCGAAATTGGAGATTTCGTAGTGGTGGTATCCGGCAGCGGCGAGTTTCTGACAGAGCATGTCATATTGGCGGCGGCAGAGGGTGTCATCGGCCTCGGTGTAGCGTCCTTCGGCGACGAGGTCCGCGAGGGCGCTCTCGCCTTCGACGGTAAGCTGGTAGCAGGAGATATGTTCCGGACCCAGAGCGATGGCCTGGTCGATGGTATCGGCCCATACGGCGTCCTCCAGGTGGGAGATGCCGAAGATGAGGTCCAGGCTGATGTTCTCAGCCCCGGCTTCGCGCGCGAGGCGGAAGGCTTCCTTCGCCCGGGCGGCGTCGTGCCGGCGGTTCATCCACTGCAGCATCCCGTCGTCGAAAGACTGGACGCCGATGCTCAGGCGGTTCACGCCAAGGGAAAGGAGGCTTTCCACATAGCCCTTTCCCTTTTCAACGATGTCTTCCGGGTTCACTTCCATCGTGAACTCCCGGTAAGGCCCGCCGTGCCCGACCTCGTCCAGGGTGATGAGGATGCGGGTCAAGACGGAAAGCGGCAGCACCGAGGGGGTGCCGCCACCGAAATACAGAGTCTTGGGATCGTCGTCCATCTCCTTCGCCCGCTGGCGGATTTCCGCACAGACGCCGTCGGCATAGGCCTTGAAACAGCCGTCCTCCGCAATCTCCGAATAGAAATCGCAGTAGGTGCAGAACTTCTTGCAGAAGGGGACGTGGACGTAGATCATGGGCTAGCGCAGCATCAGTTCGCAGCGGCCGAGGAAGGTCTTTTCCGTGTAGGCCTCGGCGGTGTAGATGCCCTTGCCGAGCTCGCTCATGTCCTTGATGTAGATGCTCATCTCCACATCCTCGCCTTCATAGTCGACCTCACGGGAGGCGGAGGCGGTCATGGACTCGCCGCCCACGGTGAAGTCCGTGGAGGCGCTGTTCAGGAGGATGACGCCGTTCGGGTCCTTGACACGGACGTACACGCGGATGGGACCATGCTCGGCAATCTCGTTCGCCACGAGGGAGAGCGTCGCGACGAAGTATGTGACGCGGCTGGAGCGGTCAGTTACCCGGTCGGAGCTGTTATAAGCCGCGAGGTGCAGGCCGCGGGCCTTCACGACGGAACCGGCGGCCACCTGGCCGGAGAGGTTCTCCACCTGGCGGGTCAGGTTTTCATTGGCCTGACGGCTTTCGGCGGCTTCCCTCCGCGCTGCGGCAGCATCGGCGGTAAGCTGCTTGTTCAAGGTATTCAGGGAGTCGATCTGGACGATGTAGCCGCGCATGATGGAACGCAGGGTGCCCAGTTCCTTCTCGTACTGGCGGATCTTCGCGCGGTTCGTGGCCTCTGTCTTCGAAAGTTTGTCGATGAGGAGGGCCACCTGCTCGCGGGAGGTGTCCAGCTGGCTGTTGATGCTTTCGTAGTCGGAGTTCAGGGTTTCGAAGTCGGACTGCAGGTTGAGGAGCTGCTGGGTCAGTTCGGCCTTTTCGCCTTCGAGCTCGTTCACGAGGCTGCTTTTCTGGCCCCAGATCCAGGCCAGGGCGCCGCCCAGGGCCAGCGCAGCGACGGCCAGGATGATGGTCGCGGTCTTCAGGGATCCGTTGCGGTTTTTCTTCTCACGCTCTTCGCGTTCGATTCTCTCGAGGGGATCTTCAGTCATGGTGCTTTTCGTTTTAAATATCTGCAAATATATTTATATTTGTGAAAATTGTCAATAATCATACCATGGAAAACGTCTTTGCACAGCGCGTGGAAGCCATCCGCTCCCTGATGCGCGAGAATGGCTGGGACGCCGTCATCCTGACGGGCAGCGACCCCCATGCGAGCGAATATCCGGCCCGGCGCTGGAAGCAGGTGGAATGGGTGTCCGGCTTTACGGGCGAGGCAGGGGACCTGTGCATCACCCTGGACCACGCCGGCCTTTGGACCGATACGCGGTATTTCATCCAGGCGGTGAAGCAGCTCGCCGGAACGGGTATCGAACTGCATAAGATGCGTGTACCGGAGCAGGTGCCCATCCCGCAGTGGCTCGCCTCCCGCGGCTTCGAGGAGCCGGTCGTGGCGGTGGACGGGCTGTGCCAGACGGTGGCCGCCGTCGCGGGCCTGAAGGCCGCGTTCGGCGGCGCCGTGCGCGTCGTCTCCGTGCCGGATATGCTCTCTCCGCTGTGGACGGACCGCCCCGCGATTCCGTCGACCCCGATCATCACGCTGGGTGAGGACCTGACGGGCGAGTCCCGCGAATCCAAGATCCACTGGCTACGCCTCTGGATGATGCGGCAAGAGGTCGATGCCATCTTCCTGACCGCCCTGGACGAAATCGTCTGGCTGCTGAATGTGCGCGGATCCGACGTGGACTACAATCCGGTCGTGATTTCCTACCTGCTCGTGACCATGGACCAGGTGTACTGGTTCGTCCGGAAGGATGCCTTCGGAGAACCGGATGAGGAAACGCTGGCCAGTTTCGACGAACTGGCGGCTGACGAGATCACCCTCTGCGATTATGCCGAAGCCACGGCTGCGCTGTCCACCTTCGTGGACCAGGACGTGGACCGGATCTATGTGGACCCGTCCACCTTGAACATCCATTTCCGCGAATGCCTGGAAGAAAGCGGCTACGACGTGGTGGAAGGCCTGTCTCCTGTTCCGCTCCGCAAGTCAATCAAGAACCGGGTGGAGATCGAAGGCATGCGGGAGGCGCATCTGGAGGATGGCCTTGCCATGGAACAGTTCCTTTATTGGCTGGAAGGCCAGGCCGGACAGGTGGACGAATGGGAAGCCGCCTGCTATCTGCAGTCCCTCCGGGCGAAGATTCCGGGTTACCGGGGTGACAGTTTCGAGACCATCTCGGCCTACGGGCCCGGCGCCGCGCTGCCGCACTACGTGACGCCGCGCACCGGCGCGCCGGTCCTGGAGCCGCGCGGGCTCTACCTCGTGGACTCCGGCGGCCAGTACCTCTTCGGTACGACGGACATCACGCGCACCGTTCCCATGGGCCCCTGCACGGCCCTGGAGAAGGAGGATTACACGCTCGTGATGAAATGCCACATCGACCTGTCCATGGCCGTCTTCCCGGTGGGCACCTGCGGCTGCCACCTGGACATCCTGGCCCGCAACCCCCTCTGGCAGACCAAGCGCAACTTCGGCCACGGCACCGGCCACGGCATCGGCTTCTTCCTCAATGTCCATGAAGGCC
>JAEEGG010030347.1_pt1 | contig 10039 bp, 9 predicted proteins | sample 9134161 | NCBI WGS metagenome assembly JAEEGG01 (sample SAMN16246543, study PRJNA631951) | gut metagenome | biome: gut microbiome; feature: rumen; material: CR-attached | host: Bos | place: Iran: Karaj | collected 2018-10 | reverse complement strand
ATGGCACCAACGGTGTAGGCGATGCCGCCCGCCAGGAGCCAGTAGAACCCGGCCTGGGTCATGGCTTCGATGGTCTGGGGCACGGCCAGGATGATGAGCCAGCCCATGGCGATATAGCAGATCATGGACAGCACGTCGTACTTATCGAGGTCGATGGCGGTCAGCGTGGTGGCCAGGGCCAGCAGCGCCCATTCGAGGCCGAAGAAGACCCAGGCGAGGACCGGGTGCAGGGGCCGGATGCCCGCCAGCAGGATGGGCGTATAGGTGCCCGCGATCAGGGCGTAGATGGTGCAGTGGTCCAGCACCTGCAGGACCTTCTTGGCCCGGCTGGGCCTTAGTCCGTGGTAGACGCTGCTCATGGTGTAGAGCCAGATCATGGTGAGGCCGTAGATGGCGGCGCTGACGATGCCCCAGGCGTCCCGCTTGAGGGCGGAGAGGATGACGCCGGCGATCAGCACCAGCACCCCGATCCCGCCGCCCACAATGTGGGTGACCATGTTCATGATCTCCTCGCCCCGGGTGTAGTCCGGCAGCTCCCGCTGGTCGATGGGCGTTCGTTTCATGTTCACTTACCTGCTTCCTTCTTCGCGTCTTCCGGCGCCTCCGCCGTTTTCAGTAAGTTTCTGATACAGCGCCGCAAGATCGTAGTTTGCCGCGCCAAGGAGCTTGCCCAGCTTGGCGGCGTCGTAATTCGCTGCGACATTTTCTGCCATTGTATACCACAAACGCCGCGTTTTGTAAAGTAACCCCAGGCTTTCACAGACGAAAAAGGGCCCGAAGCAGCGTTCAGCCGGTTCGGACCCATAGGTGTTGTCCTTGGACTTAAGGGGCTTTACCCCGCCAAAATCTCGAAGCGGACCGCGCCGTCCAGGGCATTGACGGCGGAGAGAAGGGACTCCAGCGAACAGGTCATGCCGGAGGTCTCGGCGGCGATGGTGACGGCAGCGCAGCCGTCGGTGGGGATGCTTTGGTTGATGGTCAGGATGTTGGCTCCGGAGCGGGCGAACACCGACAGCACGTTGGACAGGACCCCTGACCGGTTCTTCAGCAGGGCGTAGAAGGTGATGATATGGCCCGTGGTCATATCGGTGAAGGGCTGGATGGCGTCCCGATACTTGTAGTAGGCGCTGCGGCTGATGCCCACGGCCTTGGCCGCGTCGCCCGCCGTGGCGACCTCGCCGGCCCGCAGGAGCCGGTTGGCCTCCGCCACCTTTAAAAAGATCTCCGGCAGCACCTCCGCTGCCACCAGATAATAGCGGGAACTGGAATTCATACTCTTTCCTCCTTTTCTAAAACGCATGGGCATAGGCGCTTACAGCATGCCCCAGGGCAGGTGCGCCAGCAGCGCCCCGGAGTCGATCTCGGATACGGCGGCATAGGCCTCGAAGGCATCGGCGGCAGTCTCCTGACGCACGGCATATCGGCCGTAGCTGCGGAACAGCCAGGTCTTGACCTCCCCGTGATTGTCGATGGGCAGGGGCGCTGCGGGCCGGTCGCTATAGAAGGACCGGGAACTGTCAGCGATCTCCAGACAGTCCGCCAGCACGTTGGAGGCGGTGGGCCAGCCCCCCGCTCCGGCGCCGGAAAAGCTCTGCTTCCCGATGCGCTCGGCGTACAGGGAGACCAGGTTGGCGCTGCCGTTGGTCTGGCTCTCCGGCGTGGAGGCAGGGAAGAGGGTGGGGCAGACGAAGGCGCTGACGGCGTCGCCCCTGCGTTCGGCCCGGGCGATCAGCTTCCAGACCAGGCCCCGCTCCCGGGCCCAGGCGATGTCCGCCACGGTCATGCGGGAGATGCCGATGCAGGGGATGTCCTGCTCCCGGAGCAATGCGGAGAAGGCCAGGTTGGCGCTGAGCACCAGCTTGCGCCGGGCATCATAGCCCTCCACGTCATCGGTGGGGTCGGCTTCAGCGTAGCCCAGCTTTTGGGCCTCCGCCAGCAGCTCGCCGTAGGCGGCGTTGCGGGCCGTCATCTCCGACAGGATGTAGTTGGTGGTGCCGTTGAGGATACCCTCCACGGCGGTGATCCGATCCATCCGGGCCACCCGGCTCAGGGAGGACAGCCAGGGGATGCCGCCGCCCGCCGCTGCCGTGCACCGAAGACATACGCCGTTCTCCTGGGCCAGCTGCACCAGCTCCGGATAGTAGGCGCAGATCACCGCCTTGTTGGCGGTCACCACGTGCTTCTTGGCCCTCAGGGCTGCCGAAATGTACTCGTAGGCCGGGTGGATGCCGCCGATGAGCTCCACCACCAGGTCGATGTTCGGGTCATTCACAATGTCGGCGAAAGAATCCGTCTCCCGGCACCCCGTGCCGCGGGGGCGGCGGGTGAGGAGCGTCTTCACCGTCAGGGCCGGCTGCTCTTTGCTCAGGGCGTGGAACGCTTTGCCCACGGTCCCGTACCCCAGCAATCCGATCTGCATGGCCGACCTCCTTTCCGCTTTTCTTTTGCGAATGTCCGCAATAGAAAAACACTTGACTTTCAATGAAAGACAATATATCATATACAGGAACAAATTGCAAGGCTTTTTTCTCTGCGGAGGCGGGGGAGGAGGCCCAAGGAGCCATATGATCTACCAAAGCACCCGAAACGACAGCTTGCAGGCGTCCAGCGCCCAGGCGATCCTGGACGGCATGGCCCGGGACGGCGGCCTCTACAGCCCCGCCTCCCTCGACGGCCTTGCCTTCGACTGGCGATCCTTGCTGCCCCTCTCCACCCAGGAGATGGCCACGAAGATTTTGACCGTGCTGCTGCCCTCCTTCTCCGAGGCGGAGATGGCCGCCCTGGTCCGGCAGGCCTATGCCGGCAAGTTCGAGACCGAGGAGCTGACGCCCACGGTGTCCGTGGGGGACGATACCCTTCTGGAGCTCTTTCGTGGCCCCACCAGCGCCTTCAAGGACGTGGCCTTGTCCATGCTGCCCCTGCTCATGACCGCCGCCCGGGAGAAGTGCGGCGTCGATGACGATATCCTCATCCTCACCGCCACCAGCGGCGACACGGGCAAGGCCGCCATGGAGGGCTTCCGGAACGTGCCCGGCACCCGGATCCTGGTCTTCTATCCCCACGGCGGCGTCAGCCCCGTGCAGCAAGCCCAGATGGCCACCCAGGACGGGGACAACGTCTGCGTCTGCGCCGTCCGCGGCAACTTCGACGACGCCCAGACCGGCGTCAAAAACATCTTCGCCGCGGTGGAGCAGGAGGAGCTGCTGGCGGGGAAGGGAGTGAGGCTGTCCTCGGCCAACTCCATCAACATCGGGCGCCTGGCGCCCCAGGTGGTCTACTACTTCAAAGCCTACGCCGACCTGGTCCGGGCGGGCCGGATCGCCCCGGGAGAAGGGGTGGACTTCGTGGTCCCCACCGGCAACTTCGGCGACATCCTGGCCGGATATTTCGCCAAGGCTCTGGGCCTGCCCGTGGGCAAGCTGGTGTGCGCCTCCAACGCCAACCACATCCTGACCGACTTTTTGCGCACCGGCGTCTACGACCGGAATCGGCCCTTCTACAAGACGATCTCCCCCTCCATGGACATCCTGGTGTCCAGCAACCTGGAACGGCTGCTGTTCCTCCTGTCCCGGGACGCGGATCTGGTGGCCCGACTCATGAAATCCCTGTCCGAGACCGGGGCCTACCAGGTCCCTGCCGCCCTGAAGCAACGGCTGGATGAGCTGTTCTTCGCCGCCTGCTGCGACGACGAGGGCGCCAAACGGGCTATCGGGACGGTCTGGCGTCAGTACGGCTATCTCATGGACACCCATACGGCGGTGGCCTACGACGCGGCCCAGCAGTACAAGGCCGCCTGCCCTGACCACAGGCCCGTGGTGATCCTCTCCACGGCCTCCCCCTACAAGTTCCCGGCGGCGGTGCTGGAGGCCCTGGGAGAGGCGCCGGGGCCGGACGAGTTTGCCGCCATGGAGCGGTTGGCGGCGGTCACGAAGGTGCCCATGCCGAAGAATCTGCAGGGCCTTCGAGAGCGTCTCGTGCGGCATCGGGACGTGATCGAGCCGGGAGAGATGCTCTCCTACGTGTTGGACAAGGCCGTGGGGCAGGAGGGATAGGATGGATCTGGTCTGTTTGGATATGGAGGGGGTATTGACCCCGGAGATTTGGATCGAGTTTGCCCGGGTCAGCGGCATCCCCGAGCTCAAACGCACCACCCGGGACGAGCCGGACTACCGCAAGCTCATGCACTGGCGCATGGGCATCTTGAAGGAACGCGGCTTGGGTCTTCGAGAGATACAGGCCGTCATCGCTGAAATCGACCCCCTGCCCGGCGCCCGGGATTTCCTGGACGCCCTCAGGGACAGGGCCCAGACGGTGATCCTCAGCGACACCTTCGAGGAGTTCGCCAGGCCCCTTTTGGAGAAGCTGGGCCGGCCCACCATCTTCTGCAACTCCCTGGTCGTTTCCTCCAGCGGCGAGCTCCTGGACATCCGCATGCGCTGCAAGGATTCCAAGCTTACCACGGTCCGGGCCTTGCAAAGCGTGGGCTTTGAGACCATCGCCGTGGGCGATAGCTACAACGACCTGGACATGCTCCTTGCCAGCAAGGCGGGCTTTCTCTTCCGCACCACGGAGCGGATCAAAGCCGATCATCCCCAGCTCCCCGCCTTCACCGAATATAGCGATCTGCTGAACGCCATCACGTCGGCCCTTTCCTAAACCTGCCGATATTCGATCCTTCCCCTGTAAACGACCCCGCCATGGGACAGTTTACAGGTTTTTCTGTTGTACCGAAGGGCAGGACTGTGGTATGCTGTATCCAAGGAAAGGAGGCGCGGGTATGGAAGAGCGCTGGTATGCGGCCATCGATCTCAAGTCCTTCTACGCCTCCGTGGAGTGCGTGGAACGGGGATTGGACCCCCTGGACACCCTCTTGGTGGTGGCGGACCGGAGCCGGACGGAGAAGACCATCTGCCTGGCCGTGTCCCCGGCCCTGAAGGCCCACGGCATCCCCGGCCGGGCCCGCCTCTTCGAGGTGGAGGAGGGCATGCGCCGGATCAACACCCTGCGGCGGATGGCGGCCCCCCGACATCGACTCCAGGGCAGCTCCACCTTCGCCCGCGAGCTGGCAGCCGATCCGGCGCTCCAGGCGGACTATATCACCGCCCCGCCCCAGATGAAGAAGTACATGGCCTACAGCGCCCGGATATACAGCGTCTACCTGCGCTACGTGGCCCCGGAGGACATCCAGGTCTATTCCATCGACGAGGTGTTCATCGACCTGACGCCGTACCTAAAGACCTACGGCCTCACGCCCCGGGCGCTGACGGAGAGGATGATGGAGGAGGTGCTGCGGGAGACCGGCATCACCGCCACGGCGGGGGTGGGCACCAACCTGTACCTCGCCAAGGTAGCCATGGACATCGTGGCCAAGCACGCCGAACCCAACGAGCACGGGGCCCGGATGGCGGAGCTCACGGAGCAGACCTATCGGGAGCAGCTGTGGGACCATCGGCCCCTCACCGACTTCTGGCGGGTGGGCATGGGCACGGCCAGGCGCCTGGCCAGCCGGGGCGTGTACACCATGGGGGACCTGGCCCGCATGTCCCTGAGCAGCGAGGACGCCCTCTACAAGATCTTCGGCGTGAACGCGGAGCTGCTCATCGACCACGCCTGGGGCCACGAGCCCTGCACCCTGGCGGCCGTCAAGGCCTACACGCCGGAGTCCAGGAGCGTGGGCAGCGGCCAGGTGCTCATGCGGCCCTACGCCTTTTCGGAGGCCCGGCTCATCGTCCGGGAGATGGCGGAGAACCTGTCGTTGGACCTGGTCTATCGGGGCCTGCTGGCGGGGGAGGTGTACCTGTATATCGGGTACGACGTGGAGAACCTGGCCCAGGGCACCCCGTACAAGGGGGAGGTGGTGGTGGACTACTATGGCCGCTCCGCCCCCAAGCCCACCCACGGCAGCCACCGTTTCCGGGAGCCCACCGCCTCCACCAAGGATATCGCGGCGGCCCTGGTGGCCGTCTTCGATCGGGTGGCGGATCCAAGCCTCACGGTGCGCCGGGTCCAGGTGGCGGCCGGGCGGCTGGAGGAGATGGGCATGGACCCGGCAGGCGGCAAGAGCGAGCAGCTGGACCTGTTCAGCGATCCGGAGGCGGAGGAGCAGGCCCGTCAGGCCCGCCAGAACCAGCTGCAGCGGGAACGGCAGGCCCAGCAGGCGGTGCTGGACATCCGCAAGAAATTCGGCGGCAACGCCATCCTGAAGGGCATGGACCTGAAGGACGGGGCCACTACCAAGGACAGGAACGCCCAGATCGGCGGCCATAAGGCCTGATGAAGTGAATATATGCAGCATAAACGCATAATCATACATGGAGGTATTCGATGAAAGTATTGATGCTCAACGGCAGCGCCCGGCCCACGGGCAACACCTATGTGGCCCTCAGGGAGATCGGCGAACAGCTGAAGCGGGAGGGGATCGACTATGAGATCGTGAACGTGGGCAACGGCCCCCTCCGGGATTGCCTGGGCTGCGGCAAGTGCACCGCGGCGGGCTGCGCCTTCGGGGCGGACGACGGGGTCAACGACTTCATCGCCAAGGCCAAGGCGGCGGACGGCTTCGTCTTCGGTACCCCGGTCTACTACGCCCATCCCTCCGGCCGCATCCTCAGCTTCCTGGACAGGGTCTTCTACAGCGGCAGCGGGGCCTTCGCCTTCAAGCCCGGGGCGGCGGTGGCCGTGGCCCGGCGGGGCGGCACCTCGGCCAGCTTCGACGTGCTCAACAAGTATTTCGGCATCTCCCGCATGCCCGTGGTGGGAGCCACCTATTGGAACCTCATGCACGGCGCCAAGGCGGGGGAGGCGGCGGAGGACGCCGAGGGGCTCCAGACCATGCGGAACCTTGCCCGGAACATGGCCTACCTCCTGAAGTGCCAGGAGGCGGGGCGCCTGGCCGGCGTGCCCCTGCCCGAGACGGAGCGGGGCAACCGCACCAACTTCATCCGCTGATATGCCCGGCCCGTACGACGACATCCTCCATCTGCCTCGGCCTGTGTCGAAGAAGCACCCGCCCATGCCCATGGGCAAGCGGGCGGCTCAGTTCTTGCCTTTCGCGGCCCTGACCGGCTTCGAGGGGGAGATCGCCGAGACGGGGCGGCTGACGGAAGCGGCTCCCGAGCTGGGGGAGGACGCCCTCCTGGCCCTGGACCGGCAGCTGGCCCTGCTGCGCCAGCGATTGCCGGAGCAGCCGGAGGTCACCATCGTCCGCTTCGTCCCCGACGAGAAGAAGGACGGCGGCCAGTACGAGACCCTCACCGGCCGTGTCCGCCGCCTGGACGAGCCCAATCGCGCCCTGCTCCTCACCGACAGCGTCAAGATCGACCTGGATACCGTGGTGGAGCTGACGCTGGGGGCGTAGGCGGCAAAAACTTGTCGCCGAGTGTTGACAGAGGGGCAGGGGACAACTTACAATATAAAGGATGAGTACCCGCGAACGGGCGGGGAAACACCGATAAAAACATATCAGGAGGATCTATCATGGCAAAGTTCGTATGCAGCATCTGCGGTTACGTGTATGAAGGCGACAAGGCTCCCGAGCAGTGCCCCATCTGCAAGGCCCCCGCTTCCAAGTTCATCGAGCAGGCCGGGGAAATGACCTGGGCCGCCGAGCATGTGGTGGGCGTGGCCCAGGGCGCGCCCGAGGATATCATCGAGGGCCTGCGCAAGAACTTCACCGGCGAGTGCACCGAGGTGGGCATGTACCTGGCCATGGCCCGGGTGGCCTATCGTGAGGGCTATCCCGAGATCGGCGAATACTGGGTGAAGGCGGGCCTGGAGGAGGCCGAGCACGCCGCCAAGTTCGCGGAGCTGCTGGGCGAGGTCCTGACCGATTCCACCGAGAAGAACCTGAAGATGCGGGTGGAAGCGGAGAACGGCGCCACCGCCGGCAAGACCGCCCTGGCTAAGCGCGCCAAGGAGCTGAACCTCGACGCCATCCACGACACCGTCCACGAAATGGCCCGCGACGAGGCAAGACACGGCAAGGCCTTCGCAGGCCTCCTGAAGCGCTACTTCGGGAAATAAAAAGAGCGCATAGAAAAAAGACGAAAAGAGGGCTCCGCGAGCCCTCTTTTGCTATGCGCAAAACGCTATTGTCCCAAGAGCTTGTCCTTTTCGATGACGGCCCGGACCGCCTGCTGGACGGCGGATTCGAAGCCCAAGCGCTTGAGGGTATGGACCCCCTCGATGGTGGTGCCGCCGGGGGAGCAGACCTGGTCCATGAGGGCGATGGGATGGACGGCGCTTTCAGCGGTGAGCCGGGCGCTCCCCTCCACCACACGGCAGGCGATCTCCTGGCTCAGGAGGCGGGGGATGCCCGCCTGGACCCCGGCGGAGGCCAGGGCGTCGATATACAGGTGGACGAAGGCGCCGGAGGCCCCTCCGATGGCGGAGAAGGCGGAGAAGAGCCGTTCCTCCACCTGGTAGACCGTGCCCACGGTCTCGAACATCTCTCGGACGATCGCAAGGTGCTCGGGCCTTGCCCATCTGCCGCCGCAGAGGGCGCTGACGGACAGGCCCACCCGGGCGTTGATGTTGGGCATGACCCGGACCACGGGCGTCTCCTTCAGTCGTTCCTCGTACCATCCCGTCTCCTTGCCCGCGGCGATGGTGACGATGAGCTTGTCGGGGCCGACCGCCGGCGCGATCTTGGGGAGCACGCCCTCCAGCATCTGGGGCTTCACGGCCAGCACCACCACGTCCGCCCCTTCGGCCACGGCCCGCTCGCTGTCGCAGGGCATGAGGCCCATCTCCGCCTGCAGCGCCAGGGCCTTATCCGGGGTCCGGTTGTAGCCGCAAAGGGCCCCCTGGGGGAAGCGGCCCGACTGGGCCATGCCCCGGAGGATGGCGGAGGCCATGTTCCCTACGCCGATGAATCCGTAGATCATACTCTTTTCCTTTCTCTGTTCGCTGAGATCAAAAAGGCGGGCCGCTGTTTCGGTCCGCCTGGAACGGGCTTAATATCCTGGCTCGTAGGACTCCGCCGTGGGCGTGGTCTTGGGGGTCTTGGTGGGCTTGGGGGTCTTGGTGGGACCGGGGGTGGGGGTGGGCTTGGTGCCGTAGATCCACTGCTCCTCGATCTTGTCGTAGGTGGCGGTATAGCTGTAGATGGTCTGGGGATTGGCCTTGTTGGTGTACATGTCCACATAGGTGGTCACCACGTAGCCGTCGTGGGCGTTGCGGGTCTTCTCCTGGTATCCCTCGTACTGCTTCTTGTCGTACTTGATCTCCGGATTGACCGCCTTGTCCTCGATGGGGGTATCGGCGTAGGCCTTGTAGGTGATGCCGGGCTCCTCCATACCGTACACGTCCACATGGATCTCCTTCTTCCGGGAGCTGTCCTTGTTCTTGGTGATGTATACGAACAGGTAGATGGTGTTCTTCTTGTTGTTCTTGAACTTGAAGTCGATATGGCCGGAGTCCACCGTGGCGTCCCAACCCAGGTCCACATAATCCGAGGGGATGGAGTGGGGCCGATGATAGATGATCTCCACGCCGGCCCGCAGCAGGGCGTTGTACATGGTGGTGCTGACCTGGCAGATGCCGCCGCCGGGTTCCGGCCGATGGTCCTTGCCGTAGATGGCGGGGGCCATGGCCCAGCCCTTCTTCTCGGTCCGATCGCCGGTCTTCTTATTGAAGCTGAAGCTTTCGCCGGGCTTCAGGGTGATGACGTTCATGATGCCCACGCCCTTGCTGATGTTGGCGTCCCGGCCCTCGCGGACGGCAAGGGTCTCCTTGTCTGTGGAACTGGTGCCGGTGAAGTAGTACAGGGTGTGGAAGGAGGACAGCTTGGTGGTGGCCTTCTTCAGGCTCTCCACGGTCACCGCCGGCTCGGACACGGTCACGTTGGGGGCGAAGGACAGCTGATAGGTCCCCGTTTGCAGGGCGTTTTCGATCTGGCTCGCCACGGCCGCCGTATCGAGCTGCATCCCGTTGACGCCCTCGGTGTAGACGAACTTGGGCTTCTGGTAGGTGGTCTTGCCCACGGTGTAGCTGTCGTAGGCGATGGACATGGTGGCGTTGGTGGCGTGGCCGGGGACCT
>JAEEGG010030346.1_pt1 | contig 10039 bp, 9 predicted proteins | sample 9134161 | NCBI WGS metagenome assembly JAEEGG01 (sample SAMN16246543, study PRJNA631951) | gut metagenome | biome: gut microbiome; feature: rumen; material: CR-attached | host: Bos | place: Iran: Karaj | collected 2018-10 | reverse complement strand
AAACGCCGGAAAGGCCCCTAATTCGCGCGACAGGCCATGTGCGGGCATGAGGACACCCCTGGCTCGTAACCCCCGCCAAATCGCCCAAAAACGCGAAATTCGGGAATCCTCGAAAATACCGTGACCCGAAAAAACAGACTACTAAAATAATGGTTTGGGTCCTCCTTGACTATCAATGACTTACAGCGCCGCGGAAGGACTCCCCCTAATAGGCAGAGTTTCCGCGGCTGTCCGAGTTTTTTATTTCCCTGCAGTTTAAGGGGTTACAAAGGGCGATTTCGCGGGGCTTACGCGCGTTTGCCGGTTTGGGAGCGCGTCGGTAAAACGCGACAAATCGCGTTTGTCGGGGCCTTGCAAACCCCAACTTTTTGCATCGAAAATCAGGCCTTGGCGGCTTTCGGTGCCTTGGTGGTTTTCGAAGCCTTGCGAGCCTTTTTGGCGGCCTTCTTCGCAGCGGCAGCCTTGATCGCGGCGAGCTCTTCCGGTGCCTTCTCCGCCAGGAGGGCTTCGACTTTTCTCTTGCCAATCTTCGCAAGGGCACTGATGGCAGCTACCTGATTGGGACGCGGACGATTCTTGCCGAGTTCCCAGTGGCTGATAGCAAAGACCGTCACGCCGAGAATCGCGGCGACTGCTTTTTGGGAGAGGCCGTATTTTTTGCGGAACTTCTGAATTGTTTTCGGCGAGAAGCGCGCTTTGCCGGATTTCGCGGGAGCAAGAAGTTCTGCCGTTTTGTCATCCTTCGGAGTGACGGGTACGGCAGCAGCCTGTTTCTTTTCGAGGGCGTCGATCCGCTTGGTCAGCTCGCGGATGGTTTTCTGCTGGGCAGAGAGAGTCTCGCTGGCGGCTTTGACTTCCTTGCGGGCAAGGCGGCGCACTTCTTCTTGGAACGTCAGTTTGAAATCAGACATGGTGTTTCTCCGTTGTTAATTGCTGATAATATTGAAGAATGAAACGTCATAATTAATATATCACGCTTTGGTTAAAATGCAAGTTCTGAAAACGATAATACTCACTTTTTTCTAAATTTTAGTCCGAAATATTTTAACCAACAGAAAGGACCCTTCTAAATGCCAAACGCAAATGTGAATGTATTTCCAAAGCAGAAAGATAGATGCACCGATAAGCCCTTTGAAGATTTTTTATCTGACAGGATGGTTCGTGGATGCATTTATGCCGGACGATACTTGGTTACGGAGACTGGAAGTATCTTTACAATGGGGATTAAAGGTGGATCAAGATTTCACAGACAAATCCCCCGTCCCAATGGGAAAGGTTATTTACGAGCCACCATAGATCGGCATGATGAATACATTCATCGTATCGTGGCGAAATGTTTTATTCCAAACCCAAATGGTTACAATGAGATAAATCACAAAGACGGGATTAAAACGAATAACGAGGCTTCAAATCTTGAATGGTGTACAAGGTCGGATAATAACCGACATGCATTCCAAACAGGATTACGCGATTATAGTGAATTATCTACAATGGCGAGAATGCCGAAAAAAAGTCGGAGAGCATTGAACTTTGAACAGGTAAGGGATGCCTGCAAATTGATTTCCGCCGGTTTCTCGACAAGAGAAATAGCCCGGAGATTTCATTGTCCACATGGCGTAATTGATGGTATCTATTACAAGAAAACGTACAAGGATGATTTAAGAAAACTTGGAATACTGGAATAGCCAAAGACACTTTGCAGAGTGTTCAAATATAATCACAAACAATGAAAGGAATTTGCATGCAAATCCAAAATGTACCGATTACGTCGGTGAAGCCCTATGAAAAGAATCCGCGGTTCAACGATGATGCCGTGGATGCCGTGGCGAAGTCGATCCAGGAGTTCGGCTTCCAGCAACCCATTGTCGTTGACAAGGATATGGTCATTGTTGTCGGCCATACCCGCGTACGCGCTGCCGAACGACTCGGCCTCACGGAAGTGCCCGTCATCGTCGCCGAGAATCTCACCCCGGAACAGGTGAAAGCGTACCGCATCGCCGACAACAAGACGGGGGAGATCGCGGAATGGAACTACGAACTCCTGCCGTTCGAGATCAAGGACCTTCAGGACGCGAATTTCGATCTGTCGCTCCTTGGTTTCGACAGTGAGGAGCTCGACCGGATCCTGAATGGTGATGCCGACAAGCAGGTCGAGACCGGGGAGACGGAACCCGACGCTGTTCCGGAAGCACCGGAGATTCCGGAGAGCCGCCGTGGCGAAGTCTACCAGCTTGGCGCGCATCGGCTGATGTGCGGTGACAGCACGGACATGGTCGACACGGAAAAGCTGATGGCAGGGGACAAGGCGATCCTGTACCTTGTCGATCCTCCGTACAACGTCGCCCTGCAGGGGAGCAACGGGCTGACCATCCAGAACGACGACATGTCCGATTCCGACTTCCGCAAGTTCCTGGGGAATGCATTCAAGTGCGCGTCAGCGATGCTGGAGCCGGGAGCCGTGTTCTACATCTTCCACTCGGACAGCGAGTCCGTCAACTTCCGACTGGCCGCGAAGGAAAATGACCTGGAGGTCCACGAGACGCTGTACTGGATCAAGAACAGCTTCGTTCTTGGAAGGTTCGACTACCATTATTCTTCGGAATCAGCGCTTTACGGATGGAAGCCCGGAGCCGCTCATGCGTGGTATTCTGACCGGTGCCAAACGAATCTGTTGCACTACGACAAACCGAAATGCAACGACAAGCACCCCTCGATGAAGCCCGTTGAAATGCTTGTCTACCTCGTTCAGAACTCTTCGAAACACGGCGAGATCGTCCTTGACAACTTCGGCGGCTCCGGTTCTACTCTGATCGCCTGCGAGCAGACCGGTCGCATCTGCCGGATGATGGAACTGGACGAACGCTACTGCGATGTCATCCGCCGCCGCTGGGCCGAGTTCAAGTATGGCGAGGGCTGCGACTGGAAGACACTGACGCCGGTGGTCAGTGATGAGCCGGTGACAGGGGAACTGCCGGACATCGAGGAGCTGGCCGATGGAACTAAAAACCAGTAACAATTTACCTTAAACCCATAACCCGCACCCGCGTGCTTGCGCGGGTGCATGGAGGAGAAAATCGAATGATCGAACACGTCAGAACGTACAAAGGCCGTCTCGTCCGCGTCATGGACGACAACGGAGTGCTCTGGTTCCTCGCGAAGGACGTCGCCCGGATCCTCGGGTATCGTGACGCGAACAGCATGATCCGGCGACTGGACGAAGATGAACGCAAGCTGTACCGCATGTCCGGCGCAGGCCGGGAGATGAACATCATCGACGAAGGGGCGCTGTTCACCATCCTGATCGGCAGCACGAAGAAGGAAGCCGCGGACTTCAAGTCCTGGCTTACGAAGGACTGCATCCCCGGCATCTATCCCGCGAAGAAGGCCATGCCGGCTTACGGCATCCGGATCACCGTCGAACTTTTCGGCATTCCAGGCTAAACCATCTAACAATTGTGAGGTAAAAATGTATCGAACGTCTGAATATGTTTCCACAGGCCATCCGGATAAAGTTGCGGATTACCTGGCCTGCTTCCTGCTTGATCGCTATCTCGAACGCGATCCCATGACGCGCTTTGCGCTGGAGGTCATGATCAAGGATGCGAGCGTCACGCTTGCCGGTGAGGTCACCAGCAAGGCGAACTATTCCGAAGAGGACATCGCGGCCTTCGTCAAAATTGCCGTGAACCAGATCGGCTACACCCGCGCTTACCAGAATCTTTGGGGCAAGGAGAATACGATCTGCGGCGATGACATCGAGGTCACCCAGCACATCGGTCAGCAGTCGCCGGACATCGCGCAGGGTGTGGATAACAACCGTGGCTGGGGCGACCAGTGCATCGCCTGGGGCATGGCCACGAACACGCCGGAGACCGGGTACATGCCGAAGGACCACTGGCTGGCGAAGAAGATCGGGAAACATCTGTACGATTCACGCTATGCCGGCATCGACATCAAAACGCTGGTCACCACCCGGGACAACCGGATCGACGATATCACCATTGCGATTCCGATGAACGAGCAGCATTCCGAGGAGACCATTGCGGACATGGTGGCGTTCTGCTGCGACGGCTGCCGGACTTACCGGCTCCACATCAACGGGACTGGCCGCTTCGTAAAGCACGGCCCGATCGGGGACTGCGGTGTGACGGGCAGAAAGCTTGCCGTGGATTTCTATGGCGGCAACTGCAAAATCGGAGGCGGATCGCCCTGGACGAAGGATGGTTCCAAGGCCGACCTGTCGCTCAATCTCCTCGCTCGCGCTCGTGCCCTGTCGTACATCGAGGAACATCCGGAATGCCCGGTGGTATTCTGCTCGATCTCCTGCCGGATCGGCTCGCCGGAGATTCTGGTCGCGTTCTATGACGGGCAGAACAACGAGCTCCTGTCCTACCGTGAAAGCGTCAGCCCGGAAGAGGTTATCAAGCACTTCCGGCTGCGGGAGCCGCGGTTCGCGCAGATGTGCAGAAACGGGCTGTTCACATGATGGCGGCATTCACATGGGTCTTCACGGCAATCAGCCTGGCCGGCACGGCGCTGAACGTCAGGAAGAACATTCTGTGCTTCTACCTGTGGGCGATTGGAAACATCGCATGGCTCGTGTTCGACATTGTGTCGGGTCTGTACAGCCGTGCGGTGCTGGACATCGTCCATCTGGCGTTCGCCATCTGGGGAATATTCGCGTGGAGAGAGAAGGACCCCCGCCCATCCGAGTGATGGGCGGGGGCCTCAGCTGCTTACAGCGACGCGAGGAGGCCTGTCGCCGATCCCGCGCAGGTCTCGGCGAAACCGAGTGCCGGTTCGGATTCGGGCATGGCCAGAGCGGATGCAACCGCATCATCCGCGGTGAATCCGAGATCCATTTCCGGTTCCGACATGGTCAGCGCGGAGGCAACCTTCGTGCTCTTTGGATTGGCGACGAACTCGCTGAGGTTGATATCATAGGTGGCGTTTCCGCCCTTCTTCGCGTTGGTGGACGCCATGCTGAAATAATACGTATCCGCATCCAGCGCAAGCAGTTTGGTCGTCTTCATATCGTGCGCCTTGACAGTCGTGGTCTGGAGTGCCTTCAGGGAGTACGTTGTGATGCCTTTCTTGTCCGTTTTGGAAACGAGCCTGTAAACGATGAATTTCGCCGCGTCGGTTGCGAACACCTCGAAGCTCAGTTTCGCATCTGAACCGAGCGTGAATTTCCGATAGTCGATCTCATCTCCGTAGCCGACCCACTCATCGTTCATGATGCTTGTTGTATTGGCCTTGATCTCGCCAAAGGTGAGGACCTTGCCGGCTGCGCCCTTGGTCTTCATGTCGTCCCAGTCGTCACTGTTGTTTCCTTTATTGAAGAACACGGTCTCATATCCAACATCCGCCAGGTTGACCGAGTATTCCGCGTTTCCGCCCTTCTTTGCGTTGGTGGATTCCACGCGGATGAAATAATCGCCCTTTTCGAGCAGCAGGGATTTGGTCAGCGAGAAATAGTCGTCGGTCATTTTTTCTTTTTTGAGCGTGGTGGTCTGAAGCGTTTTCAGCGTGTAGAAGGTGAGACCCGGCTCTTTGCCCGGCTTGCTGTCCACCCGGCAGACCGAAATCTTCGTCGCATCCGTGGAGTAGACCGCGAGGCTCAGTTTCGCCCCGGTCTTGAGCGTGAATTTCCGGTAGTCGACGGCATCTCCGTATCCGACCCAGCCGTCTTCGATCAGCGTTTCCTTCTTGCCGTCCACGGTCCCGAGATGTGCGACGCCGTGGTAGTCATCGGCTTTGAATGGCCCCCAGTCGTCGTCGAAATCGTCACCCCGGTTGTAAAACACGCAGTCACCTTTGTTGAGCATCACGTTGTAATAGGCGTTTCCGCCCTTCTTCGCGTCGGTGGATTCCACTGAGATGTAGTAGTCGCCCGTGTCCAGCAGGAGATCCTTCGTCGTCGCGAGATAATCCCCGGTCGATTTGTCCTTCTTGGCCGAAGTCGCCTGAAGGGATTTCATCGACTTCGTGCCGTTCTTTCCGGTCGTCAGGCTCCAGATTGTGAACTTCACCGCGCCCGTGGCATTGAGGAGGAATGACAGGCTCGCGGCCTTCGTCAGCGTAAATTTCGCATAGTCGGCCTCGTCGCCGTACCCGACGAAATTGACTCTGCCGTCGACGGACACCGATCCGTCCTTGTCCAACGAAATCTTCTTCGTTGAGTCGGGGATCTTGGTCAAAGGGATGACATTGAGGGACTTCGGATTCATCGCATCCGCCTTCTTGTCGTAGACGTAGTTGTTCCAGCCGTCGTCGCAGTCCGGGAGTTTCAGCGGATCGCCCTTATAACTCCTGATGAGGACGCCCTTTTCCAGGACGATCTCGCCACCTTTGTTCGTGAGGTTGGTAACGATCGCGCCGCTTTTGATGCTGACCGTGCCACCTTTCTGCGTCAGGATCTCCCCCGCGCTGCCGTACAGGACCACGCTGCCGCCGGAGGAAACCGTGTTGCCGTAGCCCATCGAGCCCCCCTGGGAAATGACCATTGTTCCGCCCGACAGGACGGTATTGCTTGTCGCCGAACCGCCGCTCGAGATATACATTTTTCCGCCGGAGGAGATCTTGTTCGTGTGCGCCGAGCCGTTTTCCAGGATAATCAGTTTGCCGTTGTCCGAGAGCTTCGTGTTGGATGCCGAGCCGCCGGAGAAGACGTAGACCATGCCGCCGGAACTCACCGTGTTATTGAGCCATCCGCCGGAGACATCGGCCCTGCCGTTGCCATAAACCTGCGTGTTGGATGCCGAGCCGCCGGAGGAAACGGTTAACTGGCCGCCGATAGAGACGCCGCTCCCTTTGGCATTATTCATGATGGTCATGGTCCCGCCCGCGCTGACCGTCGTCGAGAAAGCCGAGCCGTAGGTTGATACGACCATCTTGCCGCCGTTTTTTATAATGGTGTAGTCCGCCTGACCATTCGAACTGACGATCATGCTTCCGCGACTGTTGACGCGTGTGTATTCCACGCATTTCGGTTTGCCGGTGACGATGAAAAGGGCGTTGGCGTTGACGTCGGCCTCCCAGGAGCTGCCGCCGGAACTGACGATCATCCTACCGCCATCAAGCACGGTAAGCCAGGCTTTGCCGCCGGAGCTGACATTCATCGTGGCACCGGTATTGACCGTGGTGTTATCCGCCCATCCGCCGGCGAGGACATTCATTATATCGTTGTTGTTGAGGACAATATCGCTTGAGTTGGATTTGATGTTGTAGGTCGCCATAAAAAGACCTTTCGTGTTTGCGCTTGCGAAACCTGACAGATATTCATGCACAATATACTACAGAGCAAAAGAAAAAGCAAGCCGGAAGAGAATCTTTTTCGGGATTACCTCCGGCTGCTTACCCATCCGTGTGATGGGCGGGGAGTTCAAAGTTTGCGGTCTCATTAGAAAGTAGGTCGACAATGCGACCTACTTTCAAGTCTGCGGCTGTCACTCTGCAATTCTGAACTTGCCCTTGATCTCGCTCTTCACGATGCGGGGGTGTTCCTTGGTGGCGATCTCGCGGAAGATGGAACCGTAGAGCGTCTGCTCAGGCGTCTTGCATTCGGTCGGCGTCCAGAGCTGGCGTTCGACGATGGCCTCGATGAGCTCACGGGTATTCATGTCAGCCTTGGTTTCACGGAGGACGATGACTGCGGCATTGAGCAGGGACAGGTGCTTGACCGGTTTGTCGGACTCGTGCGCGGGATTGATGACGTATTCGTCTTCCTCATCGTCACCAGAGGGCTGAAATTCTTCGACGGGTTCCTCCGGTTCGACGAGCTGCTCCTCCTCGACCACGATCCTGCTTGCCGTGACGATGAACTCTTTGTTTTTGGCGATGCTGGACACGCGGAATCCGTCCTCCAGGATTTCGACGACCTTGGCGGGGACGATATTCCGACCGACTTTGACCTTGACGATGGTTCCGACTTTGATTTCGCTGATGCTCATGGATGGCCTCCTGTGGGTTGTTTGGTGAGCGTGGTTGAGCGGACGCTTTACATAAGCATGCGTTCCGAGCTTAATCCAGTGGAATTATCGATAAAACCCGAATAAAAACGAATCTTTCCGGCGTGAGCATGGTTTTGTGCTTATTCAAGCCGGAAAGCGAAGAAAGGAGCAAAAAACTTTTATGGAAAAACAAAGAACCCTGCTGGCCCTGACGCCGGAACAGCTCGTGGACGTTCTGGTCAGGTCCGGCTTCCGGGACATGACGCTGGAGCTGCTTCACAGCGACTTCGAGCTGGGAGCACCACGGAACCCGGATGGAACCGTCAACCTCATTCACTACATGGCATGGACAATCAAGGAGATCAATAGCGATGCTGAATCCGACCAAACTCAAGCCGATTGAAATCGTGCGAATCGTGAACACGACCCCGCTGATGGCCGTGCTCAATGATCGACAGCTCCGGCGGCACCGTGACCGCGCGGGCTTCCGCATCAGCGAAGATGGCGGCTCGACCGTGAATCTGTTCAAGTACGCGGCCTGGCTTCGTGCCGAGCTTATGCTCAGGCAGAGCGAGGTGCCGGTGACGTATGAGGACAAGAAGAATGCCGCGCGGAACCGGAACCTGGCCATGGCCATGGCTGGCCGCGACATCGGGGAACTCCCGGACGTCGTGGATCCCGAGAGGAAGAAGAAGTGCGAAAAAGACTTTCGTCTGTTCTGTAAGGAATACTTTCCCGAGCTGTTTGCCCTCGAATGGTCTCCCGATCATTTGAAGGTAATAAAGAAGGTTGAGCAAGCCGTTCTGCACGGCGGGCTATTCGCTATGGCACTCCCGCGTGGTATGGGTAAATCTACGATCACCGAGGTCGCCGCCATCTGGGCGATGCTGTACGGCCACCGCGAATTCGTCGTGCTCATTGGCGCGACGGAATCGGCGGCACTGGAACTGCTCGATTCCCTTATGACCGAGCTGGAAGTGAACGAGAGGCTTGCTGCCGACTTCCCTGAGGTCTGCTTTCCGATTCAGCAGCTCGACGGCATCGCGAACCGATGCGCAGGTCAGCTGTATCATGGCGAGCGTACCCGGATCACTTGGACGAGCAACGAAATCGTGCTCCCGACGATCAAGGGGAGCAAGGCCAGCGGGGTGGTCGTCCGCGTGGCGGGCATCACAGGTCGAATCCGAGGCATGAAGTATAAGCGGCCTGACGGAAGAAGCGTTCGCCCAAGCCTGGTGGTGATCGACGATCCGCAGACCTCGGAGTCTGCCGGAAGCCTGGAACAGACCCGCAAGCGCATCCGCGTGCTCGCGGGCGACATCCTCGGCCTCGCGGGTCCCGGACAGAAGATTTCGGGGATCATGCCCTGCACAATCATTCGTCCGGGCGACATGGCCGACATCATCCTCAACCGGCAGACGCATCCCGACTGGAACGGTGAACGCACGAAGATGGTGTATGAGTTCCCGAAGAACATGAAGCTCTGGGAGCAGTATGCGGATATTCGTGCCGAGTCCCTGCGTACCGAGGGGAACATCCAGCAGGCGACGGACTTCTATGCGAAGCACAGAGCCGAGATGGACGAAGGAGCAAAGGTGAGCTGGGAAGCTCGATTCAACCCCGACGAGATCAGCGCGCTTCAGCATGCCATGAATTTAAAGCTTCAGGATGAACAGGCTTTCCAGGCGGAATATCAGAATGATCCGCTCCCGGAAGACACAGGCGGCGAGGAGATTCTGAGCATCGACGCGATCTGCGAAAAGATCAACGGGCTTCCACACAACAAGGTCCCGCTGGCCTGCAACCACGTCACCACGTTCATCGACGTTCAGAAAGCGCTTCTGTTTTATGTGGTGGTCGCCTGGGCGGACGACTTCACTGGCTCCATCATAGATTACGGCAGTTGGCCGGATCAGCATCGGCGCGAGTTCTCGCTCGCCGACGCGAATCCGACCATCCAGAGTTTGAATCCGCGGGCTGGTCTTGAAGGCGGGCTGTATGCGGCTCTGACTGCACTGACGGACGACCTGCTCGGTCGGGAATGGGAGCGTGAGGATGGGGCTATGATGAAGATCGAACGGGCTCTG
>JAEEGG010030345.1_pt1 | contig 10040 bp, 10 predicted proteins | sample 9134161 | NCBI WGS metagenome assembly JAEEGG01 (sample SAMN16246543, study PRJNA631951) | gut metagenome | biome: gut microbiome; feature: rumen; material: CR-attached | host: Bos | place: Iran: Karaj | collected 2018-10 | reverse complement strand
AGTTAGGGCAGTTCATCCTGACCGGCTCTGCGGTTCCGCCATCGCTCGAAAAGGTACGTCACAGCGGAACAGGGCGTTTTGCCTGGCTGAAGATGCGCCCGATGAGCCTGTACGAATCCGGGGAGTCCAACGGCGAAGTCAGCCTGAAAAAGCTTTTTACTGCCCCGAAAGACGTATCCGGCACAAGTTCACTGGATTTGTCGCGGCTGGCGTTCCTGACCTGCCGCGGAGGCTGGCCCCGCGCGGTGTCCATGTCCGACAGGACTGCTTTGGAACAGGCTTTTGATTATTTCGATGCCGTGGTGAATACGGATATATCTCGTGTCGAGGACATGCGCTGCAATCCTGAGACGGCGAAACGGCTGATGCGTTCCTATGCGCGGCATCAGGGGGCGCAAGCTGCGACCACGGTCATCTGCGAAGATTTGAAGGCGAACGAAAATTCCTCGCCGGGCTACGATACCATTTCGAATTACCTCAACGCGTTGAAGAAGATCTTTGTCATTGAGGATATGCCCGCCTGGAATCCGAATCTGCGGTCCAAGACAGCGATCCGCACCTCGGATACCCGGTATTTTACCGACCCGTCTATCGCGACGGCTTCGCTCGGACTCGGTCCGGACGACCTGATCGCCGACCTGAAAACATTCGGTCTGCTTTTCGAGACTCTTTGTGTTCGCGATTTGCGCGTGTTCGCCGAAGCACTGGACGGACAGGTCTATCATTATCGCGACAGATCCGGGCTGGAATGCGATGCCGTTGTCCATCTGCGCAACGGCTCCTACGGGCTGATCGAGATCAAACTCGGCGGGGAGAAGCTGATTTCCGAGGGCGCGGCGAACCTGCTGGCACTGTCCGGGAAGATCGACGCGGACAAGATGAAGCAGCCGTCATTCCAGATGGTGCTCACTGGCATCGGGGACTACGCCTACCATAGAAAAGACGGCGTGTACGTCGTTCCGATCGGCTGCCTCAAGCACTGATTCCCCTCGCTCTTCTTTGATATACTCCAGCATTTTCCAAGCTGGCTCTAAACTTATAGATGGGACGCGCCGAAACGCTTCGCTGTTTCCTGAATTTGCATCATGAAGTGCTGCTCAAACAATCTAACATATATTACATGTTTTCTCAAAAAAATAGCAGAAAAGAATCATATCCTCCTTGATTTTTTATTTTTGCAGTGCTAAACTGTTTTTATAATGCCGTTTTACCATCATGCAAACCCAATAACAAAGGAGAAAAACAATGAATCTTGCGCATCTTTGTCCTGGAAGCAAATGGTGGAAATTTGATTTTCATGCGCATACACCTGCATCCTCTGATTACGGGAAAGGACCGGACAGCGAGAAGTTGAAAAGACTCACCCAAAAGGAATGGCTTCTTAGTTACATGAAAGCAGAAATAGACTGTGTTGCGGTTTGCGACCACAATACCGGAAATTGGATTGATCCGCTTAAAAGTGCGCTTGATGAATTGCGAGAGGAACGACCAGAAGGATTCCGAGAAATTTATCTTTTCCCTGGTGTCGAGTTGTCTGTAAACGGAAATATTCATCTTCTTGGTATTTTCCCATCGGATAGAAAGACGGAAGATATAAATCGTCTTTTGGGCAGAGTTCAATTTAAAGGGGAAAATGGGGCTGGTGATTCTTGTACCGTTTTGTCAATGGTGCAGGTCGTTGATGCAATTGCCGAGGCAGGAGGATTAGCAATCCCTGCACATGTTGATAGTTGCAAGGGGTTATTTGTGGAATCTCATGGGACAACATTGTCTCAGATTCTGTCTTCGGACAAAATAATAGCCATGGAGATGATGAATCACTTATATCAGGTGCCTCAAGACTACATCAACAAAAAAGTTAAATGGACTGAAGTCGTTGGTTCTGATTCTCATCATCCGACAGGAGGCGCTGGAGACAGGTATCCTGGAAGTCATTATACATGGATAAAAATGTCAGAACCAAATTATGATGGACTTCGCCTGGCGCTTCTTGATGGAGATATTTCAGTCAGGCGTTTTGATATTACCGACGATCCAAACAACCATTCCAGTATTGTCATAAAGGAAATCGATATCGATAAAGCGCGTTATTTTGGACGATCAAAGCCCTTTTCCTTTCATTTCAATCCATGGCTAAACTCAATTATTGGAGGCAGAGGAACAGGGAAATCAACCATTGTAGAATTGTTGAGAAAAACTATGGGGCGAACCGAGGAACTTCCTTCGAGTTTGAAGAGCGATTTTGAAAAGTATTTTAAATCGTATAAGAACAGAAATGAAGATGGTCTATTAACGGAAGGAACAAAGATCTCAGTTCGCATAGTCAAAGATGATGTCGAATTCCGAATTGTTTCGGATTGTACTTCGGGAGAACCTTATATTGAAAAACTGTCACCGACAGGTGATTGGGAAAAGACAACCGGCGATGTAACCCAACGGTTCCCCATTCGCATGTATAGTCAAAAACAAATCTTTGAAATGTCGAAAGAACCGGATGCGGTATTAAGAATAATCAATGAATCGCCGGATGTCGATTATTATTCCTGGAATAAAAAGAATCAGGAATTGCGTAGTGAATATATGCTTCTTGCTGCGCAATACAGGAAAGCACTTTCAACAATACAGGAAAAAGATTCCCTTTTAGGGATGAAGCAAGACCTTAATACCAAAATAGAATTGATTGAGAAATCCGGGCAGACTGATCTTTTGAGGCGATATCAGTTGTGTCAGCAGAAGATATTAGAGATTCAAAATTGGAAAACTGAAGTTGAACACTATCTGGCGCACATTGGTGATATCTATCAGAAAGTGCAGGTGCCAGAGATCAACGAAACATTTTTCTCGAATACGGAATCTCTGGATGAATCATTTGTTTCATTTATTAAAGATATCCAGCTGCGATTGCGGAACAGCAGAGAAGAACTGAAAAGATTCATTTCTTCTTTGGAAAAAGAAATTACAGAAATGATTAACAGCCATAATGTTGTTGGTTATATTAAACAGGTTTCGGACATGGAAAAAGAGTGTCAGAAAAAAATCGAAGAACTTCAATACGCTGGTTTCTCTGATCCGAATACTCTTCAAAAGCTGATTGCACAAAGACAGGATTGCGAGATGAAGCTTAAAGATATTTCCAAAAACGAACAAACTCTTGATTATTACAAATCAGCTTTATCAAAAAAAGGAGAAGAGATTCTTCATCACAGAAAAGATCTAACAGAAAGGAGAATTCATTTTTTGGACCTTGTGCTGGATGCTAACCCATATGTGAGAATTGGCATTGTACCTTTTAATAATTTGAACGAGGCGATAACTAGTTTCAGGCAAATCATTCACCGAGAGCAAGGGGGATTTGAAAAAGACATTAATTCTTTGGACAATCCGAACAGTGTATTCTTCAGATTAAGCCATGCTGAAAACATCTGTGCAGAAGTCAGAAGAATCAAAAATGATATTCTTTCTGTTTATAATAAAAAATCGGAAACCGCAGACATGTTTTCCGACAGAAGATTTTCCGGTTCTATCCAGGGGCTTACCCCTGAAGATATTGATCGTTTAATGCTTTGGTATCCCGAAGATGCTCTCAGGATCGAATACAAGACTCCAGTTGCTAAAGGTTTTATGCCAGTTGAACAAGGTTCTCCGGGACAGAAAACTGCTGCTCTGTTGGCTTTTATTCTTTCTTATGGAGATGAACCATTGGTTTTAGATCAGCCGGAAGATGATTTGGACAATCAATTGATATACGATTTGATTGTTTCCCAAATAAGGGAAATCAAAACCAAAAGACAAATCATTGTTGTTACCCACAACGCTAATATTGTAGTCAATGGTGATTCTGAAAATGTTTTAGTCCTTGAAGCACGCAATGGAGAAACACAGATCGCAGCACAAGGCGGCTTGCAGGAACAATCCACAAGGCAACAAATATGCAAAATTATGGAGGGAGGAAAAGAAGCCTTCGAACAACGTTACAAGAGAATTGTTTCAGGTTTATGACTTAAAGATACAAGGACTTTTGAGACATGACCTTTTCGGCCACATCCCAAAGGTCCTTTTTTTATCAGTTTTCCGGTCAGAGCGTTCTCTGGGCTTTCCTGTGGTTCTGCTCGAATTAGTCAGGTGTCTGCAATTTCATCATGCCGCTTGATGAACTTCCATACGTTTTGAGGCGTGGTCTGGATGCCATGTTTTGTCAGTTCCTCCGCAATCGCTCGCGCGCTTTTCCTTTTTCGCCATAGGGAAAGGATCTCTTTCCGGAACGGGAGCAGAGCGCTTCGCCCCGGTCCATGTTTTACCGCATGACGGGAGAGTCCGCCGACGACATAAAGCTGTTCCGGGCTGTAATGCCAGTATTTGGATGATTCGCGTTCAAGTTCGCGATATGTTTTCGAGTGGTAAAACGCCAGAAGCGCCGCCTTGGGCGATATGGATCGTTTTTCCGACATCAGGACGGCGACTCCGGCCGCCTTGCCGGGAATCAGCAGACGAACGTTTTTCTGTGTTATTTGAGCGGGCATTGAACCACCTCGCTTCCTGCGTATTTCAGGAGAGACAGCGCTTTCTCCGTGTGAAACAGGACCTGGTCAGTCCGTTTGCGCACCTTCAGCCGGTTAATCAGCTCGGCGAAGTCGATCAGATCGCTTTCGTACAGGGCGAAACTCGCATAGACCTGGTCATTTGCGACAGGCCCGAAAATGAGGTCGAAGCCGTGTTCATAATTCGGATTCCGGCGGTTGGCTTCAACAAAGCGGGCCCAGTCCTCATCCGCTTTTTTGAAAACGCGAACCCGAAAGACCGGTAACTGAAGGTAGTCGTCGCGAACATCGAAGATGGAAACGACTCCGCAGGTCTTCTTCTCGCGGTCGCATTTCGTTTTCACGAATCGCCGCGCCTGCTGGAGGCTCGTCGTGGTATAAAAACCTACGCCGAAATCGCCGATATGGTCGCCGACAATGATGCGTGGGACCTGGATTTCCACAAGGCCGCCGTGATAAAGTTTCATGCTTCATTCCTCCTGACATTCATGAAATGGTCAATGTCGTTCAGAATCGCCTCGCGGCTGAACGAATGCAGGATGGCGTAATGCTCAAGCAGATAGTCCGTCACGCCGTATTTCTCAAAAAGATCGGCGACCGAACGACCATCCATGCCGTGAAGCGTCTTGTACTCCTCGATGCAGAACGACACAAAGGCAAGTTCCGGATTGCGGACTAACGGTCGAAGCGGGATGCGGGAGGCATCCCGCTTTTTTCGAAAAAAAACTTGAAATCACTTGACAAATTGAAAAACTGTGCTAAATTTATAAATGAAACCATTATGGTATCATTTAATCCAAGCCCAACAACATCATGCTTCAGATATCGACCAGATTCTCCGTTGGAGTACACATCCTTTCTCTGCTTCACATCATGAAGGGGGAACGCTGTTCGTCCAAGTTTATCGCCGGAAGTGTCAACACCAATCCGGTGATCATTCGTCGTCTTCTGAAAATGCTTTCGCAAGCCGGTCTTGTCAAAGTCGAACGAGGAGTTGATGGCGGTGCTGTTCTGACTCGTCCGGCAGATGAAATAACGATGCTCGACATCTATCATGCCGTTGGCGCTGCCGATGCTACTCTGTTCCACATGCACGAGAGGACCAACCCCAAATGTCCCGTCGGAGCACACATCCAGCAGGCATTGGAAGGAACTGTCTCCTCGGCACAGCAAGTGCTTGAAGCCTCACTGGCAAAGCAAACACTTGCGGAAATTACGGACGATATCCTTCGCAGGGAGCAGTAATATTTTTTAACGCGAATTGTAACCAATATGGTTACTGAAATACAAACCACCACAAAACCAAGGAGACTAACATGAAAATCGCAATCGTTGCCGCAGATGGTCGCGCTGCCCGGAAAATCGCCGCGGAGGCAGTATCCAGAGGGATGGATGTAACGTGTTTCGGACGTCGGGACACAAACACCACACCGGCAGACAAGTATGTCAAACGTGACATCTTCGACCTGACGAAAGAAGACTTGTCTGGATTCGATGCCGTGGTCGATGCGTTCGGCGCGTGGACGCCGGAAACGCTCGACCAGCATTCGTCAACGCTGAAACACCTCTGCGATCTGCTTGCCGGAACCCAGACACGTCTGCTTGTCGTGGGCGGCGCTGGCAGCTTGTATCTGAACAAGGAACACACGATGACGCTGAGTGACAGTCCAGAATTCCCCGACTCCTACAAGCCGCTTGCAGGCGATATGGCAAAGGCTCTTGCCGAACTCAGAACCCGTGACGATGTGCTTTGGACGTACATCAGCCCTGCCGGAGACTTCCAGGCGGATGGAGAACGCACCGGCAAATACATTCAAGGCGGTGAGGAGCTGACCTTGAACAGCCGAGGCGAATCCATCATTTCCTATGCGGACTATGCCGTTTGCATGGTCGATGAAATTGAGGCCGGAAAGCATATCCGTCAGCGCATCAGCGTTGTGCAGGAGTAAAGCAAAGATTTGAAGTCAATCCCCGCCCATCACACAGATGGGCGGGTATCCTTCTCTCTCCACGCGAAGATTCCCCAAATGGCGAACGCGAGGTGAACGACATCCAGCACAGCACGGCTGTACAGCCCCGAGGCGACATCGAAGCCGAGCCAGGTGATGTTTCCGACTGCCCACAGGTAGAAGCAAAGGATGTTCTTCCGAACGTTCAGCACGGTACCTGCAAGACAGATAAACGTGAAGAGCCAGGTAAATGCCGCCATCATGTGAAAAGTCCGTTTCTGCACATCGCCGCGAACCGCGGCTCCCGCAGGCGGAAGTGCTTGATGACCTCTTCCGGACTGACGCACTCGCGGTAGGACAGAAGCTCGTTGTTCTGCCCATCGTAGAACGCCACTAGGATTTCCGGCGATCCAATCCGGCAGGAGATCGAGCAGAACACTTCCGGGCAGTCCGGATGCTCCTTGATGTAGGACAATGCCCTGGCGCGAGCAAGCAGATTGAGCGAGAGGTCGGCTTTCGTGCCGTCTTTCGTCCAGGGTGAGCCCCCGCCGATGTGACAGTTCCCGCCATAAAAGTCGACCGCGAGCTTTCTCCCCGTCACGCCGCAGTCCCCAATGGGGCCGTGTTTCACATAGCGTCCCGTACCGTTGATGTGCAATTTGTATTCCCGGCTGCCATTACAGCAGAAGGCCACGGCCGCCGCGATGTCGGCGTCGAAGTGGCGGTGGTTCATTGGGACCGCCACCACGATTTCATCGATTCTGTCATCTTCCAGCGTGACCTGCGTTTTGATGTCGATGCCCGCATACCGAGTATCGTACAGGTGCTTCCCGATTTTCCTCGCCAGCCACCAGTCTTTCGGCATGTAATCAGTCTCCGGATTGTTGGTCGCCATGCCCCAGAAGATGCCCTGATCGCCCCAGCCGGACTTGTTCACGCCCTGTGCGATATCGGGCGACTGCTGACTGATATGCTCCGCGACCAGAACATTGTTTCCGCTGATGGTGTTCTCTTCGCCCCAGAACAGCTGGTACGCCCGCGTGTACCCGATCTGATTGACCGCGACCCGCACAAATGCCGCGATGTCTTCCGGGGAATACTGTGCCTTGCTGGTGATCTCCCCGCCGAGCGTGACGATGTTATCCTTGATCATGACTTCAAGGGCGTACCGCGTCATCGGGTCTTGTTCCAGGTATCTGTCAAGGATGTAGCAGGAAATGAAATCGGCCATTTTGTCCGGGTGGCCGAGAGAAACCCATTCGGAAGTTTTGAACACAAAGCACCTCACATTTGTTCGATAGTTTCAGGCTGAATCGCCGGAGTCAACCGCTTCCAGTCGCAACCTTCGCCGTGCTTGAACTCAGCCCAGCGACGGCGGATGACGTCGCAATAGTGTTCGTCCAGTTCCATCATCCGGCAGACGCGCCCGGTCTGTTCGCAGGCAATGAGCGTTGAGCCGCTCCCGCCGAAGTTGTCGAGGACGATTTCCCCGTGTTTGGACGAATTCTGAACGAGGTAGACGAGCATCTCGACGGGCTTCATCGAGGGATGGGCATCATTGCACTTCGGCTTGTCGTAGTGCAGGAGATTCGTCTGGCATCTGTCGGAATACCACTGATGTGCGGCGCCGGGCTTCCATCCGTAGAGGGCGGACTCACTCTGATACTGGTAGTCAAACCTTCCGAGCACAAAACTGTTCTTGATCCAGTACAGCGTCTCATGCACCTCAAGGTCATTTTCTTTTGCCGCCAGCCGGAAGTTCGCCGACTCTGAATCGGAATGGAAGATATAGAACACGGCTCCCGGCTCCATCACGCCTGACGCGCACTTGAACGCATTCCCAAGGAATTTACGGAAGTCGGCATCGGACATGTCGTCGTTCTGAATGGTCAGACCGTTGCTCCCCTGCAGGGCTACGTTGTACGGTGGGTCAACAAGGTACAGAATGGCCTTGTCCTCGCCCATCAGTTTGGCCGTGTCGCCGGCATCCGTGCTGTCACCGCACATCAGCCGGTGTTCGCCGAGCTGGTAGACCTCGCCGCGAACACTGACTGCCACATCCGGCGCTTCCGGAACCGCGTCCGGCTCCGTCTCCCCAGGCTCCACCTGCTTGTCGGCGTCGCCGTTCAGGAGCTTGTCGAGTTCGTCGGTGTCGAACCCCAGGAGCGACAGGTCGAAGTTCGCGTCCTGCAGGTCTTTGATCTCGAACGGGAGGAGGTCGTAGTTCCATTCGGCGATCTCCCCGGTCTTGTTGTCGGCGATGCGGTACGCCTTCACCTGTTCCGGGGTCAGGTTGTCCGCGACGATGACGGGAACTTCCGTGAGACCGAGGCTCTCGGCGGCCTTTAGCCTTGTGTGGCCAACAATGATGACCATCTCGCGGTCAACGACGATCGGCTGCTGCCAGCCGAATTCTTTGATGGATTTCGCCACCGCGTCCACGGCATCATCGTTGAACCGCGGATTCTTCTCATAGGGCTTCACCGACGTAATCGGTACGTTTTGAATTTGCATTGAGTTTCCTTTCTGTTGAAGGGTTATGGGAATTAGATCCCGATTTTGAAAAAAGTTACGTTCTAACACAATTTTTGTTCTGTTGGAACGTTATTTTATTCAGACGCAACAAAAAACACATTCGGAGCCCCGCCATGAGAAACTCTTTTTATCTTGTCCTCCTCCTTCCGCTTTTTCTTTTTATCCTCACATTGGTTTCGCCTGCGCCTCCAAAGCCCTCGGTTTCCCGTGCGGCTGTCAGTGAATCCACGCCCGTTCGAAGCACTGCGGCAGAACGTCGCGCCCAGAGGGAAGCAGCCCGTCAAGCTAATCAAGCAGCAAAAACGCCGACCACTCGGTATGCCATGAACACAGCTCCCGGCATGATGAATTATCAAATGGCCCCGATGGATCCCAATATGGCATTTGGTGGATTTGGTAGCTTCGGCGGAATGACCGGCATGGATATGGGAGCCGGATTCGGTGGTATGGGCGGATTCGGTGGCATGGATATGGGCATGGGTGGTTTCGGCTTCGGCGGAATGCCCGGCATGGATATGGGAGCCGGATTTGGTGGCTTCGGAGGTATGGACATGGGAGCCGGATTCGGTGGCATGGGCGGATTTGGTGGAATGGGTGGTTTTGGCATGGGCGGTTTCTGATTCAGAAATCTGACAATTTGCTTATTTTTCGGAGTTCAAAATGATAAAAATGACAAGTCTGTTCACCCTCGCAGCAATTGCGGGAATCGTATCCGTCAGTGCCTATGCACAGGTTCCAGCTGGAGATGCTCCGGTCGAAGGTGCTCCCGCAGGCGGTTTCGGTCCAGGCATGGGCGGATTCGGCGGCATGGGGGGATTCCAGATGCCCGAAGGCGGATTTCCCGGTTTTGGCGGCTTTGGAGGATTCGGGGGCTTTGGAGGATTCGGGGGTATGGATCAGAATCTTCCTCCTGCAGTTGATATGACAACGCTTTCGGAACGTTCCGATGACAGTGGTTTTTCAATGGTCAGGGATCTGAAACCCCAAGACGGCATTCCGGAAGTCATGAAATTCGCGG